>OLXZ01000897.1_pt1 | contig 14058 bp, 15 predicted proteins | sample 1673901 | NCBI WGS metagenome assembly OLXZ01 (sample SAMEA103958131, study PRJEB25191) | human gut metagenome | reverse complement strand
GTGCATGAACTTTGCGAAGCACTGGATGTCGCCCGCGGAACATTTTATAATCATATTTTTCGCCGCGCAGATCGAACGAAGTACGAACGTGAGCAGGAAGATCTGATGCAAAAGGTACAGCGGATCTTCGATGACAGCAGCCAGCGTTTTGGCACAGAGAAGATTCGTGTGACTCTTGCAGCCTGCGGGATTCGTGTCAGCACAAGGCGTATTACGGCGATCATGCAGGAACTCGATCTGCACAGTGTCCGCCCGGAGGCTAAGAAAGACTTCAAAAAGCGGCAGCAGGCTCGAAAACAGAATCTTCTGAAGCGTGATTTCTTTGCGGCGTGTCCCAATCAGGTTTGGGTCAGCGATATTACATATTTCAGAGTCAATGGCTATTGGCTCTATTTTTGTGCCATTCTTGACCTCTGTTCCCGCAGAGTTGTCGGCTTCCGCATATCCCGCAATGCCAGCACGAACCTCGTCACCAGCGCATTTCGGAAAGCCTATCAAGATCGTGGACAGCCAAAGAATTTGACTTTTCACAGCGACCGGGGCGCGCAGTACACTTCCGGCGCATTTACAGCCCTGCTGCAAAAATGCGGTGTAAGACAGTCGTTTTCAGCATCCGGCCGTCCGCACGACAATGCAGTTGCCGAGTCTTTCTTTGCTTCCTTCAAAAAAGAAGAGGCGTACCGCAGAGAGTACACCTCAGAACAGAGTTTTCGAAAAAGCGTCGAACAATATGTTGCATTTTATAATACCAGCAGGCCGCATCAAACGCTGAATTATCAAACGCCGCAGGCGTTTGAAGCTGCCTGCATGGAATCTTTATAAAAAAGCAGTGTTCAAATCACGCAGATGCGTAAAAAAATTAGTTTTGCGATTTGGAAGTTTTGATGCTGATACGCAAAATCGTCAAAAAGAAAAAGCGCTGATTTTTCAAGGCTTTCAGAAACGAAGAACTCCGTTTTTCGACAAAATTGTTCGAAAAGCGGAGTTCGTTCAGATGGCAAGCTGCACCAATTAAGATATCAGCGGTTTTTCTAGTGTTTTCAATGGTTTCAGCTTTTTGGGGCAAGGTTTTTGGAGCTTGCTGCTTCATACTGCTGGTTGCTGCTGTGCAACCAAAAAAGATATTGTGGGATTTATGGAATTTTGTGCGGTCTGCACGATTCTGTCAACGATCTCCACTTTGACGGCTTTCCTGCTTTGTGCGGTTCCGGTCATAAATCCGCTTGCTTTGCACAATGCGGGTGACCGGCGAAACGCCGTTCCATGTGCCGCGCTTGGCTGCATGAAATTTGCGCTGGTTTTTCTTACTCTGTTTTTTCAGCGGTGTAACCTTCATTCAGATCCCACGTCCTTTCCCGCTTGTTCTGCTACTCCGCGCTTTCAACTGCGCTTCCGTCCTTGCGATCTCTGGCGATCTCCGGCATCGGGTTGGCGTCCAGCAGCTCCGTCAGTGTGCGCGGTGTGTATCTCATGTAATCCATCATGCAGCCGACATTGATCAATCTGCTGGGGATGCCCATCGCCCACTGCTCTTTCTTCCACTTCTCAACGAGTTCCCATTCGCGCGTATTATGTACATGCCCGTACAGCATGACCGCGCCATAATGCTGGTTCTTATAAAACAGAATCGGGTAATGGCTCAGAATCACAAGCCGATGCTCATCGTTGACCTCCGCGTACTGCTCGATGCTCTCCCAATAAGGGCGGAGCTTTCCTTTCACGCGGTCGTGGTTGCCTTGAATCAGGTGCTTATGCCCCTGCAACCGCTCCATAATCCGCATACTGTTTTCTTCGTTTTTCCAGAACGCATCGCCGAGCACATAGACTGTATCATCTGACGTGACGCGGCCATTCCAGTTTTGAATCAGAGTATCGTCCATCTGTGCGGTATCTGGAAATGGGCGATTATCAAAACGGAGCACATTCGTATGTCCAAAATGCATATCTGCAATGTAATAAATCATATTTTCTGTTTCCTTTGTCAGTTTCCTTTTTATTATACAGGGTAATCCGTCAAAAGTTCACTTTGTGAAAAATATTTATCTGTTTTCTCTGAGAGACTGGTATCAAAATGTGATACCAACCTCTCAGAGAAAACTCTTGCAAAAGTGTGCGCATACCTCCAGTTTTTTCTGTGTCTTGCGATCTGGCTTTCTATAGTGTTTCCTCGATCTCGTAGCCGCCGCCGAAAATGATCGTCAGCTTTCCATCGTTATGTACCTTGATGCACTCGATCATCTGGCGCACGATGCTGTCATCGTACTGCGTTTCATTCGCATTGCGCTCGGCGATGATGTTCTGAATTTCCTCCAGCCGCGCTTGGCGGGAGCCGTCCTTGTGGATGCTCTCCTGAATTGCGGCAATGCGGCGGTTAAGCTGCTCGATCTGATCGGAGATGCCTTTGAATTCATCCTCGCTGCTTTCTACGTCTTTCCCAGCCGCAACGGTTTCGCTAACAAGATCCAGCATCCGTTTGTTCAGCGTGTCGATGCGGCGGGTCAGCAGGTCGATTTCCTCCGAACCGCCATTTATGCCGATAGCTTCTCCAATGGTGGCTTTCATGAGCGCCAGGTATGTGGACTCATCCTCTGTGTGAAAGCGGTTTAACGCGCGGACAACCGCTCCGTGCAGGGCTTCTTCCTCTACGGTAATAGAGTCCTTGCAGTGTTTCGTTCCATAATCCAGACGACTGATGCACCGCCAGACGATTTTCTTCCTCCCGTGCGCGGTCCAAGTGACGCGCCGATATCGGCTACCGCATTCCGCACATTGCAGCACCTCGGTCAGTGCGTATTTGGAGTATTTTCCGGTTGCGGTGATGGATGTCTTATCTGACTTTGCCCGGAGTGCCTGCCTCCGGATCAATTCTTCCTGTGCGCGGTTGAACACCTCACGGCTGATAATCGCCGGATGATTGTTCTCGACAATGTACATGGGTGCTTCGCCCTGATTCGCTTTTCGCGTTTTGGAGATGCAGTCGACCGTAACGGTTTTCTGGAGGATACAGTCGCCACAGTATTTTTCGTTCCGTAGAATATTCATGATCATGTTCTTGCTGAAGCTGAGATTCTTTCCGGGAATCTCGATTTTTTCCGCTTGCAGCGTTTGCGCGATCATCTTGACCGGCTGACCGGCGAGGAACATCTCGTAGATCCGCTCCACGATGGCTGCTTCTTCCGGCACGATCTCCGGCTGGTTAGGCTTCATAAACTTCATCTGAAACGGCGACTTCCTCGCCGTCAACGTAAATGATGTTGGCAATGACATTGCCGTTTTCGTCGCGGAAGCGTCTGTAATTCCGCGTATCTTTCCAGTTGTACATTCGTAAGCTCCAATCTCAAAATTTTGTAAAATTTCAAGATGGAGTTACGGATACTTCGCTGTGCTCTCAGACCATCTACGCATGTATGCCCTTTCCGCTATTCAGCGAAAAGGGCATAAACGCAAAAAAAGAAGCCCTACGGAAAGCTGAACAGCTTACCGTAAGGCTCCGAACGCGGCGTTCCCACATTCTAAGGTGGGCGGTTGGTGCGCTTGACTGGTATCATAGTATTTGGTTTTTGAATTGCAGTTTAGATGATTACTTCAACCGGGCAGATTGCGATCCCGATTTGCTGCCCGCACTTCGGGCATTTGGAGAACCATTGCGCGCGGTCTGCCTGTTCCGGTCGGAACAGGCGCAGGCTGCGAAGGTCTGTATGCTCGGCGGCGTTGAGAAGCCGTCCTCTTTGGCAGATTGGGCATCTGATCGCCCGATCTGCTTTCACTGCACAATTTACTGCTTGTTTCATGCGTACCTCTCTTTCCTGATTCCATGTTTGACTTCGATTCTGTATGCTGACAATCCTTTATTGGAACAGATCTGTCTGGAGAGGCTTCGACAGACACGCCCAAGGAGTGGAGGCGCGTGTTCCAGAGGTTATGGGATTGACGATGGTTTTATTATATAGACGCTATAAAGAACCGTCAATGACGCATTTGTAAACACACGAGAACATTTCATTGACAAGCATACCTGCGACGGCTATAATGAGAACATCCCAAATTGGAGGAATACATCATGACAACAGGAATGAAACACTTGGCTGCGTATCAGGCAAATCTGCTGGACTACAATGCGGCAAAAGACCGTGAGTGCAATTATATTGGCAACCAGATTCGTGCTGCGCGAAAAAGCATGAAATTGAGCTTGGAGCAGCTCAGTCAGATCTTAATGGGATATGGCGTGGACATTGGGCGCGTTGCGGTGAACAAGTGGGAAAAGGGCATATCGGTTCCAAGTGCGTATCAGCTTCTGGCCGTCTGTGCTGCGCTGCATCTGGAGGATGGCTTTGATTATTTTGTGAGCAATACAAAACGCCCCCTGCTGAACGCAGAGGGGCGTCGAAAAGTGAAAGAGTATCGGGAGGATCTGATTGCATCCGGGAAGTATCGGGAGATGCCGCCGATGCTGGAGATCCGCTATCTGGATATGCCGGTCAGCGACCTGCCGGTATCCGCTGGTACGGGCGCGTTTCTGGACGAGGGAAACTTCGAAATGGTCAGCTTTCCGGAGAGCAGCATCCCAGATGGTGCGGAATTTGGTGTTCGGGTGTCTGGCGACAGCATGGAGCCTGTCTATCATGACGGTCAGATTGTGTGGGTGCAGCAATGCGAGACACTCCGTACCGGCGAAGTTGGTGTCATGATCTACGATGGGCAAGGCTACATTAAGGCATACGCCGAACAGGAACCGGACGATCCAGAAGCCTACCTTGGCAGTGACGGCGTGCGGCGGATGCAGCCGGTTATGGTGTCTTACAACAAGGCTTATGCACCGAAGCCAGCTTCACCGGAACTGGAGTTCCGAATTGTGGGGCGAGTCTTATAAGTCCTGTTTATTGGACAACGTTTGTGATATGATACTATCATCAAAAGTTTACCCTGCTTTTTTTGATAGGAGTGAAAGGACATTGAATACGCACGCACGATTGGATGAATTACTGCATGAGAGAAACATGACATTATACCAGCTATGTCAAAGCGGAAACATCCCCTACACGACGCTTCGCGTCTCTCGCTGCAGAGGCAGCCAGCTTTCTGTAGATACCATTGAGCAAATTTGCAGGGTGCTTGGAATCTCGATGGCCGAGTTCTTTACAACTTGCCGCAAAAGCAATTCAGCAAATGAAAGTATGAGGTAAGCTGTTCTTCAATAATGCGGATAAAAAGTCTTTGGACCACACTTATATGGGGGAACTGTGTGCTTTTTTACAGCTATTTGTTTGAAACACTCATTAACTTAGTTTCATAACAGGAACACCGCAAGATGATACATAAGATTCATCTTGCGGTGTTTCCTTTTATGGAAAGGGGAAAATAACGCAGTTAGGTGCGCACTTGTACACTATATTAAACTCGTACTTTTACTACGCACTTTCTTGTCGCAACGGGGATGCCGTCGACAGCGTGATTGGGCGCATGGGCATCATGTGGCCATAGAATAATAAAGCGATTATCGCCCAAAGACAAATACTCATATTTTCCAGTGTAAAACCAGATGTCACGCTCGGGATGTGCCTCAACTTCCGTTAAAGTTTCTCGCTGTGCAACCCCGATCAATTCGTGCCCTTCAATAAGATATTGAATGTCAAGGTATGTGTTATGAGCTTCTGCATTTGGTGTATTTTGCACGGTCATTCCGTGTGAGATATTTGCAAAAACATCATTGCCATCAATTTCATAACGGCCATCGGGTATCGTCGAAAAATCTGAGTTTACAAGAAAATCAAGTGCCTTTTGCAATCGCGCACTGATGCCATAATATAGATGACTGTTTGTAAGTGTATCATAAATCATAAAGTAAGACCTCGTTTATTTTAATAAAAACTGAAAACAATTTTCATTTAATATGATAATTGAAATTACTTATCTATGTAGTGTAGCATATAGATATGGAAATTGTCCTTGAGCAGGAAAGGTTGTTTTAAGGCAATATAACAACGAAATGGAGTAAGCATATGAATATTTTGAGCGAAATGAGTAGCATCTACTATGAGCTTACAATTTCTGAAAAGAGAATTGCCGAATATATTTTGGAACATACAGACGAAGTGCAAATGATGTCAATTAGCGAACTTGCGGAAGTCTGTCATGTTGGCGAAGCTACAATTACTCGTTTTTGCAAGCGTTTCCACTCACGTGGATATACCGCATTAAAAATTGAGCTTGTAAAATTGAGCAACCCGAGCTATGAGCCTTTTTCAGATAGACCGACATCTGAAACCACGACAACAACACCCACGAAACACCAAAATATAAGTGGAATATTATACAGTGAATACTCTTCCGCACTGAAACAAACTGCTGAATTGCTGAAAAAAGAGCACGTGATCCGCGCAGTAGAGGCGCTCAGTCAGGCAGAAATAGTCTACTGCATGGGTCAAGGTGGTTCTATGCTAATGGCAGAGGAAACAGCACATCTGTTTTCTTCCGTGAGTTCCAAGTTCTTTAGCATATATGATTCTCATTTACAGGTTTCAGCAGCAGCAACCATGACAGCTAAGGATGTATTATTCTTCATTTCTTATTCTGGATCAACGACTGAAATGGAGGATATTTTATCTCAAGCAAAGCAGAATGGTGCAACAATTATTATGCTGACAAGATTTTGCAAATCTCCTGGGGCGGAAAAATCGGATATTGTGCTGCAGTGCGGTTCAAACGAATCACCTCTGCAGCAAGGCTCGGTTGCCGCAAAGATTGCACAGTTTTATGTTCTGGATATTCTGTATCATGAGTATTGCAATAAAAACCCAGAAATATCTGAACAGAACAAAGAAAAAATTATGCGGGCATTAGCGAACCGCCATCAATAAGTGCTTCAGGCATATAAATGCAGCCACGCAGAAAAGAGAACCATACTTTCGCGAGAATGTGTGTGTACCACATTCTTTGAAAACGTGTATTGCTTTGTACAATCAAGTTCAGAGAAAAGATGCTCTATCGTTTTTGGCGGGCAAGTGTTATCCAAACCACCAGCGGAAAGCATGACTGGAACATTGATACGGTGTGCGTGAGAAAGAGTATCAACATAACCAAGTTGATTCCAAAACAGTGTGTGGTCGGTTTCTTCATAGGCTGGTTTTAGAATACTGTATGCCGGCCCTTCTAATTCAGTAGCCGGGAAATCGGTTAAAAAGGGAAGATCGGCACAAACACATCTGACTTTTCCGCCGAGAATTGAGGCAAGCAACAGGGAGCCGCCGCCACCTTGACTTGTTCCGAATAGGGACATCTGTGGAAGCACACCCGGCTGCTGTAATGCCCATCGAATTGCTAAAAGGCAATCCGAGAGCCAATCTGCATATCCACCCTTAAGTCCCCGGGCGGTACGGTCAAGAACCGGCCAGTTCCCATCTGGGAGTTGCATTTCAGGATGGATTTGATTTGGTTCAGCATATCCTAACGGAGAGATATGTAAAATATGAAATCCCTGATCGGCCAGTTGCGGATGCATACTAATAGACGAACCGTAACCCGGAAGATTGATTAGTAAGGGGGCTGGAGTTCGGATTGCGGGCTGCCAATAGCCATAAAATGTTTGGCGATTGTCACTTGCCGTAAATTTGACATATTTATTTACCAACGTGTTGGGGGAATTCCCAAAAGGAACAGTGATTGGACAATAATCCACAAATTCTGCATGAATCGCAACAGTCTCTGACTGCCTTAAGAGTTGCTCTGCCCACTGATCAACTTCTTCGTGGCTGGGATAAGCCTTACGCGCTTCCTGCAACATGACCGTCTGTAAATCCACGAGGTAGACCTCCTAAATACTTTTTTATTCATCCTAGCAGATTTTTAGGAAACTTTAAAGTAATACATACATCATTACTAGCATTTTTCAACCATAAATAAGATGTTATTGACAAGTTTGGAGGAATAACGATGCAGACAACAATTCCACAATCATTGTATTCAGCAATGCGATTCAACTTCTTATATGTTGATAAGTATACCTTTCACTCTGGATGGTTTTTCCCGGAAGATTATATCCCCTATTGTTTGCTCCGCTTTATTACCAGAGGCGAAGCTGTATTTAAAATCAACTCAGAGGAGATCGCAGTACACAAAAATGAGATCGTTTACATACCGGAAGGAGCGGTTATGTCGTGCTGGGCGCTGAGCGATAATGTTGAGTTTTATTCTATTCGTTTCTGTGTTACTGCGCGATTAAACGACAGCGATTTTCTCGGTGAATATTTTCATATCCCAACTGTTACGAAAAATGTACAGGAAAATGTTTTGACGTATTTTCAAGAAATCTATCAAAGCGCAACGAGTCAAAATCCGAGCAGACTGTTTCGGATTCGAGGAAATCTAGAATTGATCATTGCCTATTTAACACAATGCGCCAATGCAGAATGTGAAGGAGACGGCAGTTCACATGATCGTGAATTGCCAGATGTGCATAGCCTCGAGGCGATTCGCAGAAGAAATGCTAAGACACAGAATATCAATCGCGATCCCCGGATTCAAATTGTTGTAGACTACTTAACACCGCACCTTAATGAGCAATTTACAATACAATCTCTCAGCGAAATGGCGCAAGTCAGTCAAACATCATTCCGAAGACTATTTAAAGCGCATACCGGGAAATCACCAAGCGATTATATTCGAGAATTACGCATGACGTCCGCTGCAAGAATGTTATTGACAAGCAATCGGGAAGTTGCAGAAATTGGATATCGGGTCGGATTCAGCGACGCAAACTATTTTTCCCGCACCTTCCGGCAAGTATTTGGAGTTTCACCGCATCAATACCGCCGGATCTCACGCGGACAGGCGGTTCGTGCAGGGAAAGAATCACCCAAATTATGAGCGAATAATGCTATGATTGGTCATTTCATCCTCTACACAAAATGAAAATAATTTTCTATAATGAAGCCATAGCAATACCACCAAAAAAACATTGAGCAGAAAGGGAAAAATTATGAAAAAATACTTAGCGCTTCTTTTGGCAGCACTGATGCTTCTCAGTTGCTTGGCTGGTTGTAGCTCAGCAGATGATACGACAACCCCTCCAACTGAAACAACCCAGGACGCTCCGCAGACCACTGACAAAGAAGATGCCGCACCGGCAGAGCCTGTTGAAACAGCGGATGAGCTGGAGGGTGAGATCACGTTCTGGCACTCGTTCACGCAGGGTCCCAGACTTGAGCGGATTCAGGCGGCAGCCGATTCATTCATGGAAAAACACCCCAAGGTTAAGATCAACATTGAAACCTACTCCTGGGCAGACTTCTACACCAAGTGGACGACCGGCCTCGCCTCGGGCAACGTCCCCGACATGAGTACCGCGCAGGCCGGTCAGGTTGTCGAAATGATCAACGCCGACGCGATCATTCCGCTGGATGATATGATCGACGAAATTGGCCGCGACCGTTTCTATGAATCTCCGATTCAGGAAATGACCTATGATGGCAGCTGCTATGCAGTACCGATCTACTCTCATGCATTTGTGATGTGGTACCGCAAGGATCTGCTGGAAAAGTACAATCTTGATGTTCCCACGACTTGGGACGAGTTCAATGCGGCAGCGACGGCGATCACGCAGGGCGAGAATGGCGAAGTTTATGGCTGCTCTGTTCCGATGGGCACGAACGATATGTATGCAACGTGCTTCTTGGATGTCTGGGCTGGCAGCTGCGGCAAGTCCCTTCTGACAGAAGACCGCAAGGCAAACCTGACCGATCCGGATATTGTTGAAGGCATCAAGTTCTGGACGGATATGTATAAGACAAATTCTCCGGCAGACTCGATCAACTACAACACGCTCGATCAGGCGACGCTTTATTATCAGGGCAAAAACGCATTTGACTTCAACTCCGGTTTCCATATCAGTGGCGTTGAGGCAAACCGCCCCGATCTGATGGATTCCATCAGCTGCGCACCGATTCCCACCCGCAACGAAGGCGAGCAGCCGCAGTACATCGTCAATAATATGCCGATGGTTGTTTGGAAGAACTCTAAGCATCCTGAAATCTGCAAGGCATTCATCGAGTCTTTCTATGAGCCGGAAACTTATGTCCCGTTCCTGCACTCTGTACCGGTTGGCATGCTTCCTGCTCTGAAGGAAATCACAAATGATCCGACGTTCCTTTCGGATCCGACGATTCAGAAGTATGAAGCCGAAATGCGTGTGATTAGCGATGCTCTGAGCCACGGCACTTATATTGGCATGGAATATGGCCCCTGCGTCGAGGCTGGCATCCTTGCAAACCAGCGTGTCGTCGAGAATATGTTCCAGGACATCGTCCTGAACGGCACATCTGTTGAAGACGCTGCGGCAGCCGCCAACAAACAGCTAAATGAGTTGTTTGAAGCAGCAGAATAAGATTTTATTGGGGTGACCCAGGAGGCGGGGGCTTCCCCCGCCTCCTTTATCTCTAGCGCAGCAAAGGAGGTCTGCAAAATTGTGAAAAGAAGGCGCACGCTATCATCAAAAGCAAGCAGTTGGCTGTTTATTCTTCCCGCGCTCACCGTGGTTATTTTACTCCTGCTATATCCCGTTACTTCCAGTATCTTCTATAGTCTGACAAACAAAAATCTCATTAAGCCTACTTATCGATTCCTCGGTCTTGATAATTATATTAAAACGTTGACTGATCCGGATTTCTGGACGGCCTTTTGGAACGACCTGAAATGGACCTTTTTCTCTCTGCTGGGGCAGTTAATAGTCGGTTTTACCGGCGCATTGGCGTTGAACCGAATCAAAAAAGGCTCTAGTATTTATCGTACAATCCTGATTATTCCCTGGGCGATTCCATCAATCGTTTTGGCGTTTTCCTGGAAGTGGATTTTGAACGGCGTTTACGGTTTTTTGCCGAATCTTCTGATCAAGCTCGGACTATGCTCAACCGCGCCGGAATTTTTGACTGGAAATCTGGCGTTTGCAACGCTGGTGTTCATCAATATCTGGTTCGGCTCGCCGCTGATCATGGTCAACATCCTGTCAGCGCTGCAAACCGTACCAAAAGATCAGTATGAAGCAGCTCAAATTGATGGTGCAAATACATTCCAGTCTTTCTGGCACATTACAGTTCCGCATATTCGTACTGTTGTGGGTTTGTTGGTTGTGCTTCGCACGATTTGGATTTTCAATAGCTTCGATATTATTTACTTGATCACCGGCGGCGGCCCGGCCAATAAAACACTGACCGTTCCGATTTATGCATATAACATTGGTTGGGGATTGAAGCAGCTTGGACGATCTTCAGCAGTTACCGTACTGTTGCTGCTCTTCCTGCTGATTGTGTGTGCGCAGTACTTTAGGCTTTTGAACAAGTGGGAGGAGGAGAAGTGATGCACAAGCGTAAACATTTTAGACGCGGTATCTTAGGCGACACGATCTCCTATACCTATTTGACAATTCTTGCGCTTTTGGCAGCGTTTCCGCTGTTTTGGATATTAGTATCTTCTGTAAAGAGCAAGGGCGAACTGACAGCGAATCCCACTGCGATTTTCCCTCAGGTCTTTTCGCTGGAGTATTATAAAATTGTTTTTGAGCAACTAAAGTTCGGCACAAATATTATGAACAGTGTTGTTGTTGCCGGAAGCACAACAATCATTGCTATTCTGATTTCTGCGCTTGGTGCATATGGTGTTGTTCGGTTCTTCCCGAGATTTGGAAAGATTATGACGAGGGTCCTGATCACGACATATATGTTCCCGCCCATCTTGCTTGCGATCCCATATTCGATCATTATGGGCAAAGCAGGGCTGATGAACAGCCGCGTTGGACTGATTATTGTGTATCTTTCGATTTCTGTCCCATATGCGATTTGGCTTTTGGTTGGATTCTTCCAAACAGTCCCGCTTGAAATTGAAGAAGCCGCATACATGGATGGTGCGAACAAGCTTCAAGTATTTAGTCGTGTTGTCTTGCCGATTGTCGCACCCGGTGTAGTTGCCGTGGCAATTTATACATTTATCAACGTATGGAATGAGTTCCTGTTCTCACTCATTTTGATCAACAGCCGCGACAAAATGACCGTTGCGGTTGGACTGAAATCACTCATGGGTCAAGAGGTGCTGGACTGGGGCGTTATGATGGCTGCATCCGCACTTGTCGTAATTCCTTCTGTAATTTTCTTCATGCTGATCCAGAAGCGCATTGCTGGCGGTTTGGCACAGGGCTCTATCAAATAAAAGGAGATATTGTTATGAAAACGATTGGATATGCAATTGTCGGTACGGGATATTTCGGTGCTGAACTTGGTCGCATTATGAAAGAGCAGGAGGGGGCAAAAATTGTTGCAGTTTATGACCCCGAAAATGCTGAGACTGTGGCAAAAGAGCTTGGCTGCGATGTCGAAACGGATTTGGATAAGCTCTGCTCGCGTGATGATGTCGACGCTGTGCTGGTAGCTTCGCCGAACTATCTGCACAAAGAGCCAGTTTTGACAGCAGCACGTCATAAGAAGCACGTCTTCTGTGAAAAGCCGATCGCGCTTTGCTATGCGGACTGCGACGAAATGGTACGCGCCTGCAAAGAAAACGGTGTGATCTTCATGGCAGGCCATGTCATGAACTTCTTCCGCGCGGTACGCCATACAAAGCAGCTGATCGCAGAGGGGAAAATCGGTCGTGTTCTCTATTGCCACTCTGCACGAAACGGCTGGGAAGAGCCGCAGCCGTCCATCAGCTGGAAGAAGATTCGCGCAAAATCCGGTGGTCACCTTTATCACCATATCCACGAGCTGGACTGCATTCAGTTCCTGATGGGACCGGCAACAGAGGTTACCATGACTGGCGGTAATGTTGCGCATAAGGGTGAACAGTTTGGCGACGAGGACGATATGCTGTTCCTCTTGCTGGAATTTGGAAACGGCACCTACGCTGTTGTGGAATACGGCTCTGCCTTCCACTATCCGGAGCATTATGTGCTGATTCAGGGTACAAAAGGCTACATTAAAATTGATATGTGCAATGTCGGCATGACGGTTAAAACTGCAGATGGTGAAGAAGAGCATTATCTGGTTCATGAGACCCAGGAAGAAGACGATCAGAGGACTCAGATTTATCACAGCACAGAAATGGATGGTGCAATCCAGTACGGTCATCCGGGCAAAAAGCCGCCGCTGTGGCTGCACGGAATCATGAAGAATGAAATGAAGTTCTTCAATGGCATTATGCATGGCGATCCGGTTACTGACGAGTTCCGTCCGCTCCTGACCGGTGAAGCTGCACGCGCAGCAATTGCTTCTGCAGACGCGGCCACAAAGTCGCTTCGTGAAGACCGCAAAGTTAAGGTTTCTGAAATCACAGGATAGTTCCATTTTCTTTATAAAAATTATAAGCAAGTTCTGTTCATCAAACAAATATGTACAGAGTTATTAAAGAAAGAGGGCAAACAAATGAAACATACTTTGAAACGTCTATTTAGCGCATTTCTTGTATCGTGTCTCCTTTTGACTATGTTCCCGCTTTCGGTATTCGCTTCCAGCACAAATGGCAGCAGCATAATAGAAGTCTTATCAAGAGCAAGTAAAACCGGCTTCTATTATAATTTTGACGGCGATACTTCATTTGACGGAAGCCGTATCGTTTCGGGAACAGAACAGGATATTTCGCGCTTAAAAGCCAGCACTCAAGGAACAGTTATTGTTCGATATAGAAGTACGGCATCTACAAATCAAGTCCTATTTGCGGCGGGAAGCTCCACAGAGAAGGACAAATATGGCGCGGTTATGGTTAATAATGTTTCGGGGATGAAAATGCAACGAATTGATTTCCCAGGTGGAATGGTCGCAAATCTCCGTGGAACAACTACCGGGTCTGGCTGGCATACCTTTGTTTACAGTGTAGATGCTAGCGACCTTACAAATACACAAGCAAAATCTGTAACAAGCTTTGATGGGAGTACCACTACACAGTTTCCGAATTTCGCCTCGTGGTTCAATTATAATGCAGAGGTTAATGATATTCAGTTTTTGAATATTGGTGGTACATCTGGCGCGTTGGCAAACTCGAGTAATAATTCAAATTTTGTAGGAGATATTTCTTTTGTTGCGT
>OLXZ01000892.1_pt1 | contig 14111 bp, 10 predicted proteins | sample 1673901 | NCBI WGS metagenome assembly OLXZ01 (sample SAMEA103958131, study PRJEB25191) | human gut metagenome | reverse complement strand
GAATGAAGTGCCCAGATTCTCGTATTGGATATCCATCGCGTACTGGATTATATTAATCGCTATGCTTTGTTTCTACATTTTTCGGAATCGTAAAACAGGTCATCGTCTAACGGATACTCACACTATTCATAATATCGGATTAGGTGAATGGCTCATAAATAAAAAAGGATATTTCGTGTATATCGTAATTTTCTTAATGATTGCCGCAATAAGCGCTTTAAACAATCTCCGCGTAGATTATGGGGTTCCTACAAAGCACCTTGGATGGATAAATATCTTTCGTTATGCATTTGTTGAGAGATGTGTGATCGGAGACATCTTAAATCCATTGTTGCTTGGGTGTATGTACTTTTCATTCATTCAAGGGAAAAACAGCCAAGGAGATTTTGTAAGAGAAGTGTCGTATACATTTCTTAATGCATCTTCGCTTATGCTTATCGTGCAAATAATAATTGCTGTCATTGCAGTAATCATTAGCCCATATAAAGCGGTGACCATTCCATATCATGGTTCCTTCCAGCAACTCTTCAATAAATCGAAATATTTGTTTGTGGCGGTCTATATAACATATGTATGCGTTGCCAGTGGGCTGCTTTCTTGCATAACCGCGTGCATCTATGAATTTACAAACAATTCTGCCCTTTCCATATTGATTCCTAGTTTCGGAATAACAACTTATATTCCTTCCAGTTGGTTATGGGGAAGCCTGCTTACAACGATTATTCCGGATGCACCGTTAAGCGCAGGTAACTATTTCGCTCCTGTATGGAAAAGAATTCTCGATTTAATCATTTTGACAGCGGTAATAGTCGTGTGTATTTATGTGAGAAAAAAGAGTCTCGAACCGCTACGCTCATAACTTGCGTATAAAAAACGTTACAAATTGATTACAGATTTCATCACTTCCGGCCTTTGGCGAAAAGTCGCCCCATGATAAAATAATAGAGACACCTATTACATGGAAAAGGAGAATGGTGCATGCTAAACAGAATTCTAATCGTTGAAGACGACCGCGCCATATCCGAAGCCGTTGCGCTCAATATGCAGTTTGTCGGCTATGGATATGCCGTGTTTGACGATGGGAAAAAGGCCGCGGATAGCCTTGCGGACGACCATGCCTTTGACCTTGCTCTCTTGGACATCATGCTTCCCGGTATCGACGGCTTTGAGCTGTTTTCCTATATGGAGAAATATAATATTCCCGTGATATACATGACCGCAAAGACGGACTCCGCATCGGAAATCAAAGGCCTTATGGATGGCGCGGAGGATTATATCGTCAAACCCTTCGATGTACTCACGCTCATGGTGCGCATCGAAAAGGTATTAAAGCGCACCGGCAGGCTGAACACGGTCTACCGAGTTCGGGACATTGAGCTAAACAGCGAAACGCGGGTGGTGACAAAAGCTGGAAGAGCTGTTGAGCTTCAGCCGCTGGAATTTGACGTGCTGCTGACGCTCCTAAAGAACAAGAATCTGACCGTATCACGGGAGCAGCTCCTTTCCGAGGTTTGGGGTTACGAGTATGCGGGCGAGACCCGTGCGGTAGATGTAAAGATATCCAATCTGCGCAAGAAGCTGGACCTTGGCGATGCGATACGGGCCATACCTAAACTGGGCTACCGATTGGAGGAACGCTGAATATGAAGCTGTGGCAAAAGACCTCCCTCATCTGCATCGCCGTGCTGCTTTTCATCGTTTCTGCCTGCTCCGCCGTGCTCCTTATCCATTCCAAAAACAGCATACTGGAGCTTACTTACAGCTATGCAAGGGACAAGCAGAAAAGCCTTGCTTCCTCTTTTTCCGAGATGGCGGGCTATTATCTTGCGGAGGGCGATTCAAAAACGGTGGAGACCTCTCTCGTCAACTACTGCTTTTCCCGCTTTGCGGACGCCTCCTCCGTTTTGATGCGCGGGGATGAAACGCTCTATTCCGGCGTTTCGGTCAATCCGCGCGCGTTTCTGCCGCTGCCCGAAAACGAATATTCCATGAAGATCGCGGAGCGAGAAATAGACGGGCGCAATGTGCTTATTGCGGGCAGCCTTGTGGCGGTGAGAAACACATCCTACGCCGTATATGTGGTGGAGGACATCTCCACGACCTACAACAGCATCGTAAGCTTAGCGTGGACATTTGCCGCCGTAAGCCTCGCGGGCATCCTTTTGGGCGCGGGCTGCATCGCGCTGCTCATGCACAGGAGCACAAGGCCGCTCACCTCCCTTGCAAAAACGGCGCGACAGATCGCGGGCGGCGATTATTCCATGCGGGCGGATGTGCATACGGGAGACGAGATAGGCGCGCTTGCGGGGGATTTCAACCTGATGGCGGAGGCCGTTGAAACGCGCATAGCGGAGCTTATGGAAACCGCCGAGCGGCAGCGGCTTTTCATCGGCGGCGTGACCCATGAATTCAAGACGCCGCTTACGGCGCTGCTGCTCCACTCCCGTATGCTGCGGCGGGCAAACATGACGGACGAGGAAAAGGACGCATCCTTAGAGCATATCGAGAGTCAATGCGAATGGCTGGAGCGGCTGGTGCAGACGCTTTTGAAGCTTATCACGCTGGAGCGCGAGATAGAGCGCAGGCCCTGCGAGGTTGATGCGCTGTTTGACACTGTGCGGCAGAACACGCAGAAAAGCCTCGCCGACCGTGGCGTGACTCTCATCACCCATTCCGGCGGCGGGACGCTGAACTGCAACGCGGACCTTATCCAGTCCCTGCTCATCAACCTTGTGGACAATGCGGCAAAGGCATATGACACGGATGCGCCGGACAAGCGGGTTTTTCTCACCTTCTCCGCCGATACGATAGAGGTATGGGACTTTGGCCGCGGCATACCCGAGAAAGCGATGGGGCGCATATTCGAGCCCTTTTACATGGCGGATAAATCCCGCAGCAAAAAGGCCGGCGGCAGCGGCCTTGGCCTTGCGCTGGTAAAAAGGATCGCGGACGCCCATGATGCGGAGCTTACGGTAAAGAGCGGCGTTGGGAAGGGCACGACCGTGCGGGTGCGTTTTCAATAATTACATTTTAATTACAACTTGATGATGACTTTGCATCGGCGCTTACCGTATCATGGTGACAACGATAACAAAGCGAGGTGTTATGGATATGAAAAAGATAATCGCCATATTGCTTATCACAGTTATGGCAATTGGCGCCGCCGCCTGCCAGAAAACGCCCGAGAGCCCCATTGTGGTGGGGAAGGACAACAACCGGATGATTGAACAGGCTGTTTCGTCAACGTATGTGCCTGCCATGGCTGATAAAGACGGTGGAAACATATCCTATGGGGAGCTATGCGCCCGCTATGGCTGCCCGGAACACTGGCAGATGGAATTGAGCGGGGCGGATGGAAAGCTTACAGTGGCAGCGGACATACCAATCACGCTGCCAGGCGTTATGAGCATGCCCATGGCGAGGGTGAGCGCAGGGAGGTTTAGTCAGGATACGGTATACAAGCTGTTTCACGCGCTTTGCGGTGACACGCCTATGTATCGACTGCCCGTGGAGATGACGAAGGCATCCTATTTGGAACAGATCGCCGCTGTGGAGCAACAGCTCGCAGCTATGGATTATGAGCAATTCCCCGATGACTATGCGCAAACACAGAAGGTGCTGCAAAAACTGCGCGACGACTGCGCGCAGGCGCCGGATTCCGTGCCGCTTACCGAGGCGGATGGCACGCTTGAGACTGCGCGGCGGGAATCTGCCCAAAGCGACGCCGCTTCCGGCAATTACACATATATGAACGCCCAAAGTAACCCGCACATTAGAGATACCATGTCGTTTTCGGTCTGCAACGATGCGGAGTATGAAAACACGGAAGTATACTCCTATCAGGATGAATATGGCAACACGCAGATTATCGCCCCTTCCAGCGACTCGCGTATCTCCTTTTCCCGCAATATGGTTGAAGCTGACCGGTTCATAGCAGGGCAAAAGAATGTGCTTGCGGATGTGACGGACGCATCTTTAAGCGGCAGCAGTACAGAAACAATTTTGAAAACAACGCCCGCCCAGGCGCGTCAGCGTGTGGAAGATCTGCTGTCGTCGGTGGGAATTGAGGGCATGGCAATAGACCGCGTGGAGCTGTGCAGCAATCTTGTGAAGGCCGACTACGCCCCGCAGACCATAGGCGGAACAAAAAAAGAACAGCCGGAGGAACGGCATGCCTATGTCTTCCGATTGCTGCGGCGGTTGAACGGGGTTTCCGTAGAGAGTAAATTTGATTATTCATCCTCTTCGGTGGACGGTTCGAGTTATGGCCGGGACTGGTGGTATGAAATGCTGGAAATCGCGGTAGACGATGAAGGGATACTGTCTTTTGAATGGTGGGGTCCGCTGGATGTTGGGGAAATTCTCACCGAGAACGCAGCCCTTCTCCCATTTTCTGAAATAGACCGCATCTTTCAGCGCATGATGCTCGTTCAGAAAGAGCCCGTTGCCAAACGGGAAAATATGAAAAGCCTGCGCTATGATGTGAGCCGGGTAGAGTTGTGCCTATGGCGCATTATAGACAAAAACTCCTTTACCGATGGAATTCTCGTGCCTGTTTGGAATTTTTACTGCGCAGAAACGCTTGTCGAAACGGACGGATATGTTCGTAACCTTGATAGTTCCTATCATCCTGACATTACCATAAACGCAGTGGATGGCTCGGTGATCGATGTTTTCAAGGGCTACTAAGGAGACAATTATGAAAAGATATATAGCGATTCTTCTTATCACAGTCATGGCAATTGGCGCTGCCGCCTGCCAGAAAACGCCGGAGAGCCCGATAGTAATAGGCAAAGACTATGAAACTATGATCGAGCAGGCAATGACTTCTGATGAGAGTACCGATGAAAAAGCCCTGAAGGATGCAGTGCAGGCTCCTGATAACTTTGTATTTAACTATTCAAGCGATAGCTTATCCATTTCTTCTAATGTGCAGCTCAACCTGCCTGAAGTGCCGAAGGTATCTATTTTTCAGGCAGAACCAAGGGATTTCACGCTTGAACAGGCATTAACGCTGGTTGATAAGCTAATGATAGATGCACAAGAACTTATTCAAAACAGGAACGCACTCACAAAAGCAGAGTTGGAATCGCTTATTATTCAGCTTAAACAGCGAAAAACTCTGCCTGAATATAGCTCCGAGGAGGATCAGGATACTATCGAATCGGCAATTAAATATTATACCGAGCTTATGCCCGATGCGCCGGATAAAGTTGAAAAAACACCGTTTGACAGAACCTTTCAAACGTATGATATAACCGATGGGAAAGGACGTATTGCCGGACAATATGATTACATAGAGGTGTGGGATGCCGGAAGCGATATTCAGCATCGGCTATATCTTAGCAATAGCGATACCTTAACCGCTGACATCTCCATCCCGGACGAGGGCGGCGGTTCATGGTATTTACATCGTCCCATAGCAACTGTGTCGTTTTCCGCTGAAGGCACAGATAACATCTTTGGGTTATATGGTGCTACTGTTATCAGCGATTTTTCTGTAATCCCTGAAGGTTGTAAACTCGCAAAAAGTCCTGCTGATGCAAAAAATGATGCAGAGGATCTGCTGCATAGCATTGGCTGTGATGAATATCAACTGGGCGGCATGATGTTGATAAATAATTCCAATAAGGATAAAAAGGAAGCTTCCCAATGGGCGTATGAACTGTTCTATTTTCCATCGTATGATGGGATCAGCCTTGCACCGACTATTGATAGTGTAGACGAGGAAGCCTTTCAGACTCCCATAAATTATGAAAAGATAAAAATAAGGATCAACGATTCCGGCATTCAGAGCTTTACATGGGATGCGCCATATAAAACAGCAAGCGTTAAAGTGGATAATTCACACCTGTTTGCGTTTGAAGACATTCAAGACATTTTTTCAAAAATGATGTTGGTTAAGTATGAACCAATGGCAAAGCTCGTAAATTCTCGGGAGCCGCTAAATATAGAAATTACTAAAGCGGGCCTCTATTATGTATTGATTCAGCAGCAAAATGACGCAAGCAACACGCTGCTCGTGCCGGTTTGGGCATTTTACGGATACAGGAGTTGGGACTGGATTGAAGAACAGGGAATAAAGTACGGGCTATATGAACAACCGATATTGATGATAAACGCCATCGACGGCAGCATAATCGATTTGGCAAGGGGCTACTGAGGAGGTAATTATGAAAAGATATATAGCGATTCTGCTTTGCATGGCTGTGGCGGCGGGCGTTGCCGCCTGCCAGCCCACACCTGAGCAGCCCGCCATCACGGAAAAACAGAATACGGGCAGCTTTTTGGAGCAGGCCGGCATGCAGGAAAACGGCAAGCATTTTAGGGATATGGATATTCCCGACGGCAAGTATGTGTTTAGCACAACAGGGCTCGGCGGAAGGCTGAGTATAGACGTGTCGGCAGAAATAGACCGGCCCGATGTGGACAGCATAGCCATCTATCGGGTAAAGGCGGGCGGTTTCACGCAGGACGTAGTATCAAAGGCGTTTAACTGCCTGTTCGGCGGCAAAAGGGTGTATGCGGCTTACGATGCATCGGTCGATGAGCTCATCCCTTCCGACGGCACTCTATCCGCACAAAGGATAGAAGGCTTCGGCGACCGTTTGGTTTTAGACGCCGATGCGCCGGACAACTCAACGGAGCCAAAGGATTTATACTGGAATATGTATGTTATGACGCCGAAAGCCGGTGCCGAGAACAGCAGCGGCCTCGGCTGCCTGATGCAGTTCGACTACCACACGAGAATAAAGCCCATACCGGCTTATAATGAACAAAATTGCATCAGGATAAGCTCAAATGGCGATACAAGCCCCGAAGCATTGGACAATATCGGATTTGGCCTTGCGGAAGCGAAGAAAAGGTGCGACGGGTTCTTTGAGGCGATAGGGCTGGCCGGTGAATATGGCCTGGGATATTCTTTTTTGGTGGACGATACCGGCATGGGAATATACAGCGGGGACGGCAGGAAGCTGGGGGCGCCGGCGGAAAACTACGCATACAGGCTATATTATACCCGGGTCGTCAATGGCGTAAAGTGCCTTGTGAACGAGGGCAAGAGCATCGACGACATGTCCGACGGCATTCCCTGGCCCTATGAAACGGTGTGCTTTACTGTGGACCGCAGAGGGCTGCAGCTTTGCTGGGAATCTCCGCTGGAAATAATAGATACCGTGCATACCGATCCGGTGTTAAAGCCGTTCTCCGAAATATTGAATACATTTGAATCCATGATGAAGATCAAGTTCGAAGACGTTACAAACCGCATGACCGACGGCACCGGTAGGATGGATATAACCATTGATACGATGCAGCTGGGCCTCGTAAGGGTGCGCGAAAAGGATGGCGACGGCCTTACTGGGTTGTTAGTACCTGCATGGATATTTTACGGAAACAACAGGATAATCTCGGAGGATGGATTCACTCGATACGATTACAGCGACGGCTCGGCATCCTCCTGGAATAAGGAACCCTTCCCCATACTTATTATCAACGCCATCGACGGCAGCATAATCGATTTGGCAAGGGGCTACTGAGGAGGTAATTATGAAAAGATATATAGCAATTCTGCTTTGCATGGCTGTGGCAATTGGCGCTGCCGCCTGCCAGAAAACGCCGGAGAGCCCAATAGTGGTTGGAAAAAATGCAGAAAATTTGATCGGGCAGGCGACGGGCGATGAAGGAGCAACACCATTGCCGCTTCAGGAGCAACTGTCCGCACCGGACATGATGGACGTCACGGTGGAGGAAGATAATTTTACAATCCTTGCGCATGCAGCCGTCCGTCTGCCTGAAACCGACGCCATTCCCATGATTACTGTAAAGGCGGGCTACTTTTCGCAGGAACTGATAAACAGGCTGTGGGATTTACTCATAGGAGATAACCCCATGTACAAGCCACGCACAGAGGCCGACAGGACGAAAACAGAACTTGAGCAGGCGATCCTCACCCTTCAGGGCGATATGGAACGAATTGAACAGAACGAGTATTACGAGGAGAACAAGGCCCTGCGGGAGGCTGAGCTTGCGCATTTGCAGGAACTGTACAGCACGGCACCGGATGCCTATGAGCCGACGGTCGTTACACCGGAAATCGAGCAATATATGGATTCCGGAAATCCGTCAAGATGCTTTATGGGTGTGGATGCAACAGATAACGCCGGAACCGTCTTCCGTGTTTCCAACGAGTCGTGGTACGAAGCGCTTGGGAAAGGGGGTATCCAAAATAGCACGTTTGTCTATCGAACGCCGGGATACAACGGTATTGTGCAAGGAAAAGCCAGCACAAAGGAATTAAAAGAGAACGATACGCTCGACAATGCGGAGTATACAGGCTTGTCCATGCTGCCCAAACAGGCAGCGGAGATCGTGCGACAGTTTGTATCAGAGTTGAACATCCCGATGCGGGTGGAGCGCATTGCGCTATATGATAACACCGCAACGGAAGGGGACGTGACGAAGGGCACGTCAGACTGGTGCTATCTCATCACCTGTCAGCGTATGGTGGAGCAATATGCGTGCGCGGCAATATTCGGCTATTCGGGAACCCCGGGCAGCGACAGCGAGTTTGGCTCAGCATGGGTCTATGAGCGGCTGGTGTTTCTCGTAAATGACAGAGGAATTGTATATGCTGAATGGGACTCCCCGTTGGAAATCGGCGATATCAAGGTGGATTCCTGCAAGCTGTTGCCATTTCACGAAATACAGCCGATATTTGAAAAGATGATGCGTGTGATCTGGCAATACCAGTCCCAGGATTACCAGAACCTCACCTGCAATATCACGGAAGCCAGGCTGGAACTGATGCGTGTGTTTGAGCAGGGTTCTGCGGAAAACGGGCTGCTGATCCCCGTCTGGAACTTCTATGGCACGCGGCAGCGAACTTTTACAAATGGTGAGACAGACGAAACGATCCCCGGCGTCATGCTTTCCGTCAACGCCGTTTCAGGGGCTGTGATAGATTCTGCCAAGGGCTACTAAGGAGGCAATTATGAAAAGATATATAGCGATTCTGCTTTGCATGGTTGTGGCGGCGGGCGTTGCCGCATGCCAGAAAACGCCGGAGAGCCCGATAGTGATAGGAAAAAACTTAGACAGATTACTTGAAAAAGCTCAGGGCACGGAAAATATGTCTGAAAAAACCACGCAACCGCGTACCGAAACCTCTGAGTATGAAACCAATATTTTCATAATGAATCTTGGAATACCACAAAATCTGAAACTTGAGTCCATTAGTGCAAAAGGCAAACTGCTCGTACATACGGATGCTTCGATAATCCTTCCGCAAGCCGATAAAATGCCCATTGCACGGGTAAAAATGTCCCGCTTGGCAAATGATACGGTAAAGCGCCTTGTTGAAGTATTGTTTGAGGGTGCTAGGCCTGTCTCTGACGATCTTAGCCTGTTGCCACAAAAATACTACGATAATATCATTGAAGACCTTACGACCAATGTAAATAACGATACCTGGTTCGGTGAACGATATTTGGAGCAAGCGGAATATGATGCTTCGCTTGCCGATGCCATGCAAAGTCTTGAAAATGCTCCGTCCCAGGCAACGTATGAGCCGCTCCAATACCAGTTTGACAATCCCGCTGAGGATGGCAAATATGTTCACTATTATGCGCTCCGAGATGATGGCAGATTGTCAAGAATCAATGTTTATACCGAGTCCGGTTCTGCGCGATTGGAGTATTATAGAAATCTTGATGACAGTTGTCTTGACATTTTATTAAACCGTGCGATTCCCTCGCCTGATAGCAGCAGCGTGGAATCTCTGCCTTTACATACAACTCAGGCAGAGGCATTAGATATGGCGGAAACTTCCCTACAAAAAATGGGGCTTAACGGCTTTACATGTACTGGAATGAGAAAACATGTAGCAGAAAATATTTGTCCAACCGGCGTTTACGAATTCATGTTTACGAGAGAAATCAATGGTGTAGCAGTTACTTATACCGATGACGGAGGCGGCGACAGGAAAATACGGTATGAGGATGAGCAATTTGCAAAGCCGTGGCTATATGAAAGAATCCGCGTTTTCATAGATGATAATGGAATTGCTATGTTTGAGTATCGTTCACCGCATGAACTGACAGATATAGAGGCAGAGGGCGCAAGGCTACTACCGTTTTCATCAGTCCAAGCAATATTTGAGGAAATGATTGTCATTGTTGATAACGAATATGATATGTCTGACGAAGAATGGACTTGCGAATATTTTATCGACCATGTAACTTTAGGGCTGATGCGGCTAACTGAAAGAAATGTCGGTTCACAAGGTTTACTTGTTCCTGTGTGGGACTTTTTCGGACATTCGGTTGACAGCTATGGCATCCAACGTGGAACAAGCGGTTATACAAGTCTACTTACTATAAATGCGATTGATGGCAGCATCATTGATAGATTCGCAGGATATTGATACTATGCAAGCGTTGGGAAGGCATGACCGCATGGGAACCCGCCATGTCTGCTTTCTCTTTGCCACAAACAGCCTGAAATTACAATTCGATTACATTTTGCTGCGGACTTGTTTACCGCGCACACCCGATAATAGGAGCATGAGGAAGAAAGGAGGTGCGATCCGTGCGGACGGTGGCTTCAAATCTCAGGCAGGCGGTGGGCTCGTGGGGCTTTTTGCTCTCCCTCGCGGGCGCGGCGCTCATTCCGCTCCTTTCCTCAGTTCAGGGGATACTGGCGGGGTTCCGTTCGGCGGAGCTGCTTTCCCCCGGCTTCCACAGCGACCTTATCATGGGCGCGCTGTCGTCCGACGCCATGGCGCTGGCCCTGCCCATACTCGCCGCGCTGCCGTATACCGCGTCCTTCATTGACGATGTTAAGAGCGGCTTCATAAAGGAATACCTGCCCCGCACTACCGTGCCGCGGTATATCGCGGGGAAGGCCGTGGGCTGCGCCGTTTCCGGCGGGCTGACGCTCGCCCTTGGTATATTCATAGCCTACGGCTTCGCCGCGCTCATGTTCCTGCCAATGGAAGCCTACCCTAAGCCCGGTGAAACCGTGCCGAATTACTTTGGCAATCTAATGGAGACTGCGCTCATGTTCTTTGCCTCGGGGGCCTTCTGGTCGCTGACAGGCATGACCTTTGCCGCGCTTACCGACAGCAAATACATGGCATACGCATCGCCCTTCGTGCTGTTCTATCTGCTCATAATACTGTATGAGCGATACTTCGATAAGCTTTTCGTGCTGTACCCCCGGGAATGGCTCAATCCGTCCCCAAGGTGGGTGTTCGGCAAAATAGGGGTGGCTGTGCTGCTCATAGAGTTCAGCGTGCTTATGGCGCTGGCCTTTGCATTCGCCGCGAAAAGGAGGCTGGAGAGGATATGAAGCCGAAACAGATTTTTGCCGTAACCCGGTATAACTTCCGCCGCTGGCACAAAAACCCAAGAATAGTAATCACCTTCTGCCTTGCGTTCGTGCTTTGCTTCCTGCTGTCCGACAAGGCCGTGAAGTTCGCTAAAGAGTACGATACCACCATGCAACTTGTGGAGGCGTTTGTGTGGACGTTCGGGGACAGCAACTCAATATTGCTCTCCTCTTTGCTCCTCCTTCTGCTCTTTGCGGATATGCCCTTTATATCAAGCGCCACGCCCTTTTACCTCATGCGGATAGACCGCAAAACATGGCTCACGGGACAGGCGGCGTATATCGCCTTGGCAACGCTTATATACCTTGCGTTCATACTGATCTCCACCTCCCTGGTCTGTATGCGGCAGAGCTTTGTGGGGGATATGTGGTCGGAGACCGCCGCAATCCTCGGCTACTCCGGCGCGGGGCAAAAGGTGGCCCTGCCTGCGCTGGTGAAAACGCTTGAGATGAGCCGCCCGTATGAGTGCATGGCGACCATATTCCTGCTGATGCTGCTGTACACCCTTCTGATGGTATTCGTCATGCTGCTGTTTAACCTTAAAAAAGGTCAGCTTGCGGGGATAGCCGCCGTGTTCACATTCAGCCTGTTTGGCTTTTTACTCAACCCCCAGACCATAAAGGCCATATTCAAACTGCCGGATGCGCTCATGTACAAGGCCAACGTTGCGGTGGGCTGGCTTTCGCCGCTGAATCAGGCCACATATCACATGCACAACTTCGGCTACGACCTGCTGCCAAGGCTCTGGCAGACGTATTTTATATTCGCAATGCTCATCGCCCTGTGCTTTTTACTTTCCCTTCGGGCGGTGCGGAACTACAACTTTAACTTTGGCGGTACTGAAGCATGAACATTATTTCGGTCAAAAACCTATCCAAGGACTTCGGACAGGAGCGGGTATTAAAAAGCGTCACCCGCGATTTTGAAAAGGGAAAAATCCACGGCATAGTGGGCAACAACGGCAGCGGCAAAACCGTGCTTATGAAGTGTATATGCGGCTTCCTGATACCAACGGAGGGCGAAGTCATAGTCAACGGCAAGCGGGTGGGCAAAGACGTGGACTTCCCGCCCGGCCTCGGCCTGATAATCGAAACGCCGGGGTTTTTGCCCAATATGACCGGCGTGAAGAACCTTGAAATATTGGCTTCGCTGAATAAAAAGATAGGGCTTGAACAGATCGCGGCTGCTATCCGCCGCGTGGGGCTCGACCCGCTTATGAAAAAGCCCGTCGGCAAGTATTCCCTCGGCATGCGCCAGAGGTTGGGCATAGCCCAGGCCATAATGGAGGATCCCGCGCTGCTCATTTTAGACGAACCGCTCAACGGCCTTGACAAGCATGGCGTTCGGGAGATGCGGCAGCTCATAAAGGGGCTCAAGGAGCAGGGCAAAACCATACTGCTCGCAAGCCACAATCAGGGTGACATAGACGAGCTTTGCGACACCGTGTGCGAAATGGACGCGGGAGTTATGACCATGATACGGGAGGAAAGTATATGAACCGACTATTCGCGGCGCTGATGGCTATATTGCTGCTTGCACTGCCCATCGCCGCTTTTGCTGAGGGCGAAACGCCGCCCGCAGAGACACAAGCGCCTGTAACTACGCCCAATCCTACACCCGAACCAACGCCGCAGCCTACGCCCGTTGTGGAGCAGCTTATTATAGACAGCTGGAGCCTGTACGACGGCATGGATAAAACATACCAGCAGGGCTATGTGCCCCGCATAGTGAACGGCTGCTGCTACGTTATATTCCCGCTTATCGGTGAAACCTATGACGGCAAGGTGACGGTTACTGCCGACCTCGGCGCGACGGCGGACAGCCCCTTCGTATTCGGCAACTATTCCCAGACCGCTGCCGGCTGGGGACGGTATGTGTTCATGTTTGAAATACCGCTTGTGAAGGGGCGGATAAACGGCTCATATCCGGTGACGCTGAAAGCCGACTACCTCGATGTGCTGGGGCAGCAGAAGCAGCAGAGCTTTACCGTGTTCGTGACGGTTGCAGACGGCAAAAAGCCCAAGGACCCCGACGCAAAGGAGGCCGCCGAAAAGCCGGAGCTTTTCATATCCGCCTGCGAGATAACGCCCGACACCGTCGGTGGGGACGGGGAGTTTTCCGTGAATGTCAAAATAGACAACATAGGCAGCATACGCGCAAGAAGCGTCAGGCTTACATACGGCAGCGAAGCCGAGGGCATACTGCCCTACGACACCAACAACGCCATACTGCTCGATAACATAGCCTCCGGCGAAGGCGCCGAGGCCGCGTTTAAAATGCGCACCACAAAGGACGTAATAGCGGGGAACAGGGCGTTTTTCATAACTCTGGATTACGTCGATCTTTACGGCGGCGTTTACACCGCCACGCGGCAGTTCCTCGTGAACGTCACCCAGCCCGCGGAAATGACATACGACGCCATATCCCTGCCCAAGAGCGTCACCGCAGGCGAGACCTTTACCCTGCCCGCCAACGTGTTCAACATAGGCAAAAGCCCGCTCAGGAACGTCACCGTGAACCTGACCGGCGCGGGGCTTTTCCCCACCTCCAGCGTGTTCTTGGGGGACATTCAGCCGGGGCAGGCGGGCTACGGTGAGATGAAGGTATTCGTGGGTATGCTCTCCATGACCGAGGGCTACACCGAAAGCTACGGTAAGACAAGCGCCGTCTACACCGTTACATACATCGACGACGCGGGCGAAACCCACACCGCCGAGCAGCA
>OLXZ01000857.1_pt1 | contig 14523 bp, 10 predicted proteins | sample 1673901 | NCBI WGS metagenome assembly OLXZ01 (sample SAMEA103958131, study PRJEB25191) | human gut metagenome | reverse complement strand
CGTTGAGTGCGTTTCAAAGGGCGGAAACATGATTTTGAACGTCGGCCCGGATGCACGGGGGAATTTCCCCGAAACGGCGGTTGAAGAGCTTCGGAAAGTCGGCGCGTGGCTTTCGAAAAACGGAGGCAGCATTTACAACTGCGGACACAGCGAAATCGAAAAACCCGAATGGGGAAGGTATACGGAGCCGCTTGAAATGCGGGAGGATGAACAATTCCGAACGGTTTTTGCGCATGTTTTCGAACCGTCCCTCGGTGCGCTGCCGCTTTTTGGGATACGGGCTGATGCGCTTGAGTCTGTGCGGCTTGCGGCAACGGGCAGCGAGCTTCGCCGCGGGGAGGCATGGAATTCGGTGCTGTATCGGGAAACACCACTTGTAAGTTTCGGCGCAAACCCCGTTTATACTTACACATTGCCGGATGAAGTTGACACGGTTCTCGTGCTGAAAATCCGAAAAGATACCGGAAATTGAAAACAATAACAAAAACCGGAGAGCGAACAGACAGCCCGCTCCCCGGGAGTGAGCAGGTTCAGACAACCTGCTCACTCTTTATCTGAGTTGCCACACAGCTTAATTCATTTTGGTTTGCGCTCAATTGTTCGGCGCACGGCTCAAAGCGGTTTAAAAACCGCGGCTTGCCGTCAGCAGCGCAGAATGCCCTTCAGTTCGTCAAGCAATTGGTTGATACTGTAATAATTCCGGTTGCGGTCAATTCGTGTGTTCACAAACTTTGCCTGCACAAGCTTGCCCATATGATGATAAATGTTCGGGGTTGTCATTGTCCGGGGGCGAGATTGCCGATAAATTCGGATTGACGAGACAAAAAGTCTTTTATCATATGTCAAAACTTTTAACGCTTGGACTTGTGGAATGCAATGCAGAAAGCGGACGACCGTACTACTCGCTGAAAAAACAGTCGTTGGAAGAAGTCATAGCTGCAATAAGTATGCTTGTGAACGAGGACTGAAAAAGCAACATAAATGATTGGTGTTTTTCTGCGGATTCCGTGTTTGCGTGTTCCGTGAGCTGCACCGGCTGTCGGCGCTGAGCCGAAAAAATCCCCCGCGCAGGCCTCCCTTGCACGCGGGGGATTTCTTTTTTCTTCGTAATGAAAAATCGGGATGAAAAAATCGGAATTCGGAAATTCGGGAACCGATGGGTTGACAAGGGAGAAATTCATACGGTTCCCGCCGCGCTTCCGTTATTGCTTTTGCCCGATAATGAAGCTGCCTTTTTCATCCGCATCAACGGTCAGAGTTGAACCTTCCTCGGGCGAATTTTCAATGATGAACCGCGCAAGCAGGGATTCAATATGCCCCTGAATGTATCTCTTGAGCGGACGGGCACCGAACAGCGGATCGGCACCGTTTTTGATGATGGCGGCTTTTGCACTTTCGGAAACGCTGAGATTCAGGCGGTTTGCCTGCAAACGCTTTGCAAGGTCTGCAATAAGCAGGTCAACAATGCCGTGCATATCCGCATCCGAAAGGGCGTTGAAGAACACGATTTCATCCAGCCTGTTGATAAATTCGGGACGGAATTTCGTGCGCAGCAGCTTGTGCAGCAGCTCCTCGGTTTCGGTCGTTATCCTGCCGTCCTTTGCCATGCTGCTCAGGATCAAATCGCTGCCGATGTTGCTCGTCAAAATGATGATCGTATTCTTAAAGTCAACGGTGCGGCCCTGTCCGTCCGTAATTCTGCCGTCGTCAAGCACCTGGAGCAGAACGTTCAGAACGTCCGGATGCGCCTTTTCAACTTCATCAAACAGAAGCACTGCATAGGGTTTCCTGCGAACGGCTTCGGTGAGCTGGCCGCCTTCGTCATAACCGACATATCCCGGAGGGGCACCGATAAGACGGGAGACGGAGTATTGCTCCATGTATTCGCTCATATCGATACGAACCATACTGCGCTCATCGTCAAACAGCGCCTCGGCAAGCGCTTTGCACAGCTCCGTTTTGCCGACACCGGTGGGGCCAAGGAACAGGAACGAACCTATCGGACGATTGGGGTTCTGTATGCCTGCACGGGATCTTAAAATTGCATCGCAAACGCGCTGAACGGCGTCATCCTGTCCGACAATGCGTTTATGCAGCTGGGAGTCAAGCCGCAGAAGTTTCTTGCGCTCGCTTTCCATGAGCTTTGAAACCGGGATGCCCGTCCACCGCGCAACGATTTTTGCAATCTCCTCGGAGGAAACATGGTCGCGGAGCAGACTGTTTTCACGGTTTGCGGCAAGGGCCTCTTCCTTTTGCAGCTCTTTTTGCAGGCCGGGCAGCTCGCCGTATTTCAGCTGAGCGGCACGGTTAAGATCGTATTCGTTTTCTGCGCGGGCAATATCCGCGTTAACCTGTTCAATGCGTTCACGGAGCTGCTGAACCTTGGAAATTGCATTGCGCTCGTTGTCCCAGCGCGCTTTCATGTTGTTGAACTTGTCGCGCTTTTCGGCAAGCTCGCGGCGAATTTCGACAAGGTGTTCCTGCGTGTGTTCGTCATTGTCGCCGGTAAGAGCGGTTTCTTCAATCTCCAAACGCATTATTTCCCGGGAAATTTCGTCCATTTCGGAAGGCATGGAGTTCATTTCCGTCTTGATGAGCGCACATGCCTCGTCAACAAGGTCGATAGCCTTGTCGGGAAGGAACCTGTCGGAAATATAACGGTCGGAAAGCGTTGCGGCGGCGATAAGTGCCGAGTCGTGAATCTTGACGCCGTGATAAACCTCGTAACGTTCCTTCAAACCGCGAAGGATGGCAATCGTGTCCTCAACGGAGGGTTCGGCAACGGTCACGGGCTGGAAACGGCGCTCGAGTGCAGCATCCTTTTCGATGTATTTGCGGTATTCGTCAAGCGTTGTTGCGCCGATGCAGTGCAGCTCGCCGCGTGCAAGCATGGGCTTCAGAATGTTGCCCGCATCCATTGCGCCGTCGGTCTTGCCGGCGCCGACAATGGTGTGAAGTTCGTCGATGAACATGATGATCCTGCCTTCGCTGCGCTTGATTTCGTTAAGCACAGCTTTCAGCCTTTCTTCAAATTCACCGCGATATTTTGCGCCCGCAACAAGGGAACCCATGTCCAGCGCAAAGAGTCTGCGATCCTTCAGATTGTCGGGGACGTCGCCGCGCACGATACGGAGAGCAAGCCCCTCGGCAATTGCGGTTTTGCCGACGCCGGGTTCACCGATAAGGCAGGGGTTGTTCTTTGTTTTTCGTGAAAGAATGCGGATAACGCTGCGGATTTCGTTATCACGGCCGATAACGGGGTCAAGCTTCTGCGCCCGGGCAAGTTCGGTCAGATCCTGTCCGTATTTGTTAAGAACATCATAGGTGCTTTCAGGATTATCGGAATTCACCCTGCTGTTGCCGCGGACGGCTTTCAACGCTTCAAGGTATTTGTCGCGGACGATTCCGAACCGTTTGAGCAGGGGTTTCACAACATAGTCGGCGCGTTCGATAAGGCCGAGCATGATATGCTCAACGGAAACGAAGCTGTCGCCCATGCGCTTTGCTTCCTCTTCGGCGCGGGTGAGCACGGAATTCAGCTCCGGAGTCATATAAACCTGCCCGCCGCTGCTTCCGAAGGTTGCCTGTTTGTCAAGCTCCGTGTCGATTGCGGCGCGGAGTTCATCCGTGGAAATACCCATGGATGCCATAAGCTGGGCGTTCAAATCATCCGGATCGTCAAGAAGCGCATGAAAAACGTGGATCTGCCCGACTTGGGTATTCCTGCGCTCCTCGGCAAGCGATTGCGCCTGCTGAAGGGTTTCAAGGGTTTTTTGGGTCATTTTATTAGCGTTCATAAGGTAAACCTCCTTGAGGTATTGTTTCCGTAACGGTGTTCCTTTTAATCAGAAACATTGTCCCGTGCAAACGGGGCTGCATCAAACTGCTGCCCGAATGAAACGGGGCGTTATCAGAGAGGCACGGGAAGGTGCTTCCCCGTCCGCCGAGGGGCTGAGGTTCGGCGGTTCAAATCGGGTTATTAGCACTCGTTCTCTTTGAGTGCTAATATTATATAACACTCCGATACGAAAAGCAACAGCAAACAAATAATGTTTCAATTTTGTCACATTAATGCCAAAAATCGAGCGGCAGTTGCCGATTATTGATTGCCGATTCCCAATTGAACATTGCCCGCCCTATACAAATATGGTATAATAACCGCATACGAAAGGCATTTGCTGCCGAGCAAAAAACAAGGCAGCCTTTCGGAATAATTCCTTTGGAGGGAAAATACCCGTGAAAATTCTGAAGCACATTGTGATGTGGAAATTTCTTGACAATGCGGAAGGCAAAACAAAAGCGGAGAACATGCGCTTTGCGGCGGAAAATCTTCGTGCACTTGTCGGCGTTGCGCCGACGCTTCTGAAGCTCAGCATCGGCGAGGATGTTCTCGGCAGCCCCGCAAGCTTTGATATGGCTCTTGTTGCCGACTTCAAAAGCGTTGAGGATATGCTTGCGTACCGCGATTTTCCCCGTCATGCGGAGATATCAAATTATATCCGCCGTGTGATTTCCGACAGGAAAGTTGTGGATTTTTTTATTGAAACCGACGAGAACTGAACAAAAGCTTCGAGTGTTGAAAACGATGCGGAAAGACTGCATCAAAATAATCCACATTATCCACAGGTTCGTGTGGATAACACGTCCGAACAGTGTAAAAATGTGGATAACTTGCCCGAATCGGGGAGTTTTTTGCAAAAAATGCCTGTTAAACGCGGCTTTGAATGTGGATAAGTTGAGGATATAACGGAGTCATAACAGTTTGCACCGAAAGGGAACCGGGAAAAAGATTTGAACATTAAACTTTAAATCCGAACCTCGGGCAGCTTTCCGACAGGGATTTTACAACGAAGCCGGCCGTGGCCGGCTGCAAAATGCAAAGAAAAGAAAGGAGATTTTCGCCGAAGCGAAAGTCATGGTCATAAAAATGAATTACAACGTTAAACTTTCTGATGAAGTTCGCGAGGCACTTGCGCTGGGAAGACCCGTTATTGCGCTTGAAAGCACGATTATTGCGCACGGAATGCCTTATCCGCAGAACGTCAAAACGGCTCTTGCGTGCGAACGTCTGGCACGTACGCACGGCGCGGTTCCCGCAACGATTGCGATCATCGGAGGTCAGCTTTGCGCGGGCCTTACCGAGGAACAGATAGAGTATCTCGGCAGGGAAGGACGGAATGTTGCAAAAGTCAGCCGCCGCGATATTCCTTATATCATGGCAAAGGGTGCGGACGGTGCAACGACGGTTGCCGCAACGATGTTCATTGCAAGCCTTGCGGGCATAAAAGTGTTTGCAACGGGCGGCATCGGCGGCGTGCATCGCGGCGCGGAAACAACCATGGATATTTCCGCCGACCTTACGGAGCTTGGAAGAACGCCTGTTGCAGTCGTTTGCGCGGGGGCAAAGAGTGTGCTTGATATCGGCTTGACGCTTGAGTATCTTGAAACGCAGGGTGTACCCGTTGTCGGTTTCCGCACGAACAAAATGCCCGCATTTTACACGCGGGACAGCGGTTATAACACCCCTTGCAGATGCGATTCGGTTGAGGAGCTTTCGGATATGGTCGGCGCAATGGCAAATATTCCGATGCGCAGCGGCATGGTTATTGTGAACCCGATTCCGAAAGAATTCGAAGCCGACGAGGACGTGATCGACCGTGCAACCACGAAGGCTTTGCGTGAGGCCGAAAAGAACGGCATCACGGGCAGGGATGTTACCCCATTCCTGCTTGCGCGTATTGCGGAGCTTACGGAGGGCGCAAGCCTGAAGGCGAATATCGCGCTTGTTTATAACAACGTGCGCCTTGCCGCTTCCGTTGCGGCGGGAGTTATTCAGCCGGATTGAAGGCAGAACGGCAAAAGCCGTCCGCGCCCGTCCGCGTGACGGTGCCGCACAGGAAACGCTTTTTATTGCCTGTCCGAGGCAATACGGCAAACTGTTCTCGGGCAGGCTTGTTTAATTTACTGTTGTGCAGGCTGAGCCTGCTGTCGGCTTGTTTCTCGGGAAACATTCCCGAGGGGAACAAGCATGAAAACCATCCCCGTGATTGAAGTTCTCGCGGGGGAGAGTTAACCCGCCGCTGCCGCAATTGCTTTTTTCGGGGCGAAGCCGAGCGTCGGCGCACTTTGTTGAGGAGACAGATAATGAAGAAAAAATTGCTGCGGTTCGCCACACTGATGATTGCTTTGGCATTTGTATTCGCAGGCACTGCCTGCCGCGGAGGCGATGTTGTTGTTGATATAGGCCATGACACGCCTGCACCGACAGCACAGCCGACAACGTTGCCGACGGCCGAACCGACACCGGAGCCGACGGCCGAACCGACGCCGGCGCCCACCCCTGCGCCCGTTCATGCAACGCTCATGTTTGTGGGCGATTTGATGTGCCTTTCAAGCCAGCAGCGCGGCGCGAAACAGCAGGCGGGCGGCAGCGGCTATGACTTTTCTCCGTCATTTGCATATGTCAGGGAAGTTTTCAACAATGCGGACTGCGTCATCGGCAATCTTGAAACATCGCTTTCGCATTCGTGGCCCTACGCAACGGAGCAGCGCAATATCGGCGGAATGCCCAACTGCAACGGACCCAAGCAATATTTGGGAGCATTGAAATTTGCGGGCTTTGACGCGCTTGTGCTTGCAAACAACCATTGCTGCGATGCGGGAGTTCAGGGTATTATCGAAACCACTCAGGCTGTTGAGGAATACGGCTTTCCCTACACCGGACTTTTCCGCGAAAAGGACGCGCAGCGGTTCGTAATCCTTGATGTTAAGGGGATAAAAGTCGGCCTCCTTTCCTATGCCGAATTCTATAATTCAAAAGATAAAGCCGTTCGCGAAGCGGGCTGTGAATACATGATAAACACCTATTCAAAGGAACGCATTGCCGAGGACATTGCGGCGGCGCGGGCTGCCGGTGCGGAGCTTATCGTGGCCTATAATCATTGGGGCGCGGAACATACGCACCAACCCACACCGAAGGTCGTGACTCACGCTCAGGAGATGGCGGATGCAGGCGTTGATATCATAATCGGCTCACACTCCCATGCGGTTCAGCCCGTTGTTTGGCTCACGGCGGCGGACGGACGGCAGGTGCTTTGTGCATATTCAATGGGCAACTTTGTGTCCAGCATGGGCAGAAGCACCGCGAACGACACTTTTATTGCGGAAATCGGCATCGTTCGCGAGGGGGGAAGTGTGCGCGTGGAAAGCGAGAAATATCATCCCTGCCGCGTGTTCCCGCAGCTTAAAGGCTATTGGTATGTTGTTGTGCCGACGAACGTGACGATTGTTAATAGCATCATTCCGCAGCTTAAGGCGGCGGAAGAAAGGATAACGGCAATTGTAAACCCGGAGGGAAGATAAAATATTAGCATGAAGCTGCTTTCAAAAATCCTTGCATATGCTGCCGTGCCGTGCCTTGCTGCCGCGCTGCTGATAAGTTTTATCGACCGGCTTTCGGGAGATAAGGTTTGGATTAAAAGGGAGTATGAAAAACTGGATATAAACGATTACACCGGCATGAGCACGGACGAGATGTGCACCGTGTATCTTCGCATGGTTGATTATATGAAGGGCGGGACGGATGAGCTTCAAACGGAAGTCACGGTGTTCGGCGAACGCACCGAAATGTTCGGCGAGCGGGAAATTTCACACATGAGTGATGTCCGAAAGCTCTGGTTCGGGGTTGAAACAGCGAAATACATTCTGTTCGCCTTTGCAGCAATTGCGGCTGCGCTTGCTTTGTATGTTTACAGGCGGAGAGCCGCCGCCGTGCTTGCCCGCTGCTGGCTTATCGGGATTTGCGTCATTGCCTTCATTGCGGCTGCGCTTGCAGTTTGGGCTGCCGTGGATTTTTATTCGTTCTGGATACTGTTTCACGCAGTATTTCTGGATGTTCCGTCTGCAATATTTGACCCGGCGGAAAGTTTGATGATTCGCATCTGCGTTCAGCAGCTTTTCAGCGATCTGATACTTCGCATTGCAGTTTACACCGTGAGTGCCTGTGCGGTTATAAGCATTCTCGCGGGGATTGTGTGCAAAACCTCGGGAGCAGGCAAGGGAACCGTGAAAACAGACTTAGGGATGCCAAAGACTAATTTCACTTAATCAAATCAATCGTTCCGGTTACTGCCTGCGGAAGCGGGAGTCGGCTCGGAAAGTGAAAAGCGGTTTGGAAAGGAAAATCAATTTGAATTGGTCCGAAAGATGTGAACCCGCGCTGAAACGCTTTATGAGCGGGGAAAATGAACTTATACTCGGGATTGAATCCTCCTGCGACGAAACAGCCGCCGCCGTTCTGTGCGGCGGACGCAAAGTGCTGAGCATGGCGGTGCATACGCAAATTCCCGTTCACAGGCTGTACGGCGGCGTTGTGCCGGAAATTGCTTCCCGCAGCCATACGGAGCGTATAGGTGCCGTTGCGGATGAGGCATTAAAAAGTGCCGGTGTCGGTTTGAATGACATCGGTGCAATTGCCGTAACCTGCACGCCCGGGCTGATCGGTGCGCTGCTTGTGGGCGTCAGCTATGCAAAAGGCCTCGCATACGCCGCAAACATTCCTTTGGTCGGCGTGAACCATATTGCGGGGCATATCGCCGCAAACTATCTCACTTATCCGGATCTTGAACCGCCGTTTGTCTGCATTGTGGCTTCCGGCGGACACAGCCATATTGTTCGCGTGGTCGATTACAATCGCTTTGAACTTATCGGCAGAACGCGCGATGATGCGGCGGGTGAAGCTTTTGACAAGGCGGCGCGTGCGCTCGGCTTGCCGTACCCCGGCGGCCCGGAGATAGAGAAGCTTGCAAAATGCGGGAACCCGAACGCATTTCGCTTCCATGCACCGTTTAACGAGGGCGAAAGCAATGATTTCAGTTTTTCGGGAATCAAAACGGCCGTTGTCAACCTGCTCCATAATGCGGAGCAGAAGGGGGAAGTTCTGAATAAGGCCGATGTCGCCGCCTCCTTCCAACGTGCCGTTGCGGATACCCTGACGATGAAATCCGTTCGCGCGGCTCTGCGCGAAAAAAGCTCCGTGCTTGCCCTTGCCGGAGGAGTGAGTGCGAACAATGTGCTTCGCACCCGGCTGCAAACCGAGTGCGACAGGAACGGCATCCGTTTTTGCCGCCCGGATATGCGGTTCTGCACCGATAATGCGGCAATGATAGCCTGTCAGGGTTATTATATGCTGCGCAGCGGGGAGGTTTCCGGGCTGGATTTGAATCCTTCGGCGGCCGAGTTCCTGTCGGAGGGAAGATGACGTGCCGGACAGCGATAAACTCACTCAACAAAACTTGAATACAATAACAAAACAGGACTGCTGCCTTTTACGGCGCAGTCCTGCTGTTCATCAGCGGGGGCGGGGATACCGAACCCGCTGATGCAGTTTGCGGGTTACTGAAAGCAATGCTTATTTCGTGTAGCGCACAACGGGCTTTCTTGCTGCGGTGACCTCATCGGGACGGCCGACGGGGGTGGTGACGGGGCAGGCGTGTACGGCCTCGGGGTTTTCTTTGGCTTCACGGGCAATGTCTTTCATTGCTTCAATGAACTCATCGAGAGTCTCACGGCTTTCGGTTTCGGTGGGTTCGATCATCATTGCTTCATGAACGATAAGCGGGAAGTAGATGGTCGGGGGATGGTAACCGCGATCGATAAGGGCTTTTGCGATATCGGTTGTGTGAACGCCGAGATCGAGCAGTTCGCCCGGAGCAATGACGCATTCATGCATACAGATGCGGTCGTGGGGAATCTCATAGGTGCCGCGCAGTGCGTTCATGATGTAGTTTGCATTCAGAACGGCATTTTCGCTTGCTTCCTTGAGACCCTTGCCGCCAAGAGAGCGGATATAGGCATATGCCTTGACGATAACACCGAAGTTGCCGTAGAAGCTCTTGACCCTGCCGAAGGATTCGGGGCGATCGTAATCGAGTTCGATCATGCCGTTGCGTTCAACAAGCACGGGAACAGGCATAAAGGGCATGAGGTGTTTTTTAACACCGACGGGACCGCTTCCGGGACCACCGCCGCCGTGCGGGGTGGAGAAAGTTTTATGCAGGTTGATATGCATAACGTCAAAGCCCATATCGCCGGGGCGAACAATGCCCATTATCGCGTTCAGGTTTGCGCCGTCGTAATAGAGCAGACCGCCTGCCTCGTGAACGATGTCGGCAATTTCCTTAATGTTGCGCTCAAACAGACCGAGGGTGGAGGGGTTGGTGAGCATCAGACCCGCAGTGTCGGGGCCGACTGCCGCACGCAGCGCGTCAAGATCAACGCCGCCGTCGGGAGCGGATTTGATTTCTTTAACTTTGAAGCCGCACATAACCGCACTTGCGGGGTTGGTGCCGTGCGCTGCATCGGGAACGATGATGGTTGTGCGGGCGGTGTCGCCGCGATGTTCGTGATAGGCGCGGATATGCATAAGTCCGGTCAATTCACCGTGCGCACCGGCAGCGGGTTGGAGCGTGAAAGCGTCCATGCCGCAGATTTCGCACAGGCATTTTTCCATGTCATACATCAGGCGCAGAGAACCCTGGCACATATCTGCATCGAGCAGAGGGTGCACGTCGTTAAACAGTTGGGCGACTTCTTCGTTGATTTTGGGGTTGTATTTCATCGTGCAGGAGCCGAGAGGATAGAACCCGTTGTCAACGCCGAAATTGCGGCGGGAAAGGTTTGTGTAGTGGCGAACAAGATCGACTTCACCCAGTTCGGGAAGGTCGAGTTTTGATTCGGCACGCATATTTTCGGGAATTGCGCAGTTTGCGGCGGGCACATCCAGTGCGGGCAGGTCATACGCGCGGCGTCCCTCGCGGGAACGTTCAAAAATCAGCTTGTAGGATTGCCTCATGCTTCGGTACCTCCGTCGGTTTCGTTCTCACCGTCCTGCTCAAAGAACATGATGTTGAGCATTTCGATAAGGTAATCAATATCTTCTTTGGTTGTCATTTCGGTTGCGCACCAGAGCATTCCGCCGTCTGCAAGCACAAGGCCGGAAACTATGCCGGCATCCTTGAGCGCGGTGGAAATCTCGTCGGCGGGAATCTCGCTGTCGATGACGAACTCGTTGAAGAACGGGGTGTTGAAACGGAGTTTGAAGCCGGGAAGCTCGGTGAGCTTCCGAGCCAGATAGTGTGCCTTTGCAATGTTCGCTTCGGCAACTTCTTTCATGCCGCAGGGACCCATCGTGCAGGCATACATGGTTGCCATGATTGCGCAGAGCATCTGGTTGGAGCATATGTTGCTGGAAGCCTTTTCGCGGCGAATGTGCTGCTCGCGTGCCTGAAGGGTGAGAACGAATACGCGGTTGCCGTCGGCATCAACGGTTTCACCGACGATTCTGCCGGGCAGATTGCGGATGAGTTTGCCGCCTGCTGCCATAAAGCCCGCATACGGGCCGCCGAAGCACATGGGAATGCCGAGAGGCTGTGCATCGCCGACAGCAATATCCGCACCGTAGTCCGCAGGGCGTTTGACAGCGCCGAGGCTGATGGGGTTGACATAGCTGACGAGCAGTGCCTTTGCGCCGTGAACGAGGGCTGAAATCTCGTCCATGTTTTCAATGCAGCCGAAATAGTTGGGCTGTGCGGCGATGAAACCGGCAGAGCCTTCAAGGTTTGCCTTCAGGCAGTCGATATCGGTAATGCCGTTTTCGTTGAGACCGATTTCAACAAGCTCAAGACCGTGGCAGTGGCCGTAGGTTTTGACAGTGCCGATAACATCGGGGTGAAGACCTGCGCTGTAGAGGATCTTGTTCTTGCGCTTTGAGTCACGCAGCATCAGCAGGGATTCGGCCGCAGCGGTCGCACCGTCGTAAACGGAAGCGTTGGCGGCATCCATGCCGGTAAGATTGCAGATGACTGTTTGCCATTCGAAAATACCCTGAAGCATACCCTGGCTCATTTCCGCCTGATAGGGGGTGTATGCGGTGTAGAATTCGCTGCGGGAGATGAGCTGAGGAATCAGCGCGGGAATGTAGTGATGATATGCGCCCGCGCCGCGGAAAAGCAGGCAGGCTTCGTCGTTCTGAAGAACATAGCCGGTGATGAGCTGACGCAGCTCCATCTCGCTCATCGGAGCGGGAAGATCCAGCTCGCGGTTGAGCTTAAGATCCGCCGGAATATCGGCAAACAGCTCGTCCATTTCGGAAAGGCCGAGTGTTTTCAGCATTTCGCGGCGTTCTTCAACGGTGTTGGGAACATAGCTTCTCATGTTGTGGAATACTTCCTTTATAAATATAAAATCTTGATGAATCGGAATTTTGTCCGATTCGAAAAAAAGCTTATTCAAGGTAAAAACGCATAACCCGCGGCGGCGGAAAACCGTGGGCGCGGAGCTATGCGTTTTTTTATCGCGGAACCGTGCCGAAAAGCACAGGCTTGGGCGGGGCCGCGACAGGTACGGGTTGATTAAGCCTCTTCAAGCAGCTTTTCGTATTCTTCTGCGGTGAGCAGGCTTGCTTCGTCGATTTCGGTAACTTTGATCTTTGCGATGAACTGACCGAAAGCATCCTCGTTAAGAAGCTCGGGCTGTGCGTCCAGCTCTTCGTTGACTTCGATGACGGTGCCGGCAACGGGACTGTTGACGGGGGAAGCCGCCTTTACGGATTCAACGGTGGTGTAGGATTCGCCGAGATTGATTTCGCTGTCAACTTCGGGAAGCTCAACATAAACGATGTCGCCAAGCTCGCTCTGTGCGTGATCGGTGATGCCGAGGGTGGCAACGCCGTCTTCGATAAGTACCCAGTCATGTTCACGGGTGTATTTGCGGTCGGTGGGAACCATGATATAATCCTCCGGATTTATAAGTTTTGTATGTATTTTCGTTTAAATTCCCGCGGCGGAACCGTGCCGTGTGCCGATACGCATCGCCGGGGAAGGGAACGCAGTTTTGTGCGCATTTGTGCGGCGCCGACGGGTGAGCCGCATAAATATGTTTATTTCCTCTTGTAGAAGGGCATGGGTGCAAATTCGCAGTCGATGACTCTGCCGCGAACGGAAACAGCCCAAGTGCCGTTTTCATCGGCATCGACGGAAACGAGTGCCATTGCATAATTGCCGCCGACAGCGGGTGCGGGGCCGCCCGAGGTGACGATGCCGACTTTTTCACCGTTGCAGAGAACATCCGCATCGGGGCGGGCAATGCCCTTTCCGACGAGCTTCAGACCGATGCGTTTGCGGGTCTGGGGCTTGAGCAAAGCTTCTTTGCCGATGAAATCGGGCTTGTTGAGTTTGATTGCAAAGCCGAGGCCGCACTCAACGGGGTTGATGTCCGCACTCATTTCATGACCGTAAAGGGGCATGGAAGCTTCAAAACGGAGCGTATCGCGTGCGCCGAGGCCGCAGGGCAGCATGTCAACGCCTTTGCCCGCTTCAAGCAGAGCCTCAAACAGGCGAACGGTATCTTCCGCCGCACAGTAAAGCTCAACGCCGTCTTCTCCGGTGTAGCCGGTGCGGGAGATGAGGCAGGGAATGCCGGCAACGGTCATTTTATCGTTGAAAGTGTAATATTTCTGAGGGATCTCGCCTTCAAAACCCGCTGCATCAAGAACTGCCTGATGAAGCGGACCCTGCAAAGCGAGCTGACCCCATTTTGCGCTGTTGTTGATGACCCGAACATCACCGAATGCATGTTCGGAAAGCCATGCAAAGTCCTTGTCGGTATTGCCGGCGTTGACGATGAGCATGTAGTGATCGTCGGCGAATTTGTAGATAAGAACGTCGTCCACTGCGCCGCCGTTATCATAGCACATAACGGCATAGCGGCACCTGCCGGGCGTCATTGAAGTGACGTCGTTGGTGACCATTTTCTGCATGTAGGCATAGGCATCATTGCCGATAATGTCAACTTCACCCATGTGTGAAACATCAAAAAGGCCTGCGCGTTCGCGAACGGCTTTGCACTCATCCAAAATGGAGGTGTACTGCACGGGCAGAGCCCAGCCGCCGAAATCGACGATTTTGCCGCCGAGAGCACAATGCTTCTCAAACAGCGGAGTTTTTTTAAGGTTATCGAAATTTTCCATTGCGATCCTCCCAAAGGTAACGTTAAAAAAGAAAAATCGCCCGAATCCGTCCGAAAATCGAACCGAACGATTCCTGCCTCCTATTATATAACTCTTCAGCCTATATTGTAAGGGGGAAAAAGGATATATTTGCAAAGGAACAGGGATTTTTTTGCCGAAAAAATAAAATATGACTGCAAATTGCGGATTGGCAGCGTACGAAGCGGAAGAAGAAACACCGGCAGGGAAGTGCCTTACGGTGTGTTTGGCAGTGTTTGTTTTGTTTCCCCGTTGCATTTTTTCGGTGAGTGTTGTATCATGTTATATGTGAAGGAATACATTTTTCGCGGCCGCAGACGGGCGCGCGGAAAGGAACGGAGAATAACATTGTTGGTTACACTTTGCGCAGCGGTTATTTTGCTTGTTGCGGCGGATTTAATATCAAAGGCGGCAGCCGTGAGCGTGCTTTCGCAAACGGGCGGCGCGCTTGAGTTTATCCCAATCTATAGATCGGAAGA
>OLXZ01000849.1_pt1 | contig 14584 bp, 14 predicted proteins | sample 1673901 | NCBI WGS metagenome assembly OLXZ01 (sample SAMEA103958131, study PRJEB25191) | human gut metagenome | reverse complement strand
AGCCTGTGCCGGGCTATGCAGACCCGCTGCAGCAAAAAAGCGGTAACATTTCATAAAAATTTTTTGAGAATGATTTGACATTCTCCATCGGTGCAGTATACTTTAAATAATTGACTGTAATATCTGCAATATGAACCCGTAAACGGATCGGGGTTTCTCTGTGCCGCATCTGTAAAGCAGGCAGCTGCGGCAAGTACTGCGATAGAGCGAAAGGAGAAAGTATTCTATGAACACTCCTGCAAGGGCTTCGCTTCCCGTTATCAAGCGTCTTCCCAAATATTACCGCTATCTGTGCTCTCTGCAGGCGGACGGCATCAACAGCATTTCTTCCCGCGAGCTGGCTGCTCAGATGGGCACCACCGCTTCGCAGGTACGGCAGGACTTCAACTGCATCGGCGATGTGAATGGCCGGCAGGGCATCGGCTACTCGGTGGAAAACCTGCTCTCCATTCTGGAAGGCCTGCTGTTCGGCAACGGCGACCGCCTGCCCACCATCCTGATCGGCTGCGGCCGTCTGGGCAAGGCTGTGAGCCGCTTCATCACCACCGACACCAACGGCTACAAGCTCATCGCCGCCTTCGACAACGCCCCCGACGAGGTGGGCAAAGAGATCAACGGCATCCAGATCTTACACAGCGACGAGCTGGAAGCTTTCTGCGCCGAGCACCACCCCGAGGTGGCTGTGCTCTGTCTGCCCCGCAGCGGCGCAGAGGAGATCAGCGGCCGCTTGGTGGCTCTGGGCATCCAGGGCTTCTGGAACTTCTCCCACTACGATCTGTCTGTTTCCTACCCCGACGTGGTGGTGGAGAACGTCCACCTCGGCGACAGCCTGATGAGCCTGGGCTACCGGCTGCGCAATCAGGACTGAGCAGATACGATCGATAATACAGGCCCTCTCCGTCAGGCTTTGGCTGAGAGAGTCCTTTCATGAGGAGACTTTTTCGACATGGCAAAGCTTTATTTCCGTTACGGCGCAATGAACAGCGGCAAGAGCACCGCGCTGATGCAGGTGGCCCACAACTACGAGGAGCAGGGGATGCGGGTGCTCATCCTCAAGCCGAAGGTGGACACCAAGGGCAGCGGCGACCTCGTGAGCCGTCTGGGCGTCCGCCGCCCTGCCGATCTGCTGGTGCCGCCGGACATGGACCTGGTGGAGGCCGTCCGGGCCGCCAGCAGCGAGGGCCGGCCTCTGGCCTGTGTGCTCTGTGACGAGAGCCAGTTCCTCACTGCCGAGCAGGCTGAGCAGCTGTTCATGGTGACGGTAGAGCTGAACATCCCCGTCATCTGCTACGGCCTGCGCTCCGACTTCTCCCTCAAGGGCTTCCCCGGCTCCACCCGGCTTCTGGAGCTGGCCCACACCATCGAGGAGATGAAGACTATCTGCACCTGCGGCCGCAAGGCCATCTGCAACTGCCGCAGGGTGAACGGCAGATTCGTCTTTGAGGGCGAGCAGGTGGCCATCGATCTGGAAAACGATGTGCAGTACGTGAGCATGTGCCCCCAGTGCTATTTCAAGGCAAAGCGCGCGTTCTACGCCGAAAAAGCTGCTTCGCGGGTCGAATAAACTTGTATACAAGGCTGCTGTGTCCAACGACACGGCAGCCTTTCTTTTTTATTCCCGGCCCACAGGCGCAGTCCACACAACAGCGCAAAATATGTCGCTGTCGGTGCTTCTTCACCCCCCCCCAAAGGGCGAAAAAGCACCGATTTCCATGCCCGAAGACCGGTGCCGGATGCCCGCCGCAAACAATTGATATATCAGAGTGCACATTTTTTGCGCTATTGATATATCAGTTCAAAGACTCCCATCCGGGCTTTTTAAGCTGTTGTTCGTCCACAATGTATGCAACGTTTCCACGTTCTGAAACGGAATGTTTACAAAATTATTGCAAAATTCGACGTTCCTCCTATGATGCATCCCAGTTTTCTATGCAAATCGTTGAAGTATACAAGTTGCACAGTTTTTCAGCGCAAGTTTATTCATTTCGGCAAGGACGTCGAATCTCTTTCAAAAACAAGAGCAATATTTGTATGTTTTTATCCTGTATCACTGTAAATTGCATCTTTCTTTTTTCGGTGGCTTTTGTTATCATAATTGTATACAAGGGGGATATGTGCAGACCCCCTACATGAAGATGTTTTCTATTAGGAGGAGAACAAAAATGAGCAAGGCAATTTCTCGTCGTAACTTCCTGATGGCTACCGGCGCTGTCGGTGCTGCAGGTCTGCTGGCTGCTTGCGGCGGCAGCTCCGCTGCTTCTTCCACCGCTTCTTCCGCTGCTGCTTCTCAGGCTCCCGCTGCTTCCGCAGATGAGAGTCTGGCTCTGTCTGACGGCCCCGTCAACCTGAGCATCAGCTGGTGGGGCGGCGACAGCCGTCACGCTGCTTACCAGAGCGCTCTGGAGGCTTTCCAGGCTGAGCACTCCAACATTACCGTGGAGCCCACCTTCGCCGCATGGTCCGGCTGGGAAGAGAAGATGGCTGCTGCCTTCATCGCAGGCAACGCTCAGGATGTCTGCCAGGTGAACTGGAACTGGCTGTACAACTACTCTGCCGACGGCAGCAAGTTCGTGGATCTGAACACCACCTCCAAGTTTATCGACCTGACCCAGTGGGATGCCGCTGCTATGGATGCCTGCTACGTGGCCAACAGCCAGCAGTGCGTGCCCGTCTCCATGACCGGCCGTATCTTCTACTGGAACATGACCACCTTTAATAAGGCTGGCATCACCGAGGTCCCCAAGTCTCTGGACGATCTGATGGCTGCCGGTAAGGCTTTCCAGGAGAAGCTGGGCAATGATTACTACCCCATGCACCTGGGCGCATACGACCGTATGATCCTGATGGTGTTCTACCTCGAGTCCAAGTACGGCAAGGACTGGGCAGATCCCGTTACCTCCACCCTGAACTACACCGAGGACGAGATCGCTGAGGGTCTGGCCTTCATCAAGAGCCTGGTGGACAACCACGTCATGATGAACCTGAAGACCTACTACTCTGCAAACTCCGATACCGCTACCCACCAGTCCAACGAGTGGATCACCGGTAAGATCGCAGGCATCTTCGAGTGGGATTCCGCTGCTACCAAGTACGCTTCCGCTCTGGACGACAGCAACAAGGACGGCTTCACCGTCGGCGAGGAGATCAAGTTCGGCGACAACAACGGCGGCTTCTCCAAGGTGTCCATGGGTCTGGCTATCACCAAGACCTGCAAGAACGTTGCCGAGGCTGCTACCCTGATCAACTTCCTGCTGAACGAGGAGAAGGGCGCTTCCATCATGGGTTCTGAGTGCGGCATCCCCGCTTCCAAGGCTGGCCTGAAGTTCGCTCAGGACGCCGGCGCTGTCAAGAGCCTGGTTGCTGACGCAAATGCCAAGGTCATGGCCTTCACCACCAACAAGCTGGATCCCCTGTTCGAGAACAACGACCTGAAGGCTTCCGGCACCGGCATCTATCAGGAAGTGTTCGACAACATCGACTACGGCGATCAGACCCCCGAAGAGGCTGTCGAGACTCTGCTGGACGGCATGGAGTCTGTTGGTTACACCGTCGGCTAAGCTTACCGCACTGACAGCAGCCTGAACCGGCAGCGATACTCTGAATGAAATAGGGGCATCTGCCGCCCGTACGACAGGTGCCCTTGTTTTTTCGGAGAATGGTTATCAAACCTTGAATGAATTGTTGCCGGTCTGTGACCTGCTGCACTGTCTGCTTCAAAATCCTGCAAAAGGAGGACTTCGGATGAAAAAAAGTAATGCGCTCGCAGGCGCACGAACTCCGTTTCAGAAATGGGTCGATAAGTATCAGGGCCTGTTTTATCTGATCCCCTGGATCATCGGCTTTCTCGTCTTTAAGGCGTTCCCCTTCGGTCAGTCGCTGTATTACAGCTTTACCGATATGAACTTCTTCAAGGACGGTACCAGCTTTGTTGGTCTGGCCAACTACATTACCGCATTCCACACCAAAAAGATCACCAAGGCGCTGATCATCACCTTCAAGTACGCCTTTATCACCGTGCCCCTGAAGCTGATCTTCGCGCTGTTCATCGCCTACATCCTGAACTTCAAGATCGCCTGCGTCAACCTGTTCCGCACCGTGTACTACATCCCCTCCATTCTGGGCGGCTCTGTGGCTATCGCCGTGCTGTGGAAGGCTGTGTTCAGCGTGGACGGTCTGCTGAACACCGTGGTGCGCGCTGTCACCTTTGGTGCGGTGCAGGGCCCCGAGTGGCTGTCTGACCCCAACTACGCGCTGTGGATCATCTGCTTTTTGCGTATATGGCAGTTCGGTTCCGCCATGGTGCTGTTCCTTGCTGCACTGAAGGGCGTGCCCGCAGACCTGTACGAGGCTGCTACCATCGACGGCGCCGGCAAGTGGCGTCAGTTCTTCTCCATCACCGTTCCGATGATCACCCCCATCATCTTCTACAACCTGGTCACTCAGATCTGCCAGGCTTTCCAGGAGTTCAACGGCCCCTACATCATCACCAACGGTGGTCCCCGTGGTTCCACTACCCTGATCTCCCTGCTGGTTTACAACTACGCATTCAAGTCCTACGACATGGGCATGGCTTCTGCTCTGGCATGGATCATGTTCATCATCGTCTGCATCCTGACGATCATTGCGTTCACCAGCCAGAAGAAGTGGGTCTACTACTCGGATGAAAGGTAAGGTGACCAATATGGGAATGAAAGCATCGAATAAGATCGCGACCTTCTTTAAGTACTTCGTGCTGATCCTAGTTGGTATCATCATGATCTATCCTCTGCTGTGGATGATCAGCGCTACCTTCAAGGATAACAGCGAGATCTTTGCAGGCATCAGCCTGTGGATCAAAAAGCCTACGCTAGATGGCTACCGCAACGCCCTGAACAACTTCGGCGGCTCCATCAACATCCTGCAGGCCATGCTCAACACTTACAGCTATGTCATCCCCAAGGTGATCTGCACTGTGGTGTCTGCCTGTATTGCCGCTTACGGCTTTGGCCGTTTCGACTTCCCCGGCCGCAAGCTGCTGTTCAACATCATGCTGGCCACCCTGTTCCTGCCGCAGGTCGTGCTGAACGTGCCCCAGTACCTGCTGTACAACAAGTTCGGCTGGGTGGACAGCCCCTTCTATCTGGCCATCTGGGTGCACTGCGCATTTGCTACCGAGACCTACTTCGTGTATCAGCTGGTGCAGTTCATGCGCAACGTCCCGCGTGATCTGGACGAGGCTGCCGCCATTGACGGCTGCTCCTCTTTCCAGACTCTGTACAAGGTCATCGTGCCCATGCTGGGACCCGCTCTGGTGTCCTGCGCACTGTTCCAGTTCATGTGGAGCTGCAACGACTTTATGGGCCCGCTGCTTTACGTCAGCACCCCCGGCAAATACCCCATGTCCCTGTTCGTCAAGCTGTCTATGGACGGTGATACCGGCTTTGCATGGAACAAGATCCTTGCGCTGTCCCTCATCTCCATCCTGCCGCAGCTGATCGTATTCTTCTGTGCACAGGATCAGTTCGTTGAAGGTATCTCCGCAGGTGCCGTCAAGGGCTAATGCGCCATAAGAACATCTGACCAAGACCAACACCCCCTGTGCTGCTCCCAACGGATGGCACAGGGGGTGTTTTGGTTGATACATCATTTCGTCTGCTTCTTGCGGTACTGCAAAGGACTGATATCCATCACCTCGCGGAACACGCGGCGGAAGTGGGCTGCGCTGGCAAAACCGGTCTGCTCGGCAATAGCGCTGATGGACAGCTCGGTGGTCTCCAGCAGCTTCTGCGCAGCCTCGATGCGGCGGTTGTTCAGATAGTCCACGATGGACTGCCCGGTCACCCGCCGGAACAGGCGGCTGAGATAGTAGGGGGAGAGGTAGAACCGCGCCGCCACCTCGGTAAGGGAGAACTTTTGCCGGTAGTTGGCGGCAAGGTAGGCACACACCTGCTCAATGGTCTCGTTGCGGGGGCGCGCTGCGGCGCTGCTCTCGGCAAGGCACTCCTGCTCGACATAGTGCAGGATGAGCAGCAGGTACAGCCCGCCGGGGTAGTCCTGCTCCGGCATGGCAGCGCGCATCATCTCCAGCAGGGTGCGCAGGCGGCGAACCCACGGCACCGGGCCGTACAGCACCGTTACCTCGCCGGGCAAAAACAGCCGGGCAAAATCCCGCTGGGTGGCGCTGCGCAGCTCGTGCAGGGCGCTGAGCGGGAACCGACAGCCCACCAGTTCCGGTACGGCTGCACCGGCGGCAGAGAGCACTGCGTCCCCCGCGCCCAGCAGCAGCGCGCTGCCGGGGTTTACCAGCAGGCTGTTTTCCCCCATTTGCAGGGTGCAGCTGCCCTCGCTTACCAGCAGAAAGGTGCACGTCTCCTCGTCTGCCGTCAGCTCCAGCTTGCTGCCGTTCAGCCGCACGGTGTCCGCTTTTACCTTTGCATGGATCTTTTCCCGTTCCGCTTTCATCTTGCGCATCCTTTCCGGAAACAGCCCTCCCGGTAGCCGGGAGAGCGCTTTTCCTCATGATACCACGTCTGCCCCGTGGGGGCAAGACAAACTCACAGGAGGTTATTTCGCATGAATCTGACCCTGATCCGTTCCATGACCCGCAGCGCCGTTTTTGAGCTGGAAAACGAGCTGTGCTACCGTCCGGCACACCCCTTTACCGTTGCCCTGAACGGCAAGACGGTATACGAAGCCTGCAACACCAACGTGTTCTCCCTGTTCTCCCTGCTGCCCGGCACCGCCTATACGGTGGAGGTGCAGGCCGAGGGCGAGACCCTGAAGCTGGATTTCACCACCGAGACCGAGACCTTCTTTGTGGATGCTGCCCGCTATGGTCTGGTGGCCGATGGCGAGACCGACAACACCGTGCGGCTGCAGGCGGCGCTGTCCACCTGCCCCAAGGGCGGCACAGTGTATGTGCCCGCCGGTCGTTACCGCACCGCCAGTCTGTTCATGAAGAGCAACACCACCCTGTATCTGGAAAAGGGCGCGGTGCTGCTGGGCGACAACGACCGCACCCATTACCCCATCCTGCCCGGCGTGCTGCCCAGCGAGAACGAAGTGGACGAGTACTACCTGACCGGCTGGGAGGGCAACCCGCTGGACAGCTTTGCGGGCCTGTTGAACATCACGCAGGTGCATGACGTGGTGGTGACCGGCGAGGGCACGCTGGACTGCGATGCCGAAAACGGCGACTGGTGGGTGAACCCCAAGGTCAAGCGCATCGCATGGCGTCCCCGGGCCGTGGCTGCGGTGGACAGCGAGAACGTCTGCCTGCACGGCATCACGGTGCAGAACAGCTATTCGTGGACCATCCACCCCATCTTTGTCAAGCACCTCGACCTGCTCAACTTCAACATCAACAACCCCTACAACGCCCCCAACACGGACGGCATCGACCCCGAGAGCTGCGAGTATATCCGCATCATCGGCATGAACATCCATGTGGGCGATGACTGCATCGCCATGAAGGCCAGCAAGGTCTTTCTGGGCATGAAGCTGAAGCGCAGCTGTGAGCATACCGTCATCCGCAACTGCCTGCTGGACAAGGGTCACGGCGGCATCGTCATCGGCAGCGAGATGAGCGGCGGCGTCAAGGACATGGTAGTGACCCAGTGCCTGATGGACCACACCGACCGCGGACTGCGCGTCAAGACCCGCCGGGGCCGCGGCAACACTGCCGTCATTGACGGGCTGGTGTTCCGCAACGTGGAGATGCGGGGCGTCAAAGCACCCTTTGTCATCAATATGTTCTACTTCTGCGACCCGGACGGCCACGGCCCCTATGTGCAGTGCCGCGAGCCGCTGCCGGTGGACGAGTACACCCCCAAGCTGGGCAGCCTGACCATGGAGAACATCGTGGCCACCGATGCCCAGTTTGCAGGCTGCTATTTCGACGGCCTGCCGGAGCAGCCCATCGAGCGGGTGACCATGCGGGATGTGAGCATCACCTTTGACCCCAACGCCAAGGAGGGACAGGCGGCCATGGCCGATAACCGTCCGCTGGTGAAAAAGCTGGCCATCTATGCCGAGAACGTCAAGGAGATCGACCTGCACAACGTGAAGATCGAGGGCTACGAGGGCGAGCGACTGCACTTTGCCAACGTAGGACATTTTGAGGAGGACTGACCCATGACCCATGAAGAGATCCTGTCCATGCTGGGCGACTATGTGGACTACCTGATCGCCAATTCCAGCGCTGAGGCACCGATGTGGAACATCGAGAAGGTGCGCAGCGGCAAGCCCAACAAGTGGAACTACATCGACGGCTGCATGATCACCGCCTGCCTGAGCCTGTACAAGACCACCGGTGACGAGAAGTATCTGGAGTTTTCCAAGGAGTTCATCGACTACTTTGTGCAGCCGGACGGCTCCATCAAGACCTACGACCCCAAGGAGTACAATCTGGATAACGTGAATCAGGGCAAGAACCTGTTCATTCTGTATGACATCTACGGGGACGAGAAGTACCGCAAGGCCATCGACACCATCCGCAGCCAGCTGCTCACCCAGCCCCGCACCAAGGAGGGCAACTTCTGGCACAAGGACATCTATCCGTGGCAGGTGTGGCTGGACGGCACCTATATGGCGCAGCCCTTCTACATGGAGTACGAGACCCGCTTCAACAAGATGCAGGGCTGCATCGACAGCTACAAGCAGTTCATGAACATCAAAAAGCACATGCGGGACGAAAAGACCGGCCTGTACTACCACGGCTACGATGAGAGCCGCCAGATGTACTGGGCAGACCCCGAGACCGGTTGCAGCCCCAACTTCTGGCTGCGCGCCATGGGCTGGTTCCTTGTGGCAATGGTGGATGTGCTGGAACGCATGGACGAGCAGCTGTACAACGAGTATCGCGGCATCATGGCCATGCTCAAGCAGGCTGTGGAGGACATGCACAAGTTCCAGGACGAGCAGACCGGGATGTTCTGGCAGGTCATCGACCACCCGGAGGCCGAGGGCAACTATCTGGAGACCAGCGGCACCGCCCTGTTTGCCTACGCGGTACTCAAGGGCGTGCGTCTGGGCTATCTGCCCAAACGCATGGCTGCATGGGCGGAGAAGGCTTTCTACGGCACCTGCGACCGGTATCTGTCCAAGAACCCAGACGGCAGCTTGCAGCTGGACGGCATCTGCCTTGTGGCGGGTCTGGGCGGCAAGGATCACCGTGACGGCTCTCTGGCCTACTACTTCAGCGAGCCGGTGGTCTGCAACGATGCCAAGGGCGTAGGCCCGCTGGTGCTGGCTTATACCGAAATGATCGCACGGAAGTAATCAAAAACGGGATACAGCAGGGCTGAGCAGCTGCAAAAAAGTAGCTGCTCAGCCTTTTTGCATGTCTTTTTTGCCCCCTTGCATAAACTGCCCGCCGCTGTCCCACACTAAGCCCAGAAAAGTTCCCGTACACAAAACGAACAGATGGGAGTAACAAGCATGGAGCAGATCAAAAAATTTCTGCACGGCAAGGGCTTTGCCCTGCTGCTGACCGCAAGCCTGCTGGCTGCGGCTGCGGCAGGGGTGTGGGCGGTGCGCGCCCTGCGGGCAGAACTGCAAAAAAGTCTGGATGGACTAAACGCCCCCGGCACCACCCAACAGACCGCCCCGGAAACAGAACCGGACTGGGACGCACAGGAGGATACCACATGGCAGCAGCCCGTGACCGACGTTGCAAACAGCAAGGCCGATGTGCCGCAGCAGACGCCCTCTGGGGCATCCTCTGGTGCGCAGTCTGGCTCTGGTTCGCTGCGCGAACCCTCGGCACTGCAAGGCGCATCCTCGCCTGCCAGCAGTTCGGCACAGCCTGCCGCCGCGCCCTCTATGCCGGGGCGCGTGCTCAACGCCTTCAGCGGCGATGAGCTGGTGTATAACAAGACCCTTGGTGACTGGCGCACCCACAACGGCGTGGACTACGCCTGCACGCAGGGTGCTGCGGTGGCGGCACCCGTAGCGGGCAAGGTGGTGTCTGCCGGGGCAGAGGGCAACTGGGGCACTGTGGTGGTGCTGGAAGATGCCGCCGGCCGCAGTTGGCGGCTGTGCGGTGTGGCAGACCCTGCCGTAAAGGCCGGGGATACCGTAGCCGCCGGGCAGAAGCTTGGCACGGTGGGCACTGTCGGCTGCGAGTGCGCCGAGGAGAGCCACATCCATGTGGAGGTAAAGCAGGGCGAAAGCTATCTCGACCCGGCAAAGCTGTCGGAGTAAGCAAACCATAAAAGGGGCTGCAATAGCGGCTCCTTTTTTGCTGCGTCAGACGGTACGGCGCGTTTGCAGCAGCCAGAGAACCAGCGCCGAAAGCACTCCGGCTGCCAGCAGTACATCTGCGGGGTGTGCGGCCCAGTGCTGGAAGGCAATGCCATAGGCTGCCTGCCCGATGGGCTGGGTCAGGCAGGCCAGCACGGTGCAACAGGCGGTAGTTTTGCCCAGCTGTGCCTGCGGCACCAGCACTTGCAGCTGCGCAAAGAACCATACATTGAACAGCGCTGCTACGGCCATAAACACGGCTCCCAGCACCAGAATGCTGCCGAACTGCAGCACTGACACCCGGAGGGCAAGACCCAGCGCGGCGCACACGCCGCTGAGCGCCAGCAAAAGAGGTGTGCCGCTGCGGATGGGATGACGGACAAAGACGGTTCCGGCCAGCACGCCGCCTAAAATGCCGCCTGCGCTCAGCACCGCCTGCACAAGGCCGAGGGAGGCATCACTTTTCTGCAGGGTCTGTACCACCAGCACCGGAACACCTACGGTGAGGGCGGGGACTTCCAGCAGGTTTACAGCTGCCATGGCGGCAGCTAACCGCAGCACCGCAGCCTGCCCGGTGAGGAACTGCGCACTTTCCCGCAGGTCGGCCCACAGAGAACGGACGGAGAGCTTTGTGTCATATGGGACATCCTGTGGGATGCGCAGACAGAGCTCCATCCCGGCAGAAAGTGCAAAGCAGCCGCCGCAGAGCACCAGCAGACCCCGGATGCCGAGGTGCTCCAGCAGAACAGCACCCAGCAGGGGACCGAGAAGCTCGTCCACGGTATCCACCAGTTGGATGACTGCGTTGCCGCGCAGCAGCTGGGTGCCGTTCAGTAGCAGAGGCAGGCAGGCGCGTACCACGGGCTGGTAAAGCCCCTGAATGGCGTACAGACTGCCCAGCACTGTCAGGACCAGCGGAAGCAGGGGCAGATGCGGCAGTCCGGCAGCGGCTGCAGCCGCAATACCGGCGGTCACCAGATCCAGCAGTGCCATCAGGCGGGCTTTACGGCAGCGGTCTGCCAGCGCGCCGCCGGTCAGCATTCCAGCCAGCGCGGGCAGCATGGCCAGAGCGGTGATGCCGCCGTACAGCGCGGCAGAACCAGTCTGCCGCAGCAGATACAGCGGCAGCGCAAACCGCAGGGCGGCATTGCCGAACAGGGAGACGATCTGTCCGAGGACGATAAGGATAAAAGTGTTCATGGAAACCTCCTGCTTTTTTATTTACAGACTGCTGGTCTGTATTTACATACAAAAAAAGGCGGAGCGTTCCGCCCGGGAAATTCAGTCTTTGACCGGTGTGCACAGCTGCACCAGCTGCTCGGCCTGCGCATCCGTCAAAAGGTCCAGCCCAAGTGCATGGGTCATTTGCTGAAACACGACGTTCCGCGCCCGCTGCTCGGTCGGTGTGGTGGGGCGCGTCTGGGGAGAAAGCCAGATGTCTGCCAGTACGAACAGCGCTTCGGCCAGCGCATTGGCATCGGCGGTGTGGATGGAGCCGTCTGCCATGCCCTGCCGGATCATGGGTGCAATACACTCCGGGGCCAGATGCGCTTCAATGTTGGTCAGCTCCATGGCAAGGAACTGCGGGTTGCTGCACAGGTGCGGCAAAGTCTGCGCGATCTGCTGCTGCCGCTGCCCGGCAAAGGAAACTGCAAACACCGCCTGCAGCTTCTGCAGCCCGGTCAGGGCCGGGTCGTCCCGGATATGGCGCAGCGGCTCCCACATCTGGTCGCCCAAACGGTCACCGACGCGCTGCGCGATCTCCTCCTTGGAGCGGAAGTGATGGTACACCGCCCCTTTGGAAAGCTTTGTGGCATCGATGATGTCCTGCAGGGTGGTATTCTGGTAGCCCTTCTGGAGGAAGAGCAGGGCGGCGGCGTCCAGGATCTTTTCAACGGTCTGTTCCGGGTATTTGTTGCGCGGCATGGCGGATGCTCCTTTTTACAAACTAACGGTCTGTAAAAAGAATACAGCAGCCCGGCGGCTTTGTCAAGAGGGTGTGGAACCGAAAATCCATTCATTTCCTGCGGCGCTGCATTGCTTTTGCGCGGGGTTTCTGGTATGATACAATAGAATCAACAGGCGATTTTGGGAGGATGACAGATGGCAAGGGTTTTGATCGTGGGAGCCGGGGCAGCCGGACTGATGGCGGCGGGTGCCGCCGTGCGGCAGGGACATCAGGTGACGGTGCTGGAGCATACCGAGAAGCCCGGGCAGAAGATCCTTGTCACCGGCAAGGGGCGTTGCAACGTGACCAACGACTGCCCGGCAGAGGAGTTTTTGCGCCATGTGCGCACGAACCCGCGCTTTTTGTACTCCTCGCTGGGGGCGTTCCCCCCGGCAAAGACCATGGAACTGTTCGAAGGCCTTGGCGTGGAGCTGAAGGTGGAGCGCGGCCGCCGGGTGTTCCCGGTATCGGATAAGGCTGAGGAAATCCGGCAGGCGCTGCTGCGCTATGCGCAGGACGCCGACATCGTCTACGACGGCGCAAAAAAGCTGCTGCTGGAGGACATCGTGCCGGAGGCGGAGCCTGCCCCGATGGCAGCGGAAAACCCGCGCCACCCCAAAAAGAAAAAGGTGGGCCCGGCGCTGCGCTGCGTGGGCGTGCGGGGCACCTCCGGCAGGGAGTACCGGGCGGATGCGGTGCTGGTGGCCACCGGCGGCGTAAGCTACCCCACCACCGGCTCTACCGGCGATGGCTACAAGCTGGCGCAGCAGGCGGGGCACACCCTTGTGGAGCCGGTGCCCAGTCTGGTCAGCCTTGTCAGCCGCGACCCGGACTGCAAAAAGATGATGGGTCTGGCGCTGAAAAATGTTACCCTGACCCTGCTGGAGGACGGCAAGGCCATCTTTGACGAGCAGGGCGAGATGCTGTTTACCCACTTTGGCATCAGCGGGCCGCTGACCCTGAGCGCGTCCAGCCATCTGGGGGATATGAAAAAGCACAGGTACATCGCGGAGATCGACCTGAAGCCCGCCCTGAGCGAGGAGCAGCTGTACGACCGCATTACCCGGGACTTTGCCCTGCTGGCAAACCACGCGGCGCAGGGTGCGCTGGTCAAGCTGCTGCCCTCCAGTATGCAGCCGGTCATGGTGGCGCGCTGGGGCATTGACCCCGCCACCAAGGCCAACCAGATCACCCGGGAGCAGAAGCGGGAGCTGGTGCAGCTGATCAAGCACTGGCAGGTGCCCATTGACGCCCGGGGCGACCTTGCCCACGCGGTGATCACCAGCGGCGGCGTATCGGTGCGGGAGGTAGACCCCAAGACCATGCAGAGCAAAAAGGCGCTGGGACTGTACTTCGCGGGCGAGGTGCTGGACGTGGACGCCTACACCGGCGGCTACAATCTGCAGATCGCTTTCTGCACCGCACAAAGCTTTGCGAATAACCTGTAAAAAACAGCGCAGCTAATTTCCTGTGTACTATATATAAATAAGGAGAACATATCATGGTATCTGTTGCAATTGATGGGCCTGCGGGTGCAGGCAAATCCACTCTGGCACGCCGTCTGGCGGCAGAGCTGGGCTATATCTATGTGGACACCGGTGCAATGTACCGCGCCATCGGCCTGTACGCCCTGCGCGCGGGCAAGGACCCCAAGGACAACGCAGCGGTGGACTCCCTGCTGCCCCAGATCGAGCTGCGGCTGGCATCCATTGCGGGCGAGCAGCACATCTACTTAAAGGACGAGGATGTGAGCACCGCCATCCGCACCGAAGCCGCGGGCATGGCAGCCTCTGCCGTGGGCGCAAACCCCGCGGTGCGGGCATTTCTGCTGGACTTGCAGCGCAGTATGGCAAAAAAGCAGGATGTGCTGATGGACGGCCGGGATATCGGCACGGTGGTGCTGCCGGACGCTACGGTGAAGATCTTCCTGACCGCCAGCCCGGAGGCACGCGCCACCCGCCGCTGGAAGGAGTACCAGCAGAAGGGCATCGATACCCCCTACGAAGATGTGCTGGCCGACGTCAAGCAGCGCGACTATCAGGACACCCACCGCGCCGCAGCCCCCCTCAAGCAGGCAGACGACGCCGTGCTGCTGGACACTTCGGAGCTGAACTTCGAGCAGAGCTTTGAGGCCATGAAGAAAATGATCACGGAGAAGGTCAGATGATACTATATTACATTCTGGTCCCGCTGGCATGGCTGGTGTTCCACATCGGCTTCCGCGTCCGGTGTGAGGGCAGGGAGAACCTGAAAAAAATCGGCACGAAGGGCTGCATCATTGCCCCCAACCATATCTCAGCCATCGACCCGGTGTTCGTCGTCATCACCCGGTTCTGGGGTCAGCGGATGACCGTGTTTGCCAAGAAAGAGCTGTTCGAGATAAACCCATTCCTGTCGTGGTTCTTCCGGTGCGCC
>OLXZ01000825.1_pt1 | contig 14916 bp, 15 predicted proteins | sample 1673901 | NCBI WGS metagenome assembly OLXZ01 (sample SAMEA103958131, study PRJEB25191) | human gut metagenome | reverse complement strand
ATTCAATAGGGTGATGCACGTCAAAGATCAAGAATCCATGTTATCAAAGCAAAGAACAATACAATGATAGCCACAGCTTCTAGAGCCGACAGGCTCTCGGTATCCAGGAAACTTCTCTTTTTCATGACGCACATCTTCCTAATTTAATGACTATATATTTTTTATTATTTTGCCTTTTCTAAAGCAGCATTCAGTTTTAATACATTCACCTTCTCTGTACCGAATATGCCCATAAACGGTTTTTCCACAGCTTTATCTACAATAGCTTTTACAGTTTCCTCACTCATTCCGCGAGCTTTAGCCACACGTTGTACCTGCACGTATGCGCAGGCCGGAGTGATGTCAGGATCCAGCCCGGAACCGCTGGCTGTGACCATTTCGGCAGGTACTTCCTTACGGCTCAAGTAAGGATGATGCTTTAAAAATGTATCAATCCGAGCTTCTACTTCAGCCAGATACTCCTCATTGGTAGGACCTTTATTGCTACCGGCCGAACTGGTTGCATCATAACCATCTCCGGCACACGAAGGACGTCCCCAGAAATAATTGTCCCACATTGGCTGCACCTACCACTTTTCCGTTAAGTTCCACAACCTCGGCATTGCCGGAATTAGGTCCGGCAAATTGAGCGAAAATCCATAAGACTAGTATATAGCATACTGAGAAAAACACACAAAAGACTAAAGTAAGTCTGAATGACTTTATAAAATTTTTCATTGTCGTTTACTTGTTAAAAGAATAATCCTACTACTAAATCTATTAATTTAATACCCACAAAAGGAGCAATAACACCACCTATGCCATATATCAAAAGATTACGACGAAGCAAGGCGGAAGCTCCTATCGGTTTGTATTGAACTCCTTTCAATGCCAGCGGAATCAGAATAGGAATAATGATGGCATTGAATATAACTGCAGATAAGATAGCACTCTCAGGGCTATGCAACCCCATAATATTCAATGCAGCCAGTTCTGGAATGGAAAGCATGAACAATGCAGGAACAATGGCAAAATATTTGGCCACATCATTGGCTATGGAGAAAGTGGTCAGTGTACCACGTGTCATCAGCAATTGTTTACCTATCTCAACAATTTCTATCAGCTTGGTAGGATCATTATCCAAATCCACCATATTCCCTGCTTCCTTGGCAGCCTGTGTACCGCTATTCATGGCAACCCCCACATTAGCTTGGGCAAGGGCAGGAGCATCATTTGTTCCGTCACCCATCATGGCAACCAGTTTGCCGGCAGCCTGCTCTTTCTTGATATACTCCATCTTATCCTCCGGTTTAGCTTCGGCTATGAAGTCGTCTACTCCGGCTTTCTCTGCAATATATTTGGCGGTCAAAGGGTTATCTCCCGTCACCATGACTGTTTTTACCCCCATCTTGCGTAAACGTTCAAAACGTTCCTGAATACCCGGTTTTATGATATCCTGCAATTCTATAACTCCGGCAATTTTCTTATTGACACTCACCACCAATGGAGTACCTCCATTACTTGTAATGGTTTGAATGATATCTTCCGTTTCTTTTGGGAAAGGGTTTCCGGCAGACAAAGCTATCTTGCGGATAGCATCAAATGCACCTTTACGGATTTCTGTTCCATCCTTCAAGTTAATACCCGAGCATTTGGTTTCGGCGGTAAATTTTATCATATGAGCACCATCGGTATTCAAATTACGCATCCGTAAACCCGATTCACGTCCCAGTTCAATAATAGATTTACCTTCCGGAGTATCATCAGATACAGATGAGAGTAGGCAGGCTTCGATGAAAGCATGTTCATCCACTCCCTGAGCCGGATAAAAACGAGTAGCTTTACGGTTTCCTATAGTTATTGTTCCTGTTTTATCAAGAAGCAAAGTATCTATATCTCCGGCTGTTTCCACTGCTTTACCCGATTTGGTTATGACGTTGGCACGCAGAGCACGATCCATCCCGGCGATACCGATAGCCGAAAGCAATCCTCCGATAGTGGTGGGAATGAGGCAGACAAACAAGGACAGAAAAGAAGCAATGGTAATGACAGTTCCCGTATAATCGGCAAACGGTTTAAGGGTGATACACACAATGACAAAGACCAATGTAAATGCTGCCAACAGGATAGTCAATGCAATTTCATTCGGTGTTTTCTGGCGGGATGCGCCTTCCACCAATGCAATCATCTTATCCAGGAAACTTTCACCCGGCTGGGTGCTTACCATTACTTTTATCTGATCGGACAATACTTTTGTACCTCCTGTTACTGAACTCTTGTCACCGCCTGCTTCACGGATTACAGGAGCGGATTCGCCTGTGATGGCACTTTCGTCAATAGACGCCAGTCCTTCGATGATCTCGCCATCGGCAGGAATAACATCTCCTGCCTCACATACAAAAATATCACCTTTCTTTAACTGGGAACTACTGACAGTTTTCAAAGTCCCGTTCACAATCAATTTGGCAGGAGTCTCCTCACGAGTCTTCCTCAGGCTATCGGCTTGTGCTTTTCCGCGCGCTTCGGCAATAGCTTCAGCAAAATTAGCAAATAACAAGGTGATGAACAGAATTACGAAAACCCATAAATTATAAATAAATGAGCCTTGTGAATCATTAACGATAGAGTAGAGCATCACCAAGAACATAATAGCTGTACAAACCTCTACCGTGAACATAATCGGATTCTTAATCATCACTCGCGGATTCAACTTCACGAATGATTGTTTTATGCTGTCAATAACTTGCTCCTTCTGAAATAAAGAAGCTGATTTATTATCTTTCATATCTTCTATTAATATCGTTGTCTGTTATCAGAATTATAAACTCAAGTGCTCGGCAATAGTGCTTAATGCATGTACCGGGAAGAATGATAGTGCGGCAACAATAAAAATAACCGCAAATGTCATCACACCGAATGTCACTGTATCGGTTTGCAATGTGCCGGCGCTTTCGGGAATAAATTTTTTCTTAGCCAGAATACCTGCTATGGCCACTTGACCTACAATCGGGACAAAACGTCCTAATATCAGCACAATACCACAAGAGTAGTTCCAAAACCATGTGTTATCACCCAGTCCTTCAAAACCGGAACCATTATTGGCGGCACACGAGGTGTATTCATAAAGCATTTCGCTCAGACCATGATATCCGGGATTGTTCAACCAGCCACCTTCACTTTCCACAAATGCAGGCGCATGAACAAACAGATAAGCAGCCAATGCTGTACCAACTAAAATGATAAACGGATGAAGTAGTGCCACAATGGAAGCAATCTTCATTTCACGTGCTTCTACTTTATGACCAAGGAACTCCGGTGTACGGCCTACCATCAACCCACTGATGAACACGGCGATAATAATAAATGTAAAGTAGTTCATCCATCCCACACCTACACCGCCAAACCATGTGTTGATCTGCATGTTCAGCATTTCCATCATACCCGAAAGCGGCATTGTTGAATCGTGCATACCATTGACAGAACCATTGGAAGTAACCGTAGTAGTAATACTCCACAAAGCAGTGGCGGCCGAGCCCAAACGTATTTCTTTACCTTCCATCGCGCCATTATCCTGCGCTATCCCCATCTCATCAATACGTGGATTACCACCCATCTCCTGACTGACATTGATACAAACTCCTACCAGATAAGCAAACAGCATGACACCATATATACTATAACCCAATTTTTTACGTTTCAGATAGAAACCGAATGCAAATGCCATCGCCATAGGTATGATAAGGATAGACCAACATTCCACCATATTAGCAAAATAGGTAGGGTTCTCCAAGGGATGAGAAGAGTTTACACCAAAATAACCACCCCCATTAGTACCCAATTGTTTGATAGGGACAATAGCCGCCGTAGGGCCTTGTGATACATATTGTGTAGTTCCTTCCATGGTGGTCACCTTCATTTTTCCGTCAAAGCCCATCGGAGTGCCTTGCACAATCAGGATAAAACCTACGATCAATGAAAGAGGCAACAGGACACGGGTACAACTTAATACCAAATAGTTCCAGAAATTGCCAATAGTCTGAGTAGTCTTTGCAGCCAGCGCTTTCATTATACCTGCCATGGCAGCCATACCGGTAGCGGCAGTAATAAACTGAAAGAGCATGATGACGAATAGCTGAGTAAAATAAGTCAGCCCACTTTCACCGCTATAATGTTGCAAGTTACAGTTCACCATGAAACTGATACAAGTATTGAATGCCTGATGCGCAGTCTGACCGGCATTTCCATCCGGGTTAAGCGGCAGCACACCTTGTGTAACCAACAGTACCATCCCCCAAAGGAACCAAAATAGATTTACCACCAGCAAGGCTCTCAAAAACTGTTTCCAGTTCATCTCCTCATTGGGATTGATACCACTCAGTTTGAACATAACCCGTTCAACGGGCTTCATAAAATCCGACCAAGTCTTTTCACCTTTATAAACTTTAGCGATATATTTGCCCAAAGGATAGCTAAGCACTATCAATAAGACAATTTGCGCTATAACACCTAAAACTTCAGTATTCATAACTCTTTATTTCTTAACTTACTTTTTTAAAACTTCTCCGGCTTGATAAGAACATACATCATATAGCCGAACATAATCAAACTAACTACAAATAATGCTGTGTACATAACTTGTTTCTCCTTTCTTTTTTTAGATCTTCTCGAACCAGTCTATGCATTTAAAGAAAAGCCAAAAGCAAGCTATGCCGCTCAAGGTACAAACCGCAAATCCGATTGAAAATAAATCCATAATTCCTTTTTTTAAATTAATACTATTGTTAACTGCCACGCTATATGCCAATAGTGTGCCATTACTGGCAAACAGGAGATAAGTAATTGATTTATATACAGATATAACAACAAGAAAAAAGAGGGAGCAAAAGAAGATCTTTTCAAAATGAAAAGGGAAGGATGTCAAAACAGGAGAATAATTGATTTATTTGCTGCCAAACTGCATAATTCCCCAATTTATTATATAGCTTTGTATAGAGGTTTTAATACAGAAAAACAGAAAGGAAAAATGAAAAAGATAAATGTTACCGTAGCCGATATCACTACTTTAAAAGTCGACGCCATTGTAAATGCAGCCAACAGTTCGTTGCTGGGTGGTGGCGGTGTAGATGGAGCTATCCATCGGGCTGCAGGTCCGGCGTTGTTAGCGGAATGCAAAACATTGGGCGGTTGTCCGACAGGGGAAAGCAAGATAACCGATGCATACAACCTGCCATGCAGGAAAGTAATTCATACTGTAGGGCCCGTATGGCATGGGGGAACGCATGGAGAAGCCGAAAAACTTGCATCATGTTATCGTACCAGTTTTATACTAGCGAGAGAAAACGGCATCCAAAGCATTGCATTCCCCTGTATCAGTACCGGCGTATATCATTATCCCAAGGAAGAAGCGGCACGTATCGCATTGAATGCCATCGGGGAAGAAATGGCACATGGCTATGAAGGAGAAGTGATTGTATGCTGTTTCTCGGAAGAAGATGCTGAAGTATATCGAGAGCTCCTGTCTTGCTGAGGAAAGCCACGGGGGATTTCTAAAATCCGTACTATACCGATTCCATTTCCATCTTTGCTGAAACTGTGACGGACAGAAGAGTGTAGTAAGTGTTCCAGCTTGTGAAACGCTACCGTATGGTCTTTCATACCTGATACTAAGCTCTTTCTTCCTTATGGTTAAGCCCATTCTTACGGTTACATACTATAGTCGCCGGCATCGCTCCGTACAGTCCACCGGAAGAAACTGTAGCAGCAAACCATAAGAGTGGGCTTAGCCATAAGGAGGAAACGGCTTAATCAATGGTACTCAATAACTAAATACCGTATTCCTCTATTTTTCTATATAAAGTAGTCAAACCTATTTTCAATAAACGTGAAGCCTCAGTCTTGTTTCCTTTAGTATGTTGCAGAACTTTAGCAATATGACGTTTTTCCATAGCGGCCAGTTCAAACTCCGAATAATTCTTGCCGGAATAATCTTCCTGTCGGGTATTCTGTATTTCAATAGGAAGATCTTGTAAGGTAAGCTGTTTGTCGCAGACAATCATGCTGCGTTCTATCACGTTTCGCAATTCACGGATATTTCCTCTCCAGTCGGCAGCTTTCAAAGCATTCAAGAACTCCGGAGCCATCCCTTCCACTTGTTTCCCCAGTTTTTTTGAAAAGAGTTGGATAAAGCTTCCCGCCAAAAGTTCGATGTCTTCTTTGCGCTCACGAAGAGGAGGGAGGTGTATCTGAAAAACAGAAAGACGATAATAAAGATCTTCACGGAAATTACCTTGTTCTATTTCTTTTTTCAGGTCCCGATTGGTGGCGGAGATAACGCGGACATTCACTTTCGTCGGTTTCGTGTCGCCTATCTTGATGTACTCTCCCGCTTCGAGCACACGAAGCAATTTGGCCTGCAGCTCGAAAGCCATTTCACCTATTTCATCCAAAAAGATGGTTCCGTTATCGGCCACTTCGAACAGCCCCTTCTTATCTTTCATCGCTCCGGTAAACGAACCGGCTTTATGACCGAATATCTCGCTTTCAAGCAGATCTTTGCTAAAAGCAGAACAGTTTACAGCCACAAAAGCATTCTCTTTGCGAAGACTGTTGCGATGGATGGCTTGTGCAAAGACTTCTTTCCCCGTGCCTGTTTCTCCGGTCAGCAAGACTGTAACATCCGTTGCCGAAACCTTTCGGGCCAATGCTACGGCTTGTTGCATACCCTCCGACTTCCCTTTTATAGCGTCAAAAGAGAAACTTTGGGTTTCTTCTGTTTTCACTTTTTCCCCTACATTCTTTTTAGCCTGAGCCATAGCCCGGCTGATTAACGGAATAATTTTATTATTATCATCCCCTTTGGTGATATAATCAAAGGCTCCATTCTTGATTGCCTGCACACCATCCGGAATATTACCGTGGGCGGTCAAAAGTATCACCTCCAATTCTGGATAGAGTTTTTTGATGGTTGTAACCATATCCACTCCATTGCCGTCCGGCAAAAACACATCACACAACACCACTTGGGGATTATGTAACTTAAGTTGTTTCAATGTAGACTGGCAATCGGCTGCCTGGAATACTTCGTAACCTTCCAATTCCATCATACGCGAAAGAAGTTTGCGTATTTGCGGTTCATCATCAATAATTAAAATACTATCCATATATTTATTCTGTTTTGCGGGACAAAGATAGAATAAAATGAACGCTCGACAAAAGGATAATACTTAATTTCTGTTTTATAGAAAACGCTTTCTGATTATCTTTTTTAATCTCGGATTTTCTGAACCACTCCCGTAGGGAGTAAACAATAACAAGCTGTAAAAAAACATATTTACTGATCAATAAAACTCATCTTATGATGAACCTTTTTATATTTTGTTTCGTTAAATATACCGGATGACATCTCAATTTACTTCCGTCAATTCCTCCCTATTCTTAATTAATTTAAACTATTATAGACTATGAACAAAATAGAAATAAAAGACTTGTATCTTGTTTTCGGTCCGGAAAAGCAGAAAGCGTTCCGGATGTTGAAAGAAAGAAAAAGAAAAAATGAAATTTTAAAGGCGACTAATTGTACTGTAGCAGTTAAAAACGCCAATCTGACAATCAAAGAAGGAGAGTTCTTCGTAATCATGGGGCTATCGGGTAGTGGCAAATCAACTTTATTGCGCTGCATAAACCGATTAATCAAACCCACAAAAGGACAAGTACTGATTAATGGAACAGATATTACTGCCGCATCTGATAAGGAATTGTTGGAAATGCGTCGCCGGGAGATAGCTATGGTGTTCCAAAATTTTGGTTTGTTACCTCATCGCAGTGTTTTAAGCAATATTGCATTCGGTCTTGAACTCCAAGGAGTTCCCAAACAAGAACGTGAGAAAAAAGCCATGAAGAGTATGGAAATAGTCGGGCTGAAAGGACATCAGAATCAGATGGTCGGACAACTTTCCGGCGGAATGCAGCAACGTGTCGGGTTGGCACGCGCTTTGGCAAATGATCCGGAAATATTACTGATGGATGAAGCCTTTTCCGCTTTGGACCCATTGATCCGCGTACAAATGCAAGATGAAATGCTGGCGCTGCAATCCAAAATGAAAAAGACCATCGTCTTTATCACGCATGATTTGAGCGAAGCAATTAAACTGGGTGACCGCATTGCCATTATGAGAGACGGAGAAGTGGTGCAAGTCGGAACTTCAGAAGAAATTTTAACAGAACCAGCCAATGACTATGTGGCAAGATTTGTAGAAAATGTGGACCGGAGCAAAATCATAACGGCAGGAAGTATTATGATAACCCGTCCCGCCGTAGCCCGTCTGCGTAAAGAAGGTCCCGAGGTTCTGATCAGAAAGATGAAAGAAAGAGATATTACCGTGCTTCCTGTGATAGATGAAAATGACAAGCTGATAGGAGAGATTACATTGGAAAGTGCCGCCATTCTTCGGCATAAAGGTATAAAATCAATCAAGGAAGCCGTACAAAGTGAAGTACATTCCGTTACGGAGGACACAAAGATTGAGGATCTGCTTCCCTTAATTACGAAAACCAATTCTCCCATTTATGTGGTAAATGAAGAACGCGAACTGAAAGGCTTGGTTCCTCTATCGTCCATCGTAGTAGAGATGACCGGAAAAGATAAAGAAGAAATTAATGAACTTATTCAAAACGCTATCGAATTATGATAAACATAGGAAAATATATAGAAACAGCCATCAACTGGCTCACAGAAAACTTTGCCCCTCTTTTCGACGCCATCAATGTTGGAATAGGCGGGTTCATAGATGGGTTCCAAAACATATTGATGTGGATACCTTTTTATGTAACAATAGCATTGCTGGCCATCCTGGCTTGGTATAAATCGGGAAAAGGAGTCAGCATTTTTACCATTTTAGGATTATTACTGATTTGGGGAATGGGATTTTGGAACGAAACCATGCAGACTTTAGCATTGGTGCTTTCGTCTACCATCATCGCTCTTATCATGGGACTTCCATTGGGAATATGGAGCGCAAACAGCAAACGATGTGATAAAATTCTGCATCCTATCCTCGACCTGATGCAAACGATGCCTGCTTTCGTCTATCTGATTCCTGCCGTACTCTTTTTCGGGCTGGGAACCGTTCCGGGAGCTTTTGCCACCATTATTTTTGCCATGCCTCCCGTAGTGCGTCTGACCAGCCTGGGTATCAAGCAAGTACCGAAGAATGTTATAGAAGCTTCGCGCTCTTTTGGTGCGACACCTATGCAATTATTATTCAAGGTACAATTACCGCTGGCATTGCCCACCATCATGACCGGTATAAACCAGACAATCCTAATGTCGCTCTCCATGGTGGTCATTGCCGCTATGATTGCAGCCGGAGGGTTAGGGGAAATCGTATTGAAAGGTATCACGCAGATGAAAATAGGTTTAGGTTTCGAAGGCGGTATCGCAGTAGTCATCCTAGCCATCATTCTGGATAGAATAACACAAGGACTTGGAAAACAAAAGAAAGGGAAATAAGCATGAAGAAAATACTATATTTTTTGTCTTTCCTCCTGTTGCTTACCTCTTGCAGCGGGAAAAAAGATGATAAGACAATAAGCATTGGATACATAAACTGGGACGATGGCATCGCTCTGACCTATTTAACGGAAGTGATTCTTGAACAACAAGGTTATCATGTCATTTTAAAGAATGCTGATCCAGCTCCTATCTATGCAACAATGGCCCGTGGCAAAGTAGATTTGCTGATGGATGCTTGGTTACCAGCCACACAGGCCGATTATATGAAACAATACGGAAAGAATCTGGAAATCTTAGGCAAGATCTATCCAGATGCCCGTATCGGTCTGGTAGTCCCCGATTATGTGGACATTCATTCTATTGACCAATTAAATGCCAACAAAGAAAAATTCGGAGGCGAGATTATCGGCATTGATGCCGGCGCAGGGATTATGCATGCTGCAGATATGGCCATAGAAAAATACAATCTGGATTACAAATTGCTGGAGTCTAGCGGACCGGCTATGACCGCAGTACTAAAAAGAGCCATTGACGAACATCAATGGATTGTGGTGACGGGATGGACTCCCCATTGGATGTTCACCCGCTTTAAATTAAAATTTTTAGAAGACCCGAAAGGCATTTTTGGTAAAGCGGAAACAATTACAGCCATTGCCTGCAAAGGATTTGGTGAGCAACACCCGTTTGTGGTAAAACTGATAGAAAACATACATCTGAGCACCGAAGAAATCAGCAGCTTGCTGGATGATGTATCACAAAATGAATATAATGAAAAAGAAGGAGCGGAAAAATGGGTAAAAGAACATCAGGAGCTGGTAGATTCCTGGATTCCCCAGAAATAGAAATATCTCACTTACCTTGAGGGCCGCGCCCAAGGTAAGTGAGAAAACAAACGAACTTTGTATCAGCTCAACTATGCCATATATTTTGATAAGTTTCTCGAAAACAAAACCTATCTTTGCAACATAATAAAACACATATAAATTATGAATGTAATCAAATCAAAGTTCGTCTATCACTTAATGGCAATAATCACTGTAGCTATCTGGGGGACTACTTTTGTTTCTACTAAGATTCTAATCCAACATGGATTAAGTCCTTCCGACATCTTCTTTTATCGTTTCACTCTGGCCTATCTTTGCATGTGGTGTATTTCTTATAAAAAACTATTTGCCAATAGAATAAAAGATGAATTGTTACTTTTATTGGCCGGATTATGTGGAGGAACTATTTATTTCATTACTGAAAATACGGCTCTCGGTATCACATTAGCCTCCAACGTGTCTCTGATAGTATGCACATCACCTGTTCTGACCACACTACTTTCTTATTTGTTCAGAAGAAAAGAACCTTTCACCCGCCATCTTGTTTACGGATCGATCATGGCTTTGATAGGAGTGGGGCTAGTTGTTTTCAACGGCAGTTTCATTCTGAAAATTAATCCTTTGGGAGATATTCTTTCACTGACCGCTGCATTGATGTGGGCATTTTATTGCCTTATTCTCAAACAATTGGATAATCATTATTCTATCGTATTCATTACCCGTAAAGTATTCTTCTACGGAGTGCTGACCATTCTGCCCATGTTTTTATTCCGTCCGTTAAATTGGGACAATGTCTTGATGATGCAACCCATCGTGTTTGGAAATCTTCTCTTTTTGGGATTTGTCGCCTCCATGCTCTGCTTCATAGCCTGGAATGCATGTGTCAAGGAATTGGGAGCCGTAAAAAGTACAAACTATATTTATATCATCCCTTTGGTAACTCTTCTTACTTCAGCGGTCATTATTAATGAAAAGATAACTTGGATAGCCCTTACCGGCTGTTTTCTTATCTTGTGTGGTGTATATTTGGCAGAACGGAAAACAAATCCTACATTTGAGGCGAAATCTTAAAGCCCTTTAATTATGAACGAGATAGACAAAATGCGTAACAGTCAGCTGGCCGATATGGAGAAACCGGAAATACAGGCCAGTTTCATACACGCCAAAAAACTAGTGGCCCAATTACGGATGATGAGTACATACGATGATGGTTTTAGGGAAGTGCTGGAAGAATTAGTGCCGGGTATCCCTTCCACTTCTGTCATCTGTCCACCATTTTACTGTGATCATGGACACGGCATCCGCTTAGGAGAGCATGTCTTTGTGAATGCCAACTGTACATTTTTAGACGGTGGATATATCACCATAGGAGCACATACATTGATAGGACCCAATGTACAGATCTATACTCCACATCATCCGGTAGATTACATAACCCGACGCGAACCCAAAGAGTATGCATATCCCGTAACTATCGGAGAAGATTGCTGGATAGGAGGAGGAGCTATTCTTTGTCCCGGAGTAAAAATAGGTCATCGCTGTATTATCGGAGCTGGAAGTGTCGTAACTAAAGACATTCCCGACAATTCCGTTGCTGTAGGTAATCCAGCCAAAGTGATTAGAAAAGTTGATTAAAAAAAGAGAACAGATAATTATGAAAGTTTTGGCCCCACATAATTATCTGTTTCTCGTATTCAGCCAATATAAACATTGACGCTCAGAAACAGGCAATCGTCTCCGTTAGAACATTCAAAGTCTATTTTATTCTCTCTGGCCAGCCAACCTATAGCTGCATTCAAATCTCTGTCAGACAACTCTGAAGCTCTTTTTAAATCACAATAACTCCACCGTTTATTGTCATTCAGCAGTTTCCAAACTTTTCCTGCGTTTACTCCAATTTGATGTTTATCCATTTTGATGTTCAATTAAAGAAGTTAATAATAGAATGCTTAGTTTTTTGCGGTAAATATAACCTTTTATTAAAATAAAATAGACTCTCCTACATAAAATTCATGTAAAAGACATGATTATTTAACATTTGTTTCTGTCAAATTTCATGTAAATTCTCTTTTTATGAAGATATTTATTGCCGGATGAGCCATTTTTACAAATATTTCCTCTAACTTTGTAAGTCAATTAATCCTTTGATATGAAAAGAAATAAAATAAACTGGAGAGTGCCCAAAGGTATGGAACTCACAGAGTTAGATAAAAAGGTTCTCTATTATCAAGATAGAGGTCATTTAGTACCTTCACGTGAACTGATCAAGACACCGGAACAGATTGAAGGAATACGCCGTAGCGGTATTGTCAATACCGGAGTGCTAGACCTTGTAGAACGCGAGATCCATGCAGGCATGAGCACATTGGAAATAGACAAACTAGTTTATGAATACACTAAAGATCATGGCGGCATTCCTGCAACCTTAGGCTATGAAGGTTTTCCAAAAAGTTGCTGCACCTCTATCAATGAGGTTGTTTGTCACGGTATTCCTAATGAATTCGACATTCTGGAAGAAGGAGATATTATCAATGTGGATTGTACTACCATTCTTGATGGTTATTATGCCGACGCATCGCGTATGTTTACCATTGGAAAAACCACACCTCAGAAAGAGAAACTGGTACGAGTAGCTAAAGAATGTTTGGAGATAGGCATGGAAGCTGCAAAACCATTTGGTTTTGTGGGAGACATAGGACATACCATTGAAAAACATGCTAAAAAAAATGGATTCTCAGTAGTGCGTGATCTCTGCGGACACGGAGTAGGCATAGAGTTTCATGAAGAACCGGATGTAGAACATTTTGGAAAAAAAGGAACTGGTATGCTATTGGTCCCGGGAATGGTTTTTACCATTGAACCAATGATCAATATGGGAACATGGGAAGTCTTCATTGATGAGGAAGATGGCTGGACTGTAGTCACCGAAGACGAACAGCCGTCTGCACAGTGGGAACATACTTTCGTTATGACAGATAACGGACTTGAAATTCTGACACATTAATATATATAATTAAGGTATAGAAATATGGATACAATTATATTAGGTATAGAATCTTCCTGTGACGACACATCAGCCGCAGTTATCAAGAATGGCGTATTGTTGTCCAACGTAGTGTCCAGCCAGGCTGTTCACGAAGCTTACGGAGGGGTGGTTCCCGAATTGGCGTCACGTGCCCATCAACAAAACATTGTACCGGTGGTGCACGAAGCCTTAAAAAGGGCAGGAGTTACCAAGGAGCAACTAAGCGCCGTTGCATTCACCCGAGGACCCGGCTTGATGGGATCATTACTGGTCGGAGTATCTTTTGCGAAAGGTTTCGCACGTTCATTAAATATACCAATGATTGATGTTAACCACCTGCAAGCCCATGTGTTAGCCCATTTCATTAAAGAATCGGAAGAAGACAACAACCAACCTAAATTCCCTTTCTTGTGCCTGCTGGTGTCAGGAGGAAACTCACAGATAATATTGGTAAAGGCCTATAATAATATGGAAGTTTTGGGACAAACTATTGACGATGCAGCAGGAGAAGCTATCGACAAATGTTCTAAAGTAATGGGCTTAGGTTATCCCGGAGGTCCTATCATTGATAAACTGGCACGTCAAGGCAATCCCAAAGCGTTCACTTTCAGTAAACCACATATTCCGGACTATAACTATAGCTTCAGTGGACTAAAGACTTCTTTCCTATACTCTTTGCGTGACTGGTTGAAAGAAGATCCCGATTTCATCGAGCATCATAAAAACGACTTGGCTGCTTCATTAGAAGCGACTATTGTAGATATTTTAATGGATAAGCTGAGAAAAGCAGCCAAAAATCTCAAAATAAATGAAGTGGCAGTAGCCGGAGGGGTATCAGCCAATAACGGGCTTCGTAACTCATTCCGCGAACATGCCGGGAAATATGGTTGGAATATCTATATCCCGAAGTTCAGCTTTACTACGGATAATGCTGCAATGATCGCAATTACCGGTTATTACAAGTACCTGGACAATGATTTTTGCACTATAGACAAGCCCGCTTATTCACGGGTAACTATTTAAATATTTAAAAACCGTTTTCAACATGTCAGTAGAAGGTAAATTTTTAAGTAAAGAGATTAACGATTTGTTTTGGAGAGAAGGCCTGACACTCGTTACTGCCGAGAGTTGCACGGCAGGAAGTGTGGCGGCCGCTATTACAGCCGTTGCCGGAAGTTCACACTTCTTTAAAGGTGGAATTATCGCCTATTCCAACGAAATAAAGGAAAATCTGTTGGGGGTAAACCACGGAACTTTAGAAACTCATGGGGCTGTAAGTGAAGAAACCGTTATCGAAATGGTAAAAGGGGCGATGAAATCGATGAATTCTGATTGTGCTGTAGCAACTTCAGGTATCGCAGGGCCCACAGGAGGTACCCCCGACAAGCCGGTAGGTACCATTTGGATTGCTGCCGGATGTAAAGACAAAGTGATTACACTGAAATTGGAAGGCGACGAAGGAAGAAACAAAAACATTGCAAATGCAACCCAAAATGCACTGCAACTGCTCCGAAAGTTGTTCCAAAACGAAGAAAATGAGCAGTAATTGCAGAATTATTTGCAAAAACTCTTGTTTT
>OLXZ01000791.1_pt1 | contig 15339 bp, 14 predicted proteins | sample 1673901 | NCBI WGS metagenome assembly OLXZ01 (sample SAMEA103958131, study PRJEB25191) | human gut metagenome | reverse complement strand
AAATGGGGCTGCGCTGCGGCTGTGCCGCGTTTCCACGCTTTTCTTTGAATCTTTAGCCCCTCTCGCCAAACCATGCAGTGCCCCCGCCAACCTAAAACATTGCAACACTCTTCCGGGTTGGCAATACACGGGGCAAATGACCGCGGGCGGGCAATGCTCGCCCCTGCGATGTGATTTTCTGTTATCCGTTCTTATTATATTTTATTCTATCATTTCAATTTTTTACAATGCGAGGTAACACCCAATGAAACAAAATCGTGTGATTTCCGGCGCTGTGGCCGCCCTGGTGCTGGCCGCTCTGCTGGCTGGCTGCGGCTCCACCGCAACCGGCGCTTCTTCCGCTGACTCCACCCCCGCTGCCACCGAGGCTGCCCGCTCTGGCGGACGGCGTGTATACCGCCGAATTTGAAACCGACAGCAGTATGGTGCACGCCAACGAAGCCTGCGATGGCAAGGGCACCCTGACCGTCGCCGATGGCAAAATGACCTTCCATGTCAGCCTGGCATCGAAAAAGATCGTCAACCTGTACCTGGGCACTGCCGAGGACGCCCCCAGCCACGAGAGCGACTGGCTGCAGCCCACCACCGATACTGTGACCTATTCCGACGGCACCAGCGATGAAGTGTACGGCTATGATATTCCGCTGGACGCTGTGGATACCGACTTCCAGCTGGCCATTTTGGGCACCAAGGGCACCTGGTACGACCATACCGTCAGCGTGCGCAATGCCGAGCCTAAGACCGAAGATGCCGCTGCCGAAACCGCCGCTGTGCCTGCTGATGGCAGCTACACCTGCGCTGTCACACTGGAGGGCGGCTCCGGCCGCGCCACGGTGGAAAGCCCTGCCGCCCTGACGGTTGCCGATGGAACCATGACCGCCGTGATTGTGTGGAGCAGCCCCAACTATGACTATATGCTGATTGATGGAGAAAAGTACCTGCCCACCAACACCGAAGGCAACTCCACCTTTGAAATCCCCGTTGCTGCGCTGGATACCGCCCTTGCCGTTACCGCCGATACCGTTGCCATGAGCACTCCGCACGAGATCGATTATACCCTGACCTTTGACAGCGCCACGCTGACCCCCGCAGAATAATGCAGACGAAACGTTTTGGGCTTTGTGCCGCACTTTCTGCCGCAGCGCTTTTGCTGTTGGCCGGCTGCGCGGGCAGCGGCAGCACGGCTGCCCCCACCCTTACCGTGGAAAGCAGCTACCCGCTGCAATACGCCAAACAGTTTACCGTGGATGAATGCACCGGCGGGTACGAGCTGATCACCATTGCGGACAGCCAATATCTGGTGGTGCCGCAGGGCGCTGCCGTTCCGGAGGATCTGCCCCAGGGCACCACCGTGCTGCAACAGCCTATTGAGAATATCTACCTGGTTTCCACCTCCGCTATGGACCCCATCATCAGCCTGGGCGCGCTGGAGAGCATTGCACTTTCCGGCACCAAGGCGGATGGCTGGTACCTGCCCGAAGCCAAAGCCGCGATGCAGGCGGGGCAGATTGCCTATGCGGGCAAGTACAGCGCCCCGGACTATGAAACCATTCTGGCTTCCGGCTGTGGACTTGCCATTGAAAACACTATGATCTACCATACGCCGGAGGTCAAAGAGCAGCTGGAAAAGTTCGGCATCCCCGTTTTGGTGGAGCGTTCCAGCTATGAAACCGACCCTCTGGCCCGCATGGAATGGGTCAAGCTGTACGGCATTCTGCTGGGCAAACAGCAGGAGGCGGAACAGCTGTTTGACACCCAGGTACAGCGCGTTGCCCCGCTGGAAAACCAGCAGCCCACCGGCAAAACGGTGGCGTTTTTCTCCATCACTTCCAACAACCTTGTCACGGTGCGCAAAGGCAGCGACTATGTGGCCCGCATGATCGAGATGGCGGGCGGCAGCTATGTGTTTGCTGATTTAACGGACAGCGGCAACAATCTGGCCACCATCAATCTTTCGCTGGAAGATTTTTACGCCGGTGCCAAGGACGCCGATGTGCTGCTCTACAACAGCACCATTGAGGGCAGCATTGCCAGCACCGAACAGCTGGTGGAAAAATGCCCGCTGCTGGCGCAGTTCAAGGCCGTGCAGAACGGCAATGTGTGGTGTACCGCGCAGAGCCTGTTCCAGCAAAGCATGGAGCTTCCGGATTTGATTCTGGATATGAACCGCGTGTTTACCGAGGGCACCTCCGCGGACAGTGAACTGACATTTTTAACGCATGTAAAATAATTTTATTGCAGAAAGGCAGCGCCATGCACACCAAGCGCCTGACAATTACATATGTAGCCCTTGCGGCGGCGCTGCTGGGGCTGTTTGCGCTCAACCTGTTCTGGGGCAGTGTGGCAATTTCGCCGCGCGGCGTGGTGCAGGCGCTGCTGGGCCGCGGGCAGGATGAACTGGCCGCCAATATCCTATTGCAGCTGCGCCTGCCGCGCGCCGTTATGGTGGTGCTGCTGGGGGCGGCGCTCTCGGCAGCGGGCTACCTGCTGCAAACCTTTTTTGCCAACCCCATTGCGGGGCCGTTTGTCATGGGCATTTCCAGTGGGGCCAAGCTGGTGGTTGCGCTGACGATGGTGGTATTTTTGAACCACGGCCTGCTGACCAACTCGCTCACCCTGATTCTGGCCGCCTTTGCTGGATCCATGGCTGCCATGGCCTTTGTGCTCAGCGTGGCGCGCCGGGTACACCGCATGAGCATTCTGGTCATCTGCGGCGTGATGATCGGCTATATCTGCTCCGCCGTCACCGATATTGTAGTGGCCTTTGCACAGGATTCCAACATCGTCAACCTGCACAACTGGTCCATGGGCAGCTTTTCCGGCATGACCTGGGGCAATGTGGCCGCCGCTGCGCTGGTGGTGCTGCCCTGTTTGGCCGCGGCCTTTTTGCTGGCCAAGCCGATGGCCGCCTACCAGATGGGGGAGCAGTATGCCCAAAGCGTGGGTGTGGCTGTGCGGCCGTTCTGCGTGGCGCTGGTGCTGCTTTCCAGTTTGCTGGCCGCCTGCGTCACGGCGTTTGCGGGGCCCATTTCCTTTGTGGGGATTGCGGTGCCGCACCTAGTCAAGCAGGCGTTGGGAAGCGCCAAGCCGCTGCATGTGCTGCCGGGCTGTGCGCTGGGTGGGGCGGCGTTCTGCCTGCTGTGTGATCTGATCGCCCGCAGCCTGTTTGCCCCCACCGAGCTTTCCATCAGCTCCGTCACAGCGGTATTTGGTGCGCCGGTAGTCATCTGGCTGTTGGTGCGCCGCCAAAGCGGGGAGGGCCGGGCATGAGCGAAGCATTTTACTGCCAAACGCAGGATCTTGCCATTGGGTACGGCAAAACGCCGCTATTACAAAACATTGGCATTGGCGTGCAGCGCGGGCAGATCTTAGCGTTGATCGGCCCCAACGGCGCGGGCAAATCCACCCTGCTCAAAACGCTGGCCGGGCAGCTGGCGGCGCAAAGCGGCGCTGTGCTGCTGCAGGGCCAAAACCTGACAACCTACACCCCCAATGCCCGCGCGCGCAAAATGGCCCTGATGCTGCCCCACACCCGCCACACCGAGCTGACCACCTGTTTTGATGTGGCTGCTGCCGGGCGCTACCCCTACACCGGACGGCTGGGCATCCTGTCCGAGCAGGACAAACAGCAGGTGCGGGATGCTCTGCATCTGGTGCAGGCGGATGAGCTGGCCGACCGGGACTTTACCAAAATCAGTGATGGCCAGCGCCAGCGCGTTCTGCTGGCCCGCGCCGTCTGCCAGCAGCCGGAAATTATCCTGCTGGACGAACCAACGTCATTTTTAGACATCAAAGGCAAAATTGAGCTGCTGACCATCCTGCGCCAGCTGGCACAGGAAAAACAGGTGGCCGTCATTGTCAGCCTGCACGAGCTGGAGCTGGCGCAAAAAATTGCGGATACCGTGGTGTGCGTATCGCCGCAGGGCGTTTCCGGCGTAATGACGCCGAAAGATGCGTTTGCCGCAGAGAACATCCGCACGCTGTACCGCCTGACCAAAGAGCAGTATGAGGCACTGTACGGCCCCCAGCCGGAGCGTGAACCCGAACGGAGACCCGCCAAACAGGAGCCGCCCAGGTTTGAACATTACATCCGCAGCGGGCAAAAGCTGCTGCGCTGCGGCTACACCACCGGCACCTGCGCCGCCCTTGGCGCTGCCGGGGCCGCCCGCCTGCTGCTGACCGGTAAAGCGCCGGAATCCATCGGCCTGCGCACCCCAAAAGGCATTGTGGTGGAAGTTGCGCCCATCTACTGCCGCAAAACAGCCGCCGGCGCCCAGTGCGCCATCCGCAAGGACGGTGGGGACGATGTGGACGTTACCACCGGCCTGCCGGTCATAGCCGACATCACCCTGCTGCCGGATGCCCCCGGCCAGGTCACGATTGACGGCGGCCCCGGTGTGGGCCGTGTGACGAAACCCGGCCTGGACCAGCCGGTGGGGCAGGCGGCCATCAACCATGTGCCGCGCCGGATGATCACCGATGCCCTGCACGCGGAGGCCGAAGCAGCCGGGTATGACGGCGGCTTTGACGTAATGATCTCGATCGAGGGGGGCGAGGAAGCCGCCAAACGCACCTTTAACCCCCACATCGGGGTGGAAGGCGGCCTTTCCGTCCTGGGCACCAGCGGCATTGTGGAGCCCATGAGCCAGCAGGCCGTCCTGGATACCGTGCAGCTGGAGATCCACCAGGCCGCCCTGCGGGAGCAAAGCCCCAAGCGGCTGATCCTGGCCCCCGGCAACTATGGGCTGGACTACCTGGCCCAAAACCTGCCGGAATACAGCAGCATCCCGGTGGTCAAGTGCTCCAACTTTATGGGGGATGCGCTGGATATGGCCGCTGCGGAGCAGTTTGCAGAGGTATTGCTGGTGGGGCACATCGGCAAGCTGGTCAAGCTGGCGGGCGGCATTATGAACACCCATTCCCGCATGGCGGATTGCCGCACCGAACTGTTCTGCACCCATGCGGCGCTCTGCGGGGCCAGCCAGGCCGCCTGCCGTGCCCTGATGGACGCTGCCACAACGGACGCCTGCCTGGACATTCTGGATGCCGAAAACCTGCGGGAGCCGGTGCTCGAAAGCCTATTGCAGGCCATCCAGCTGCATCTGGACCGCCGCGTGGCGGGGGCGTTCCGGGTGGGGGCTGTACTGTTTTCCAACCAGGCCGGGCCGCTGGGCCAGACTGAGACCGCCGCCCAGCTGCTGCAAAGCTGGCAGAAAAAGGAGCAATGAGGTATGGTACATTTTGTGGGCGCAGGCCCCGGCGCACCGGATCTGATCACCCGGCGCGGTGCGGCGCTGCTGCAAACGGCGGACTGCATTATTTATGCGGGCAGCCTGGTCAACCCGGCGTTGCTGGGGCTGGCCAAAGCCGGCTGCGCCATTTATAACAGTGCTGAAATGACATTGGAACAGGTGCTTGCCGTGATGCGCCAAATGGAAGCCGAACACAAAACCACTGTGCGGCTGCACACTGGGGACCCCTGTTTGTACGGGGCCATCCGGGAGCAGATGGACGCGCTGGACGCCGACGGCATTGCTTACGATGATACGCCCGGTGTTTCCAGCTTTTGCGGTGCCGCCGCCGCGCTGAACGCCGAGTACACGCTGCCCGCCGTCAGCCAGACGGTCATCATTACCCGCATGGAGGGCCGCACCCCCGTGCCGGAAAAGGAAAAGCTCGCCAGCCTGGCCAGCCACGGCGCTACCATGGTGATTTTTCTCTCCATCGGCTTAATTGATAAAGTGCAGGAAGCACTGCTGCAGGGGGCATACACCGCAAGCACCCCCGCCGCCGTGGTGTACAAGGCCACCTGGCCGGAGCAGAAAACCGTGCGCTGCACCGTTGGCACCCTGGCCCAAAGCACCAAGCAGGCGGGCATTACCAAAACGGCCTTGATCGTGGTGGGGGATTTCCTTGGCCGCTGCTATGCCCGCAGCAAACTGTACGACCCCGCCTTTACCACCGAATACCGCGAGGGGACCAAACCGTGAACTGTGCGTATCTTGCCTTTACGGCCAAGGGGCTGGCGCTGGCGCAGCAGCTGGCCCAAACCTGCCCCGGCTCCGTCAGCCGCTGCGGGCTGGGCGGGGTGACGCTGGCCGGGTGGGCGGCCCAGCAGTTTGCCGCGGCGGATGCCCTGGTGTTTGTGGGGGCGGCGGGCATTGCGGTGCGGGCCATTGCGCCCCACTGCCAAAGCAAGGCCACCGACCCCGCCGTTGTGGTGCTGGATGAATGCGGCCGCTTTGCGGTGCCGCTGCTCTCCGGCCATCTGGGCGGCGCAAATGACCTGGCCCGCCGGCTGGCTGCCGCCTGTGGTGCGGTGCCGGTGATCACCACGGCGACCGATGCCAACGGCCTGTTTGCCGTGGATGAGTGGGCCAAAAAACAAAACTGCGCTGTGTGGGAAACCCCGCGCATTAAATTCGTCAGCGGGGCACTGCTGGCCGGCAAAACGGTGCGGTATGCTTCCCCCTGGGCCATTGCGGGCACCCCGCCCGCCGGTGTGGCGGAAGCCGAAGAACCGTCTGGCGCTGATTTTGCCCTGACAATGACCCCGCAGGGGAACGCTTTGCATCTGATCCCCCGCATTGGCGTGCTGGGCGTTGGCTGCAAGCGCGGTACCACCGCCGCCCAGCTGGAAGCCGCGTTTGCAGCGTTCTGCGCCGATACAAATTTGGCCCCGGTCGGAATTACCGCCGCCGCCAGCATTGACCTGAAACAGAACGAACCCGGCCTGCTGGAGTTCTGCCGCAGCCACGGCTGGCCGGTCAGCTTTTATTCCGCCGCCCAGCTGCGCGCTGTGCCCGGAACTTTCAGCGCCTCCCGCTTTGTGCAGGAAGTGACGAGTGTGGATAACGTCTGCGAGCGCGCCGCCGTGCTGGCTTCCGGCGGCACGCTGCTGCTGCCCAAATATGCGCATACCGGCGTGACCTTTGCCGCTGCCGTGCGCCCCTTTGCCCCGGATTGGAGATGGAAAACCGATGAAGCGTAACCTTGTATCCGTTGTGGGCCTTGGCCCTGGCGATGCCCAGTTTTTGACCGCGCAGGCCCGCCATGCGTTGCAAGAGGCTGATGTACTGTGCGGTTACACCGTTTACATCGACCTTGTGCGCCCCCTGTACCCGGAAAAAGAAACCTATGCCACCGGTATGACCAGAGAAATTGACCGCTGCCGCTGGGCGCTGCAAACGGCCCAGACCGGCAAAACGGTGGCGCTTGTCTGCTCCGGCGACGCCGGGGTGTACGGCATGGCCAGCCCGCTGCTGGAGCTGGCGGCGGAATACCCCGATGTGGAAGTGGAGGTCGTTCCCGGCCTGACCGCCGCATTAAGCGGTGCCGCCGTGCTGGGCGCACCGCTGGCCCATGATTTCTGCGTGATCTCCCTTTCGGACCGGCTGACTCCGTGGGAGATGATTGAAAAGCGGCTGGCCTGCGCCGCCATGGGGGATTTCTGCGTGGCGCTGTACAATCCCTCCTCCAAAGGGCGGCCGGATTACCTGCAAAAGGCGGTTCGCATCCTGTTGCAAAACGGCAAGGGGGCGGGTACCCTTTGCGGTGTGGTGCGCAGCATTGGCCGCACCGGCCAGCAGAGCAGCCAGATGACACTGGCCGAGCTGGAACACACCACCGTGGATATGTTCACCACGGTGTTCATCGGCAACAGCGCCACCCACCAGGTCAGCGGGTGGATGGTAACGCCGCGGGGGTACCACGGGGTATGAGGATCGTTGTGTTCAGCGGCACCACCGAAGGGCGGGATTTCTCCCGCGTCGCTGCCGCGTTGGGCATTGCCGTTACCGTCAGCGTGGCAACCGACCTGGGGGCCGAGGAACAGGGCCAGGCCCCCGGCATTACCGTACATTCCGGCCGCCTGCTGCCCGGCGCCATGGCGGAGCTTTTGCAGGGCGCAGCCCTTTGTGTGGATGCCACCCACCCTTACGCGGTGGAAGCCACCAAAAACATCCGCGCCGCCGCCAACGCAGCCGGGGTAGAGTACCACCGCCTGCTGCGCGCCGCCAGCACCTTGCCCGCGGGCAGTGTGGTGCTGGGCAGTGCCGCCCAGGCCGCGCAGTATTTAGCCGCAACGCAGGGCAATGTTCTGCTCACCACCGGCGCCAAGGAGCTTGCGGCCTTTGCCGGGCTGGATGCCGCCCGCCTGTACCCGCGGGTGCTGCCCACCGTGGCGGGCATTACAGCGTGCGAGGGCGCGGGCATCCCGCACCGCAACATCATTGCCATGCAGGGGCCCTTTACGCTGGAACTGAACCTTGCGCTGATGCAGCAGTTCCACATCCGTTACCTTGTCACCAAGGACGGCGGCAGCGCGGGCGGCTTTGCCGAGAAAGCCCAGGCTGCCGCCCAAAGCGGGGCTGTGCTGGTTGTACTGCGCCGCCCGGAGGAATGCGGCGAGACCGCCGAAGAAATTTTGCAACGATGCAGGGAGCTGTTATGAAGATTACATTGGTTGGCATGGGCAGCGGGCTGCCCGGCAGTTTGACTGCCCAGGGCTTGCAGGCCCTGCAAACGGCAGGGCTGATTCTGGGGGCAAAGCGACTGCTGCAAAACCTGCCGGATGGCTGTACCCCCAACCGCAAGCCAATTTACCTGCCGGATGAAGTGCTGGCCTGCCTGCAAGCGGAGCCCTGCCAGACCGCCGCGCTGGTTTACAGCGGGGATACCGGCTTTTATTCCGGTGCTGCGGCGCTGGTGCCCAAGCTGCGGGCACAGGGGGCGGAAGTAACGGTGCTGCCGGGGATTTCCAGCGTACAGCTGTTGGCCGCGGCGCTGGGCAGGCCGTGGCAGAACTGGCACCTTGTCAGCGCCCACGGATGTGCCTGCGCCCCTGCGGCAGAGTGCCGGAGCGACCGCCCGACCTTTTTTTTGACGGGCGGGCGCAATACCAGCCCCGCCGCGCTGTGTGAGATTCTAGCCGCCGCAGGCTTTGGCGCGGTGCAGGCCACGGTTGGTGAGAACCTTGGCACCCCGCAGCAAAAGGTCATCACCGATACGGTGCAAACGCTGGCGGGCGGCAGCTTTGCGCCGCTCAGCGTGCTGCTGGTGGAGCCCTGCCCCAAACCGCAGCCCCGCGTGCCCGGCCTGCCGGATGAAGCCTTCATCCGCGGCAAAACGCCGATGACCAAGCAGGAGGTGCGCGCCGCCGCGCTGGCCAAGCTGGCCGTTGCCCCCACTGATACCCTGTGGGATGTCGGTGCCGGAACGGGCAGCGTGAGCGTGGAAATGGCGCTGGCCGCCCCCATGGGTCAGGTGTACGCGGTGGAATGTGATGCCGATGCCTGCGCGCTGGTTCGCCAGAACCAGGCCAAATTTGCCGCCAGTAACTTAACGCTGATCGCGGGCAAAGCCCCTGAAGCGCTGCAAAATCTGCCCGCGCCGGATGCTGTTTTCATCGGCGGCAGCAAGGGCAATATGCAGGCCATTGTAGATGCCGCCCTGGCCGCCAACCCGCAGACCCGGCTCTGCATCGCCGCCATTGCGCTGGAAACCTTGCAGCAGAGTATTGCCGCCCTGGCCGCCCACGGGCTGGCCGCACAGGTGACCCAGATTGCCGTAAGCCGCAGCAAGGCGGCAGGCAGCCTGCACCTGATGATGGCCAACAACCCGGTATTTTTGATCGTGAGGGAATGAGAATGCTGCAGCTGCTTTTGGCCGCGCCCAGTTCCGGCAGCGGAAAAACCACCGCCGCCTGCGCCCTGCTTTCCGCCCTGAAAGCCCGCGGGCTGGAGCCCTGCGCGTTCAAGTGCGGGCCGGATTACATTGACCCCATGTTTCACCGCGCCGTGCTGGGGGTGCCCAGCCACAATCTGGACCTGTTTTTCTCCACCCCGCAGACCGTGCGATGGCTGTACACCAGCGGCGCGGCGGGCCATGGCAGCGCGGTGTGTGAGGGTGCCATGGGCTATTATGACGGCCTTGGCGGCGTGAGCGCTACCGCCAGCGCCTGGCACACCGCCGATGTGCTGGACTTGCCGGTGCTGCTGGTGGTGCGCCCCAAGGGGGCCAGTTTAACGCTGGCCGCCCAGCTGCAAGGCTTAAAAGCGTTCCGCACGCCGCACCACATTGCGGGCGTTCTGCTGAACGACTGCACCGAGATGCTGTACAAGCTGCTGGCCCCCATGCTGGAACGGGAAACCGGCCTGCCGGTGGTGGGCTTTCTGCCCCCCATGCCGGATGCCGCCATCGAAAGCCGCCACCTGGGGCTGAAAACCGCGGGCGAAATTGCTGATTTGCAGCAAAAAATTCAGATTTTGACCGCCGCCGCGCAAAAAAATATCGACTGGCCGCGGCTGCTGGCCCTGTTTGACCGCCCGGCCCCAATGGCCCCTGCGGTTCAGGCCGCAGCCCCCACCGTGCGCATTGCCGTGGCACAGGATGAAGCGTTCTGCTTTACCTATGCCGAAACGCTGGAAAGCCTGCAGGCCGCAGGCGCAGAGCTTTGCTATTTCAGCCCGCTGCGGGATGCCGCGCTGCCGCAACATATCGGCGGGCTGTACCTGCCGGGCGGCTACCCGGAGCTGTACGCCGCCCAGCTGGCGGCCAACACCGCCATGCGCTGCGCCATAAACACCGCCGTGCAGCGCGGCCTGCCCACCGTGGCGGAATGCGGCGGCTTTTTGTATCTGGGCCAAACGCTGGAAGATGACGCCGGAACCGCCCACCCCATGGCGGGTGTGCTGCCGGGGCAGGGGTTCCGCGTGGGGCGGCTGGTGCGCTTTGGCTATGCCGCGCTCACCCCGCAGGCGGACAGCATGCTCTTCCGCGCAGGGGAGCCGGTGCCCGTGCATGAGTTCCACCATTGGGATTCCACCTGCAACGGCACCGCTTTTGCCGCCCAAAAAGCCAATGGCCGCCATTGGGACTGCGGCTTTGCCAACGGGCATCTGTATGCGGGGTTCCCGCATCTATACTGGGCGGGCACCCCGCTGCCGCAGCGCTTTGTAACGGCTGCGGCGCAGTATGCCCAAACAAAAACAGGGAGAACGGTATGACGGAACCTGAACTGAACACACGGCTGCAAACCATCACCCCGCCCGATGAAGCTGCCCGCGCCGCGGCGCATGCCCACTGGGCCGCGCTGGCCAAACCGCTGGGCGGGCTGGGCAGCCTGGAAACCATGCTGGAGGACGCCGCCGCCCTGACCGGCACCCCGGAGCTGGATTTTGCCCGCCGCGCCGTGCTGGTGCTGTGCGCCGATAACGGCGTGGTGGCCCAGGGCGTGAGCCAAACCGACGCCAGCGTGACCCGCGCGGTGCTGCAAAACCTTGCCGCGCGGCGCACCAGCGTGTGCCAGATGGCAGCTGCCGCCCATTGCAGCGTTGTGCCGGTGGATATGGGCATTGCCGGTGCCCCGGTGCCCGGCGTGCAGGACTGCCGCATTGCCCCCGGCACCAAAGATTTTACCTGCGGCCCGGCCATGACCCGCGCCCAGGCCGTACAGGCCATCGGCTGCGGCATTGCGCTGGTGCGCGGACAAAAGCAGCAGGGAGTTCAACTGTTAGCAACGGGGGAGATGGGCATTGGCAACACCACAACCTCCAGCGCCGTGGCAAGCGTGCTGCTGGGTGCCCCCGTGCAGAGCATGACCGGACGCGGGGCCGGGCTTTCGGATGCAGGGCTTGCCCGCAAGATTGATGCGATCCGGCGCGGCATTGCCCACAACCAGCCCAATCCCGCTGACCCGCTGGATGTGCTGGCCAAGCTGGGCGGGTTTGATATTGCCGGGCTGTGCGGCGTGTTTTTGGGCGGCGCGCTGGAGGGTGTGCCCATTTTGATGGATGGCTTTATCAGCAGCGTGGCGGCTCTGTGCGCGGTGCGGCTCTGCCCCGCAGCAGCCAAGGCGGTGTTTGCCAGCCATGTTTCGGCGGAGCCTGCCGCCCATATGGTGCTGGATGCTTTGGGCAAAGCGCCGCTCATCACCGCCAACCTGCATCTGGGCGAGGGCACCGGCGCGGTGGCTTCCATCCCGCTGTGGGATATGGCTTTGGCCGTCTACCGCGGCTGCTATTCCTTTGCGGAGGGCGGCATTGCGCCGTACACCCCACAATGCTGACGCTGGTTATCGGCGGCGCAGCCAGCGGCAAAAGCGCCTATGCGGAGCACCTTGCCGTGCAGAGCGGCGGCCCGCGCTATTACCTTGCCACCATGCAGGTGTGGGACGCCGAGTGCGCCGCGCGGGTGGCCAAACACTGCGCCATGCGGGCGCAAAAACAGTTTGCTACCGTGGAATGTCCCCAAAACCTGCATCTTGTCCGCCTGCCGCAACAGGGCACCGCCCTGCTGGAAGATTTGGGCAATCTGGCCGCCAATGAGCTGTACCGTCCCGACGGCAGCTGCCTGCCACCCAAGCAGGCGGCGGAAAAAATGCTGGCGGGGATCGAGGCAATCGCTGCACAATGCAACCATCTTATCATCGTCAGCAACGAGGTATTCAGCGGCGGGGCGGACTATGCCGGGGAGACAGACCTTTATCTGCAGGCCCTTGCCATGATCAACAATGCCGTTGCCGCCAAAGCCGACGCCGTCTGCCGCGTGGTGTGCGGCCTGCCGGTGTACTACAAAGGAGGGGAACGCCCATGACAGTTTTGCAGACGATCGCCGTGGCATTTGCCATGTTCTCGGCTGTGCCGGTGCCGCAGTTTGACTGGAACGAGAAAAACATGAGGTATTCGCTCTGTGCCTTCCCGCTGGTGGGGGTGCTGTGCGGCGCACTGTGGTGCGTGTGCGCCAGCCTGCCGCTGCCCGCCATGGTGCGCGCGGCGGGTTTTTGCCTGATCCCTGTCTGGGTCACGGGCGGCATCCATCTGGATGGTTACGCCGACACCTGTGACGCCCTTTGCAGCTATGGCGATACCCAGAAAAAGCTCGATATTCTCAAGGACCCGCACTGCGGCGCGTTCGCCGTGATCCGGCTGTGCAGCTACTTTGTGGCCTACTTTGCGCTGTGCTGCTGCGTGCAGTTTACCCCGCAGGTGGGGGCTGTCTGGCTGCTGGCGCTGGTGCTGGAGCGTGCCTGCTCCGGTTACGCAGTGGCGGCCTTTCCCCTGGCCAAAAATACCGGCCTTGCGCACACGTTTGCTACGGCGGCGGACCGCACCACGGTGCGCCGGGTGCTGGGATGCCTTAGCATTGTGCTGGCAGTGGCACTTTTTGCCCTGGGCGGCGGCGTGCTGGCGCTGGTGGCGGGGGTTGCCCTGTGGCGCTACCACCGTGTGGCGGTCAAGCAGTTTGGCGGTATTACCGGGGACCTGGCCGGGTGGTTTTTGCAAAAAGCGGAACTGTATATGCTGGCGGCCCTTGTGTTTTGCCAGTGGAAGGGGTTTTTGTAACATGCTGTTTATTACCGGCCCGCTGTACAGCGGTAAACGAACCTTTGCCAAACCCTTTGGCGGGCGGCAGATTTACGAGGTGCAGACCCTTGCCGCCAATGCCGAAAGCCTGCCCGCCCTTGCGGACGAGCTTGCCCAATATGACGTAGTAACCGCCACCGAGGTTGGCGGCGGCGTGGTGCCCATTGACCCCGCCCAGCGCGCCGCGCGGGAAGCCGCCGGCCGCCTTGCCTGCCTGCTGGCTGAGCGGGCCGACTGTGTGGTGCAGATGTTCTGCGGCCTGCCCACCGTGCTGAAAGGGGAGCTGCCGCCATGCTGATCTACCTGCTGCGCCACGGCTTAACGCAGGAAAACCTGGAAAAGCGTTACCAGGGCAGGCGGGATGTACCGCTGTGCCCGCAGGGCCTTGCCCAGCTGCGCCGGGCGGATTTTGCCCCCAAAACGGTCATGATTACTTCCTTGCAGCGCACCCGGCAGACGGCGGAAGTGCTTTTCCCCGATGCGGAACTGGTTGTGGCAGACGGGCTGAAAGAGATGGACTTTGGCGTGTTTGAGGGCCGCAATTACCGGGAGATGGAGCACGACCCCCAGTACCGCGCCTGGGTGGAAACCGGCTGCGAAGGCCGCTGCCCGGGCGGGGAAAGCAAGGCGGAATTCTGCCAGCGTGTCTGCACAGCATTTGCCGCGCTGGTGGATGCCGCTTTGGCGGCGGGGGAACCGCAGCTGGTGATCGTTGCCCACGGCGGCACCCAGATGGCGGCGCTGGAACGGTTCGCCGTGCCCCATAAAAACTATTATTCCTGGTGTGCTCCCGCGGCGGGCGGCTTTGTGCTGGATGCCGCCGATTGGGTACACCAGAAAACCCTGCGCGTGGTCAAAACCGTGCAGTATACAAAGGAGTTACCATGCTGATTTGCTGGGCTGTTTTGGGTGGCTTTGTGCTGGATGCCATTTTTGGCGACCCGGCTTGGCTGCCGCATCCCGTTGTGCTGATGGGCAAAGCCATCACCGCGCTGGAAAAACGCCTGCGCGCACAATTTCCCCAAACGCCGCAGGGGGAACTTTGCGGAGGGGCGGTGCTGGCTGCCGTTTTGCCGGTGGGCACGTTCCTCATCACAGCGCCGGAAAAGATCCTCTCGATCCTGGAGGTCTTCGGGCAGGAGAGCGCCGTTTCCCACCACATCAACTACGGCATGCTCGAAACCGACTGCTGCCGGCAGAGCTTCTTCCGCGGGGCGTTTCTCGCCGGCGGCAGCGTGACCGACCCGGACAAGCGCTACCATCTCGAACTGCTCACGAGCCACCCGAGCGTGAGCCGCGAGGCGTTCAATCTCATGCTGGAAATGGGCTTTGCGCCCAAGGACGCCGTGCGCAGCGGCGGATATATCACGTATTTCAAGCAGTCCGAAGCTATCGAGGACGTGCTCACAACGATCGGCGCGCCGCTCGCCGCGATGGGCATCATGCAGGCAAAAATGCAGAAGGACATGCGCAACGCCGTCAACCGCCGCGTCAACTGCGACAGCGCGAACGCCGACAAGATCGTCCTTGCCGCGCAGGAGCAGCTCGACGCCATCCGTGAGCTGGACCGGAAATACGGGCTCGACACGCTCCCGGATATTTTGCAGGAAACGGCCATGCTGCGCATCGCCAATCCCGAGTCGAGCCTTGCCGATCTTGCGCGGCTCGCCAGCCCCCCGGTGTCCAAAAGCTGCATGAGCCACCGGTTAAAGAAGCTATTAGAGTACAAAGGAGACTGATATGGGCTTTGTCCATCTGCACGTGCATACGGAATACTCCCTGCTGGACGGCGCCTGCCGCGTCAAGGAGCTCGCGCGCCGCGCCAAGGAGCTGGGTGCCGACCCCTATCAGCTCATGAACGAGCAGGCGGCCAAAATCCCCGCCGGCAGCTACGGCATGATGTGCGCCTTCTCGGATGTGATGAACTACATCTCCTGGCGGCATGCCAGCCCGATGTTCATCAACTTCGATTTCG
>OLXZ01000785.1_pt1 | contig 15395 bp, 17 predicted proteins | sample 1673901 | NCBI WGS metagenome assembly OLXZ01 (sample SAMEA103958131, study PRJEB25191) | human gut metagenome | reverse complement strand
ACCTACACGACACAGCCAACGAGGCGGCTGGAAATAGGCATAGACAGGCATATCGGGAAACTCTTCTTTCACCTTGGTAGCCACGTTATTAGCTTCATTACGAGCCACACGCGAATTGTTTCCTGCATAGACCTGAACCCGATACCCTCTGGCTTTCAACATTTTCTGCTCACCTCCCGTAACATTCCCTGTATAGATACTACCAATCAAGCCTGTTATTTTAGGATCTTGATAGATGGTTACAGTACCTTCTCCGGCACGGTTACGCTGCAAGCTTTCTACTATGTTCTGCTGTGCCACGGCGGAAAGTCCGAGACTTAAAAAGAGTAGGATAAAAATGTATCTCATGTCGTTTTATGAATTTAGGTAAATCATCACAGATTACTCAGATTCCCACAGACGATTTTATGATTCTTTATCTGTGTAAGCTTGAGTAATCTGTGATGAAATTAATTATTTGAATGCATCGATAATGCCTTTGAAATCAACAACTTTCAAAGCAGCACCACCAATCAAACCACCGTCTACATCAGGGTTAGCAAACAATTCTTTAGCATTAGAAGGCTTGCAGCTGCCACCATAAAGGATTGAAGTATTATCAGCAACTTCTTTACCATACTTGTCAGCAATCAAAGAACGGATAAACGCGTGGATTTCCTGAGCCTGTTCAGCAGTAGCAGTCTTACCTGTACCAATAGCCCAAACCGGTTCGTAAGCCAGGATAATCTTACTAAAATCTTCAGCAGACAAAGAGAATACCGATGCCAACTGAGCAGCAACCACTTCATTTTGTTTGTTAGCTTCACGCTCTTCCAATACCTCACCGATGCAGAAGATCGGCTTCAAATTATTAGCCAAAGCCAATTTAACTTTTTCTTCCAGAATTTCTACTGTTTCGTGATAGTAAGCACGACGTTCTGAGTGACCCAGGATTACATATTCAGCACCTGTAGAAGCAACCATTTCAGCAGAAACCTCACCGGTATATGCACCTGATACTTTATCTGCACAGTTTTCTGCACCTACACCAATTACAGCTTTGTCAACAATAGGAGTAACAGAAGCCAAGTGAATAAACGGAGTACAGATTACTACATCACAATTAGGTTTGTCAACAGCCAAAGCTTCATTCAATTCTTTTGCCAGAGCAATACCTTCCTGAAGGTTCTTGTTCATTTTCCAGTTTCCTGCAACAATGTTTTTTCTCATTTTGTTTATTTTATTAAAGGGTTAATGAAATTATTTTGTTCGATTCTCTTTCAATTTCTTTTTCCTATGAAAATGCTCCCAAATGACATCCACCATGCTGAAAAACAACAACGGGAAGACAAACCATGCCAATACCAGCACCACTTTATGACTGAAAGTCTTTTCATTGATTTGTGCCAAGGGCAATTTTTCCAGCCTGTCGGTCAGCACATATTCATCAGGCAGACTATTCACACTCCACTTGTTTATAACTACTCCGTTCTTCAGCAACATCAGTCCAGGATTAGAGCGTATCATGGTTTTCAGTGTAATGTCATCCATCAGGCAAAAAGGATACTCGGCTCCCGTACGCTCCTGCCAGTCTTCAATGTCACTATCGGGTGATGAAGTAAGACAATAGAATTGATATCCATGCTCCACACTATAATCATACAGTTCATTTATCAGGTCAATGGTACTATCATCCGCCTGGCTCAGCTGATGCGCCACCAACAGAAAAGTATAATTATCATCATCCAGTACTTCATCGGTTATATCTTCCCCATCTTCTTGACGAATAATAGAAAAGTCATGAATAGGCGGTTCGTATCCTTGTTCCTTCACCATCGTTTGGGAATCTACAAAAGTCCATGTGCTATCGGGATAATTTTCTAATGTAAATTCTTTCTCCACTCCATTTTTTTGAAGAATAAAACGAGTTTCATAAACAGTAGGCTTCGCTCCTTCCGGAATTTCCATCCCTTTACGTATATCTGCCCCGATATGATAAGGGCGGAAATCAAAGACAGGCAACTCACGGTAACAATACAAAGTCATCCCCGAAATATAGAGAAACGCATACATAGCCACCAACCAATCGAAACGTTTGGTCACCAAAGGAGTTATACGGTTTCCCCATTTAAAAACGGAAGCCGCAGCTATCAACAAAAATACATTCTTCCCAAAAGTTTCCCAATTAGTCAAAGTCACAGCATCACCGAAACATCCACAATCCGATATCGGATTGGAAAGAGCCAACCATAAAGTGAGCGGAGTCATCACCCCCATGATAAGCACAACAAACAAGGTTGTCATTCTTCTGCGGATACCAAACAAAAGATATACTCCTAAACAAAACTCAACCATTGCCTGCAATATAGACGCCAGAAACGGAAGAAAGGCAGGCACCGAAGCAGCCCAACCGAAAGCCTCCAAATAATCCTGAATTTTATATTGGGTACCCAGCGGATCTACCGCTTTGACAAAACCGGAAAATATAAATACTACCGCCAGCAAAAAGCGGCAGGCATTTGTCCAGATTCCAATGATACTATGTAACTGTTTACTCTCCAAATTCCAACTTGATCAATCCGAATACAGAATAATTAATCATATCCATATAGTTGGCATCAATGCCCTCTGATACCAATGTGGCTCCATCGTGACCTTCAATCTGCTTGGTACGATAGATTTTCATCAAAATCAAATCAGTATACGAACTGACACGCATGCTGCGCCATGCTTCGTCATAATCATGATTCTTGGCCAGCATCAGTTCCAATGCCTGTTTGGCATACCGGTCATACAATTCCAAAGCACGTTCTTCAGTCATATCATCCGTATCAGCATATCCCAGCTCCAATTGGATCAGGCCGATTATTCCATAATTCACAATAGCGATAAACTCCGAACGGATACCTTCATCTACCATCGTCACCCCTTTGATTTCAATACTACGGATGCGGTTTGCCTTGATAAATATCTGATCGGTAACAGATGAAGGGCGCATGATACGCCATGCTGCGCCGTAATCGTGCAGTTTTTTCGCAAACAAATCACGGCAGACAGCTATTACATGTTCAAATTGTTGTTTCGTATCTTTCATCACACTCTATGATTAGACGGCAAAGTTACGCATTTTTCTGCTTAAGCGTAAACAAAAAGGCGGAAAAGAATACTCTTTCCCGCCCTATTTTGTATTTCTTAATTAACTAAAGCTTAAGAACATCTTAACACTTGTCCCGGACGAAGAATAGTTCTACGGGTAATATGGTTCAACTTGCATAAAGCATCAATAGATGTACCTGTTTTCTGTGCAATGCGGCTCAATGTATCTCCACTTCTTACCTTATGGTAACGGATAGTACCATCTGATGAAGCCAACAAATTCACGTTCTTACTATTCGTGTTACGCTGGTATCTGTTATTACCTTTTCTAAACAAATAAGAATCGGCTACAATATCCTGTTTTTCAAAATCAAATAAAAGTGCCGGATTAATGGCCTGTCCCAAGAAACGGGTTTCAAAATGAAGATGTGATCCAGTAGAACGCCCGGTATTTCCACCCAATCCGATAGGTTCTCCTGCTTCTACATACTGATTCTCATCCACAATCTGCTTTGACAAGTGACCATAGACAGTCTCCAACCCATTCTCGTGACGAATCACTACATATTTTCCATATCCGCGACGTTCATACTTCACCATACGCACCTTTCCACTGAAAGCTGCACGGATCGTATCACCTATATATACTTTTATATCCAATCCATTGTGCATACGACGACGACGGGGACCAAATTTAGAAGTTATTTTTGTGTGTTCTGTCGGCATACGGAAACCGGTCATATCAATACGGAATGTATCAGGAATAGTAACAGTATTACCATAAGCGTGTACACGCTCGTTACTCCAATTAGGATAGAGACTATATGCAGGATAAGCTGACTTTTCCGCCTTTATCTGACGAATCAATGCAACAGAATCTACTGCTTTCAATTTTCGGTCGATAGGTGCCTGGCGTGCCAACAGATCCTGTCCTGACACATTCAGGCTGACTAGGGCGAAGGCTGCCGCTGCGACTACTTTAACACATTTCAAAATCATCCGTTTTTTTAGGTTTTTCTTTTTAATATTCGTCATTAGCATAAAGGGAACCGAACACGGCTTGCTTATACTCGAATATCTCTTCTGGTTTAAAAAATCGTTTAAGTTCCACTTCAGCGGTTTCCGGCGAATCGGAAGCATGAACTATATTCTCCTGAAAGCTCATGCTGTAATCTCCACGGATAGTTCCAGGAGCCGCCAGACGTCCGTTAGTAGGACCGGTTAATGTTCTCACTACTTGAACTGCGTCCACACCTTCAAAGCAACATACAATAACAGGACAAACCATCATTGCATCTTTCACGCGCTGAAAGAACGGCTTTGAACTTAAATGAGCGTAATGTTCGCTAAGCACTTCATCCGTTAACTGAACCATTTTCATTCCGGCTAAACGCAGACCTTTCCTTTCAAATCTATTAGTAATCTCACCTACCAACCCCCTCTGCAGAGTACAAGGTTTCAAAATAACCAGCGTTTTTTCCATCATAATATTCGGTTCATTTAAGGTTAATACTGTGCTTCTTTTCAAAAATTCTCCCAAAGATAGAGATTTTCCTTGAGAAACAAGGTACTTCTTTAACTCTTTTTTTATATAAGTTATATACAAAATCCCGGTAAAATACCCTGTAACCTCTATAAACAGGGAGAAAACATCGCAAATATGTTATGCAACATATATCTTTATTTTTAACAATGTAGTAACATAAACTAAGAAATAGCCGCCCAATTTATATTTGTTTTACGCAATGCTTGCAATTGCCGCCAAAGAATAGCATTTTCCGGACGAGTCCCTGTGGGGTCTTCATCTACAATACGATTTGCCACATCACGGACATATTGCAATAATTGACCGTCACGGGCAATATCGGCTATCTTCAAGTCAAAAGCGACACCACTCTGCTGGGTTCCCTCTAAGTCACCGGGACCGCGCAACTTCAAATCGGCTTCCGCTATCTCGAAACCATCATTGGTCTGTACCATTATTTCAAGCCGCTTGCGAGTTTCTTCGGTCAGTTTGTAAGTGGTGACCAGAATACAATAAGACTGGTCGGCGCCACGCCCCACACGGCCACGTAACTGATGCAATTGTGAAAGTCCGAAACGTTCGGCGTTTTCAATGACCATTACCGAGGCGTTAGGGACATTCACCCCGACCTCAATCACTGTAGTGGCCACCATAATCTGAGTATCACCACTGACAAAACGCTGCATCTCGGCATCTTTCTCCGCCGGTTTCATCTTACCATGCACCTTGCTGACCTGGCAATCGGGAAATTCCGCACAAATCAGTTCATACCCCTCTTCCAGATTCTTGATATCCATTTTCTCACTCTCTTTTATCAAAGGATAAACAATATAGATTTGCCGCCCTTCTTCTATCTGTTTGCGAATGGAGGCATAAAGACTGGCGCGACGATTGTCAAACTGATGGATAGTCTGGATGGGTTTACGGCCCGGCGGCAATTCGTCAATAACTGATACATCAAGATCACCATACAGTGTCATAGCCAAGGTACGGGGAATAGGGGTAGCCGTCATGACCAGCACATGAGGTGGACAAACATTCTTACTCCATAACTTGGCACGCTGAGCCACCCCGAAACGATGTTGCTCGTCTATAACCACCATTCCCAAAGAAGAAAAGCCCACAGTATCTTCCAAAACGGCATGCGTGCCTATAAGAATCTGAACATCCCCCGTCAGTAAATCCCTCAATATCTTCTCACGCTTCTTTCCTTTGACAGATCCCATTAAAAGTTCCACGCGCACATCCATGCCAAACAGGAATTTCCGAATAGTTTCATAATGTTGGGCGGCAAGAATCTCTGTAGGAGCCATCATACATGCCTGATAGCCATTATCCAGTGCGATGAGCATGGACATCAAAGCCACCAATGTTTTCCCACTTCCCACGTCACCTTGCAGCAAACGGTTCATCTGCCGTCCGCTTCCCATATCTTTTCTTATCTCCTTTATCACCCGTTTTTGCGCTCCGGTCAGTTCAAAAGGAAGATTCTGTGAATAAAAAGTATTAAAGATCTCACCCACCCGTTCAAAACGCAGGCCCCGATATTTACGCTGCCTGTCTTTACTGTAACGTAGAATATTGAGCTGCACATAGAACAGCTCTTCAAACTTCAAACGATATTGGGCCTTCCGCAGCAATTCGGGATTCTTGGGGAAATGAATATTACGGATGGCCTCATCCAAAGACATTAAATGATGCTCCTCTACTAACTGAGGAGGCAATGTTTCAGCAAGAGGTTCCTGTAGCAGGGCAAGCGCATTCTTCATTAACCTCTCCAGCCCATGAGAGTTCAAGAAACCGCGCTTCATCCTTTCCGTTGTGTTATAATAAGGCTGCAACCCCATCGTAGATAAGGTAAGTTCGCCTGAAGGATCCATATCGGGATGAGCCACATTGATACGACCATTGAATACGGTTGGTTTACCAAAGACAATATACTCTGTCTTGGTTTTATAGTGCTCTAACAGATATTTAATTCCTTGAAACCAGACTAAATCAATGATGCCCGTACCATCAGAAAAATGACCGACAAGTCTGCGCTGTCTTCCCTCACCAAAAGTCTCAAAACTGAGGATTTCGCCTTTCAACTGGATATAAGGCATATTGCCGTCTATTTCATGAATATAATAAAGGCGGCTGCGGTCTACATATTTATATGGAAAATAGTACAACAAATCATGCAAGGAAAACAGATTTAATTCCTTGTTCAAGACGGTTGCACGCTGCGGGCCTACTCCTTGCAAATATTTTATGTCACGCGTAGTGATATCGAACATTTCAAATTAAGACTTCCGCTATTTTCAAATCAAAAGGGGTGGTTAATTTAATATTTTCTCTATTTCCCTGTACCAGACAGACCTCCCTGCCCATCGCCTCCACTACAGAAGCATCATCAGTAAAGGCATCCGTATATTCCTGTTGATATGCCTCTTTCAACAACTGCACTTCAAAGACCTGAGGAGTCTGAACCAGTTTATAGTCATTACGCGGAACCGTTTCACTTCCCGGCTTCGTAAGATGACGCACGGTTTCCACCACATCAATTACAGGAATGACCGCTTGCTTAGTCTGCGCCGCCTCATAACATCCGGCTATCACTTCCCGGGAAACAAAAGGACGCACGCCATCATGAACACCTACCAAGCCTTCTCCCCTCACGTATGCCAATCCATTCTTTACAGAATGGAAACGGGTCTCGCCCCCATCGGCAATATCATGACGCAAAGCAAAATGATGCGTTTCACAAAGATCTTTCCAGTAAGCCCGCTGGCTCACCGGAAGAACTAATATAATATGTATAGAAGAATCAAAAGCGTAAAAAGCCTCTATGGTACGCATCAACACAGGCTTGCCTCCCACAGGCAAAAACTGTTTGGGAATATCTCCCCCCATACGCAACCCTTTGCCTCCCGCAACTATAATGACATGCCTGTTCATTCTGCAATCATCATCCCTTGCTTCAATTCTGCCACCTTTTCCGCACCGACATATTTCCCAGCAATAGCAAATGAGAATGCCATAGCGGCACCGGGACCTTTACCAGTAATAAAATTACCGTCTTTCTCTACCAAAGCGGCAGTATACTCAGCACCTTCCAGATACTTCTCAAATCCCGGATAGCAAGTTACTTTCTTACCTTTCAACAAACCACGCTTTCCATATACCAACGGAGCGGCACAGATGGCAGACAACGGACGTCCCGCTTCAGCAAATGTCATAATTAACTTGCCCAAACCTTCGTGAGCATCCAGATTTGTCGCTCCAGGCAGACCGCCGGGCAATACAATCATTTCCGCATCCTCTTCTTTTACTTCTTCAAACACCATATCGGCTACTACCGGAACACCATGCGCACCGTTTACGGTCAGCACACCTGTTATAGAAACGGTCTTTACAGGCAAACCTGCACGTCTCAACACATCTACCGGGGTCAGTGCCTCCACTTCCTCGAAGCCTTCTGCCAAAAATACATAAATTGTTTTCATAAGCTACTTCAGTTTAAAGTAATATGTAATAGTACCTGTCTGGTTATTCACTCCGTCCACTTGGTTAAAGCGTGCCTTACGGGCAGCCTCTTCCGCCGCCTTCCGCAACGAAGCGTTTACTGTATTGGTACGTTTGTTGATACTAGTACTTATCACCTGTCCTGCGGGATTTACGGTAATAGTCACTACCACCCGTCCCTCATCCTGCACATTATAGACAGGCATCGGCAAACCGCCACTACCCAAAGAACGTCCATTGAGGTCAAATGTTCCGTAACCGCCCACTCCGCTGGATTTCCCTTCCGAAGAGTTTCCCGTCGGGCTACCCTCCAAACCGAAGCCTGTAGTACCGGTTCCTTTATTTCCCATTTGAGTTCCTTTTCCGAAAGCACCGGCTATCTTCTTCGCCGCCGCTTCCGCTGCCGCTCTTTCGGCTGCCGCTTTCTTCTCAGCCGCTTTCTTCTCAGCCGCTGCTTTTTCTGCTTCAGCACGCTTCTCGGCCTCAGTCTTCTCTTTCGGCTTTACCGTCTCCTTTTTCGGTACGTCCTTTTTAGGAGTCTCCTTCTTGGGCTTTTCTTTTTTAGGAATTTCTCTTTTAGGTTCCTTTTTGGGGACTGTCACCGTTTCCTCTTCTGTTTGCGTGATGATTTCCTCTTTTGTTTCGACGGGAGAAACCATTTCGGGTTCGGATACATCGGGAGCCGGAACCTCGGGCTCATTCATTATATCCACATCCGTCAGCGTATAAGGATCGGCATTTCCTTGAGAAAGTTCCGTATTTCCCAGCATAACAGGGACACCCCCTTCTTCCTGAGCCTGAGGGCGACGGATAGCAATCACCAACAGCAGGATTAGGAGAAGAATATGCAGTACAGCCGTACCAATCAGTCCTGTTATCTTATTTTTCTTCATGCTTACAGCTTAACGTTTCTTCTCAGGCGGACGTGTAGCCAACACCATCTTGAAGTGATTTTCATTAGCAATGTTCAGTACCCTTACTATTTCACGGTAAGGCACAACCTCATCCGCATAAAGGGCCACATACATATCGGGTTCTTTCTCGGCACACCTTTGCAGGAATGCGGGCAGTTCTTCCAAGTCTATCGGCATTTCATCTTCATTACCGAAAGCGGTATAGAAGTTCAGATTCTTGTCTATAATTACCCGTGTAAGTGGTTTCGCCGAAGTCTGCTGCCTGCCTTGCGGAAGCAATACCTTAATGGCATTGGGTGACACCATAGTAGAGGTAATCATGAAAAATATCAGCAACAGGAATATGAGGTCTGTCATAGACGCCATACTGAAATTGGGTGATATTTTTTGTCTTCTTTTTAACGCCATATATTTTTATTTTTGAACCGGTTCATTCAGCAGATCCATAAAATCCATGGTACGGGCTTCCATCTGGCCAACTACCTTATCCACACGTACCACCAGATAATTATAAGCAAACATGGCTGCAATACCTACTATAAGACCACCTACAGTAGTAATCATCGCCTCGTAGATACCCCCTGACAGCAATGTAATATCAATATTATTTCCGGCATTGGCCATCTCCCAAAAAGCGCGCACCATACCAGTCACTGTTCCTAAAAAGCCAAGCATGGGAGCACCACCCGAAACCGTAGCGATGACGGGGAAGCCATTTTCCAATTTTGCCACTTCAATGTTTCCGGCATTCTCTATGGCTGCCTGCACATCGGCGACGGGACGTCCCATACGCGAAATCCCTTTTTCAATCATCCGGGCAGAAGGCGTATTAGTAATACGGCAATAATTGATGGCCGATTTCACCTCTCCGGTACGAATATAATCCCGGATACGTTCCATAAACAAAGGGTCTTCCTTACCAGCCTTGCGAATGTAAGCAAGACGTTCAAAAAAGATATAAAAACACGCAACGGACAGCAGAGCCAGCACAAGCATGATCCATCCGCCTTTTACCGCCATATCCCAAAGGTTCATCTGAGCCTCCCCCGAAACGGGTGTCAATGTGGGGTTACCCCCGGCAAGGGTATCCGCCAAAGCCGCCTGTGCAGCCAATAAAGTGATATTCATCATGAACGAAGACAATTTTTATATTCTTCAATAGTTTGTTTTAATCCCATATAAAGCGCATCGCTTATCAATGCATGACCGATAGACACCTCGTCCAGCCAAGGAATATGCGTATGCATATATTTCAGATTTACCAGACTAAGGTCATGACCTGCATTCAGTCCCATCCCCAGGCTACGTGTCACCTTCGCCGCTTCTATAAAAGGAGCAATGGCCGCTTCGGGATTCTGAGGGTACATCGTAGCGTATGGTTCCGTATAAAGTTCCACCCGGTCGGCCCCCGCCTTGGCGGCATATTCTATCATCTCCTTGTCCGTACCGACAAAGATAGAGGTACGAATGCCTGCCTGTCCGAACGTATCCATCAGTTCGGTAAGGAAAGAAAGATTGGCCTTGGTATCCCATCCGGCATTAGACGTAATTTGATCGGGCGCATCGGGCACCAGCGTTACTTGATGAGGTTTCACTTTCAGTACCAGGTCAACGAACTCCGGTGCGGGATACCCTTCAATATTAAACTCTGTGGTAAGTAACGGACGAAGTTCGTACACATCGCTGCGGCGGATATGCCGTTCATCGGGACGAGGATGTACAGTGATACCTTCCGCACCAAACGCCTCACAGTCCAAGGCTACTTTCACCACGTCCGGATTGTTGCCTCCCCGGGCATTACGCAAGGTGGCTACCTTGTTTATATTTACACTTAACTTTGTCATCTTGGCAATATATTATTATCTTTGCAGTTCTGATGTGCAAAGTTAGCAGGTTTTATTAAAACCTGGTCCATTTTGACAAACAAAAGATTTATAAAATTAACTAATGAATATACGCCCAATGAAATTCGCCCTTTTCGGAAACACTTATCAAGCCAAGAAATCGGCTCATGTGGAACGTTTGCTATCCATTCTGTCACAACATAACGCCGAAGTCCATATCTGCCGCGAGTTCTACCAGTTTCTGACGAACGACCTCAAGATAAGCATCCGTCACGCCGGTGTTTTCGATGGAAATAATTTTGAAGCCGACATGATACTAAGTATCGGAGGCGACGGCACTTTCCTGAAAGCTGCCAGCCGTGTGGGTTCACGCAACATTCCCATACTAGGTATCAATACCGGACGATTAGGTTTTCTGGCCGATGTCTCCCCTGAAGAGATGGAGGACACATTTAATGATATCTACAATGGAAACTATCGGATAGAAGACCGCAGCGTATTGCAAGTATCCTGCAAAGAACAAGAACTGAAAGGTTACCCTTTCGGTCTGAATGAGATAGCGGTACTGAAGCGTGACAGTTCTTCTATGATTTCCATCCACACAGCCATCAATGGGGCCTATCTCACCACTTATCAGGCGGACGGATTGGTAATTGCCACTCCTACCGGTTCTACAGCCTATTCGCTGAGCATCGGGGGACCTGTCATCGTGCCACACAGTAATACCATCGCCATCACTCCGGTTGCACCACATAGCCTGAATGTACGCCCCATTGTCATCAACGACGACTGGGAAATCACATTGGATATAGAGAGCCGCAGCCACAATTTCCTGATTGCCATCGACGGACGTAGCGAAACTTGCCGTGAAGGAAGCCGGCTCACTATCCGCAAAGCCGACTATAAAATAAATGTAGTAAAACGAAACAGCCATATCTTTTTCAACACACTCCGCAACAAAATGATGTGGGGAGCCGATGGTAGAGGATGATATTACAATTCATCCTCAAAATAGTTTAAATAGTGGTTATCAAGGTTATACAAAACCTTTTTATATCTAACAAATTTCTTTTTTCAAATACTATGATTATATTTGTGCCACAAATAAAAAAATCAGACCATACGATAGATCGGTAAAACGCACAAAAACATTACACGGCATATGAAAGGCACAATACAAAAATGGAAATTCATGATACTTCTGGGTGCATTACTGTTCTTAAGTAACATGACCTTTGCTGAAGACAAAATCAATCATTATACAGAGGGAATCCCTATAGACACAACAGAAGTTTCCATTTCAGACAAAACCAACATCCCCGACCGGCTTTATGTAGATTCTCTGTCATTAAAACGTCACTTTATCCACCGTATCGGCATTGAGGCACGTCCCGGATATATTTTCCCCACCAGTTCCTTTTTCAGAGGAGAAAATCTGAATTGGAAACCCATAGAGAATTCCCTGTCGCTTCACTTGAAATACTCATTCCAATTTCATCCGAACACCTATACCGACCGTATTTACAGAGGAGCCTATCAAGGTATCGGTGTGGCCTACTACAATATGTATGAGAAGCCGCAGTTGGGCAACCCGCTTACTGTCTATTTATTTCAAGGAGCGCGTATCGCCCGTTTCAACCAACGATTGTCGTTAAACTATGAATGGAACTTCGGCGCTTCATTTGGCTGGAAACCATATCACAGTGATTTGAACCCATATAATAAGGTGATAGGTTCAAAAGTAAACGCCTATCTGAATACAAACTTCTATTTCAACTGGATGCTCTCTCCCAAATTTGATTTCACAACAGGTGTGGCAGTGACGCATTTCTCTAACGGTAATACAAAATTCCCGAATGCGGGACTCAATTCCATCGGACTAAAAGTAGGATTGGTCTACAATATTAACAGAAAAGAAGAATGTTTTGCAAAACCTCTATATCAATCACCCGTACCTAAATTCCCCCGTCATATCAGTTATGACTTGGTATTGTTCGGTTCATGGCGCAGAAAAGGAGTAACTATTGGCGAAGGACAAATGGTTGCTTCTCCTGAAGCTTATCCGGTACTTGGATTTAATTTCGCGCCGATGTATAATTTCGGATATAAGTTCCGTGCAGGTATTTCATTGGACGGTGTTTATGACGGCAGTGCGAATGTATATAGTCCGGACGGATACGGTGACGAATTCCTCAAGCCGTCTGCCGGCAAACAATTAGCCCTAGGAGTTTCGGGACGTGCCGAGTACGTAATGCCTTACTTCACAGTTGGAATAGGATTAGGTACAAATGTGATTCATGCAGGCGGAGATTTAAAATCTTTCTACCAGATATTGGCACTAAAGATAGAAGTTACGCGCAGCTCATTCCTTCATATCGGATATAATTTACAGGATTTCCATGATCCCAACTATCTGATGCTGGGATTCGGATTCAGGTTCAATAATAAGTATCCAACTTTTCACAGACGATAGATGCTACGTCTAGTTTGCACAGACACATTCTACAAAATATACTAAAATTATCGGAATATATATCGCAAACAAGCTACATGTTTGTGGAATGATACAATCATATTTGTTTACCATTAAAACCGAATCTGTTTATCGCAAGCCTGGACCGTTTTTGGGAAACTTCGGCATTTTTACCAGACAACAATAAAATCAAACAAGATATTCCTATACCAAGAATCTGCAAATCCTGCTACAAGATTCCGAAAAACTTGCGGCAAGTATGCAAAGTCTTCTTACGTTCTTTTTGATATGCGTATCCATCTTTTGAAAAGAAATCCCCCTCTCCCGGAGAATCCCCCCAAAAACCTTCAGAAGTTTCAGCCTCTCCGCAAACGTCCTATTCATCGGCATTCCGGCTGACAGATTGATGCACTGAGATCCTTCAACTGCGTAGTTCTTTCTTTCAGCCGTGGTCAATAAATGTATAAAGGTGAATCCGAACACCGATAGAAAACCAAACAATACGACATCGCTTACCCTGTCACGCTGAAAGATCTTTTTCGGCTGAAGGATTTTATCGTGCATATCCTTCAGCCGAAAAGCCGATGAACAGGACGTTTGCGGAGAGACTGAAACTTCTGAAAGAAAAACAAGGTGTTTTGCCATGTTATACAATACGAGTGGAAAAACATCAAAACATCCTGTTGTTTTTGAAAAAGCTCCTGTTCTTTTTTTAAAAGCTCTTGATCTTTTTAAAAAACATCCTTGTCTTTGATGTGGAATTTCTGAATACAAAATCCCATCAAAAACACCGGTCCGATTCTCATAAGTAAAAACAGTGATTCAATATGGAGACAAAAATCATATTTTTCCCTCACTTATGCCTGTAACGCCTCTGTTCCTAAAAACACATCAAACATAGCGCATCAGTCATTCCCCAACGGAACAGCCGAGAAACTCTTATATTCCCTGGTCTGCCCCATCACAATCACAGGATTGTCAGAGGTTTCATATATGCTCAATACTGAAGAACTGATCCTGTCAATCTGCCAGTAGCAGTAATCCAGAAGAAGATATCTGTTATTGGGAGTGATAAAATCATACCGGAAATAATGTACATGCTCTTCCACTTCCTCGCCATCACATGTCGTCCGTGATTTACAGGAAGCCTTACCATTCAGCCCGAACTCATAATGTTCACAGACTTCCGCATCCCTGCCATCCTCAGTACGTATCTGAAATGTTCTCTCCCATGCATAGCCGGTCAGATTGGTAACAATGGTATTGCTATCCTCCCCGTAATGTTCATCAATACAACCTGCAAGAAACAGTACGCATATAACTGTCGAGCCCAATAATCCAATTAATGTTTTTTTCATAGTCCGTCACTTTTTTATTTTATTGAATACTATACCGATATATAAAATAATCTGTTCAAGTCCCTCCTTGTTGTCTTTTTCATCAATCAGGACACGCTTTCATTCTTATATTATAATAAAAGCGAGGCATAAAAGGTCTGCGCCAGCAATCATACCATTAATACTGGAATCTTTTATAATTTAGCAAGTTGTCAAAATATCTCTCATCAAGAGAGGCCGGTCTGATTTTTCGTCCTTCCAGTCTGGCCTTTCTCATCATCCAGTTCAGGGATTCCATATCTCTAAGACGGAATTCAAACACTTCCTCAGAAATATTCAGTTCACTGCCACTTCCAGCATGACAAGTCATGATTCCATCTTCATCTATTGTACAATGCCTGTAAAAACGGTAAGGGGCAGCTTTCATCTGATTGTCCAGCATTTATACCGAACCGTTCTTATTCATTGCAACATATCTTTCAATTTAACCGAAACAGAAATTATAGGTATTTTCACTACAGATTTCAATCTGTCCGTTTTTACTTCCTATGAAAACTTTATTTTCACATACCAGCCAACCGACAGCCAATGCAGTACTTTCAATACTCAGGTTAAGTATCCTTGCAAGTTCGGATATTGAAACAGACTTCACCTCATTCAGTGTATACCATATTTTTTCAGCATTGATTTTTACAGATTTCTTATCCATGATCTTATTTA
>OLXZ01000779.1_pt1 | contig 15492 bp, 8 predicted proteins | sample 1673901 | NCBI WGS metagenome assembly OLXZ01 (sample SAMEA103958131, study PRJEB25191) | human gut metagenome | reverse complement strand
GACAATAATTTAGCCAGGTGGGTGCCTACGTTACCGGCCCCTGCAATAATAATCTTCATTTTCAGTTGGTTAATTCTTTAACTCCACTCATGCTTAGCTGAAGTGCGCATTGCTTTAAAAGTTCTTTAGTGATGCTGTCTTCATCCATTCCGCAGAGTTGGTATAGTTGTGCTATTGTGCCATGTTGAACGAATTTATCCGGGATTCCGATACGTTTCACGGTCGGAGTATATTCATGGTCGGCCATAAATTCGAGTACGGCACTTCCCATTCCTCCCTGAATCACTCCATCTTCTATGGTAACGATGTGGCGGAACTTCCGGCCTACCTCGTGCAGCAGTCCTTCATCCAGTGGTTTGAGGAATCTTAAATCGTAATGTGCAATGCTTTTGCCCGATTCGGTTTCGGCACGGGCAATGGCAGTAGCCGCTTTATTTCCGATAGGACCTATGCTGATAACTGCGAGGTCTTTACCGTCCTTCAATTTCCGTCCCTTACCTACGGTAATTTCTTCGAGCGGACATTTCCAGTCGACTAATACTCCGCGACCTCTGGGGTAACGTATGGCAAACGGACCTTTGTCAGGCAGTTGGGCTGTGTACATCAGACGGCGTAATTCATGTTCATCCATAGGCGATGCAATCGTCAGGTTAGGTATCGGACGCAGATAAGCCATGTCAAAAACTCCGTGATGAGTAGGCCCGTCTTCGCCTACCAGTCCGGCACGGTCGAGACAGAGAACTACGGGAAGATTCTGAATAGCCACATCATGGATAATATTGTCATAAGCCCGTTGCATGAACGATGAATAGATGTTGCAGAAAGGCTGCAAGCCATCTTTTGCCATTCCTCCGGAGAAGGTGACGGCGTGGCCTTCGGCAATACCCACATCGAAAGCCCGCTTGGGCATTTTGGACATGAGGATGTTCATCGAACAGCCGGAAGGCATGGCGGGAGTCACACCTACGATCCTTGGATTGGCTTCCGCCAGTTCCACCAGTGTATTTCCGAAAACGTCTTGGAACAGGGGAGGCATTCCTTCCGTATTGGCTACGAAACGCTCTCCGGTGACGGGATCGAACTTGCCGGGAGCGTGCCATTCGGTGGCGTGTTTCTCGGCAGGGGCGAAGCCTTTTCCTTTGATCGTGTGGAGATGCAGTATTTTGGGACCTTTGAGGTCTTTAATGTCACGCAATACCCTTGAAAGGTTCTTTATGTCATGGCCATCGATAGGACCGAAGTAGCGGATGTTCATTCCTTCGAATATATTCTGTTGCTGGGCGGCCATTGACTTCAGACTGTTGCCGAAGCGGATCAGTGCCTTGCGACGTTCATCGTTCAGGATGCCGAGCTTGAACAACAGGCGGGAAGCCTTGAAACGCAGTTGGTTGTAGCGGTTCGAGGTTGTCAGGTTGAACAGGTATTGTTTCATACCGCCGACACTGCGGTCGATAGCCATGTCGTTATCATTCAGGATAATAAGCAGGTTGTTCGGGGTGGTAGAAGAATTGTTCAATCCTTCAAAAGCCAGTCCTCCGCTCATCGAACCGTCTCCGATGATGGCTATCACATGACGTTGGTCGTCTCCCTTCTTGGCGGCGGCGACAGCCATGCCGAGGGCTGCGGAGATCGAATTGGAAGCGTGTCCGCAGGTAAATGTATCGTATTCGCTCTCTTCGGGAGAAGGGAAGGGGCGAATACCTCCCAGTTTCCGGTTGGTGGAGAATGCTTCACGCCGTCCTGTGAGGATTTTGTGGCCGTACGCCTGATGTCCCACGTCCCATACAATACGGTCATAAGGTGTATTGTAGACGTAGTGCAGGGCTACGGTCAGTTCCACTGTTCCGAGGCTGGCAGCGAAGTGCCCCGGATTGCAGGAGAGTTCTTTAATAATGTCTTGCCTTAATTCATCGCATACTTCCGGCAGTTGGTCTACTTCCAGACGGCGCAGATCATCGGGGCTGTTGATTGAGTTTAGCAAGTTATATATCGGTTCATTCTTCATGATTCGAGAAAATTTGGTGCAAAAATACGAAAAAGAAAGCGGAAGCCCTTTCTTTTTACCTAAATTCTTATTGTTAAAGCGAAGTACGAGGGTGGAATGGCATTCGGTCGTTGGTATATTGAAGTATGTGCCGTCGGGTTCCCGGAAGAACTGTAACTTTCTTTTTATTATGTGAAATGTGGATTAATATTACTAATCAAATGAAATCTCTATTAGGGAAATAAAAGTTGCATGAAAAAAGAGAACATGAACTTGCAGAAACGTTCGTATCGTTATTAATAAATTTGATGATCGTTTATTATAGACGTGTCTTCCGTTTATTAGAAACTCTAAAATGAGATTTTGTAGGAAATAGATTGAATTAATGCAACAAAAAAGGCTGCAAACTTCATAGAGCTTGCAGCCTTTGGGCTATATCAATCGTCTTATTCCTTAGTAAAATGAGAAGGAATAAGCTGTATTTGTTGTAATATGATACTGTATTTTATCCATGTTTTCTATTCTTTTATATCCGTTATTCATTGATTTTCTGTTTTCGGTCTACAAATATACAACATAAAAAGCCATTTGTCAAGTCTGGAATATCGTATCTTTGTCGTACTTTTGCAAGAGAGAAACAATCGAAAGAAGGAGAATATATGGATTTTCAAACAAAGGTAGAACTACCGGCGGGCTTGCCGCCTGTCAGTCATGCGGAACGGATTCTTTTGATGGGGTCTTGTTTTGCAGAGAACATGGGCAGGTTGCTGGCAGAAAATAAATTTCGCGTTGACATGAATCCTTTCGGGATTCTCTATAATCCGCTGTCGGTCTCTACGGCTTTGGTGGAGATATTGAAGGGGAAGGTGTATCAGGAGAAAGACTTATTCCTATATAAGGAGTGCTGGCATAGTCCGATGCATCATGGTTTGTTCTCTGCGTCATCGCCGGAGGAAGTACTTGAAAAGATAAACACTCGCTTGTCGCAGGCCCACCGTTCGGTCCACGAACTTGACTGGCTGATGCTGACTTTCGGCACTGCCTATGTATATGAACAGAAAGAAACAAGGCAGGTAGTCTCCAATTGTCATAAACTGCCGGAGAGCTGCTTCAACCGCCGGATTCTTTCGGTAGATGAGATTGTGAACGAATATACTTCGTTGATAACCAGTATGGTGGCGCGCAATTCTCAGTTGAAGGTCTTGTTCACGGTCAGCCCTATCCGGCATATACGTGACGGGATGCATGCCAACCAGTTGAGTAAATCGACCTTATTGCTTGCCATCGACCGCCTGCAACAGCTCTTTCCGGATCATGTGTTCTACTTTCCTTCTTATGAGATCGTTTTGGATGAACTGCGTGATTATCGCTATTATGCCGATGACATGCTTCATCCGTCTCCGTTGGCTGTCCGTTATTTGTGGGAACGCTTTTCGGAGGCCTTCTTTTCTGCCGAAACGAAGCAGGTGATCACTGCCATCGAAGATATTACTAAAGACTTGTCACACAAGCCTTTTCATCCGGAGTCGGAAGCGTATCAACGCTTTTTAGGACAAATAGTGTTAAAAATCGAACGACTTAACGGAAAATACCCGTACTTAGACTTTCAAAAAGAAACAGAACTATGTCATATACGATTGAATCCATAGCCGAATGTATCGGTGCCCGCCGTGTGGGCGAATGCGAAGCGACGATTGATTGGCTACTGACAGACAGCCGCTCTCTTAGTTTCCCGGAAGAAACTCTTTTCTTTGCCCTGACTACCAAACGTAACAGTGGAGCCCGCTATATCCCCGATTTATATGACCGGGGAGTGCGTAACTTTGTGGTTACTGAAGAAGACTTTGAGAAAATTAAGAATGGAGAACTAGGAAAGCTCTCCACCCTCAATTTCCTCATCGTTGCCAATCCGTTAAAGGCTTTGCAGAAGCTGGCTGAAATACATCGGGAGGAGTTTAAAATTCCGATTATCGGTATAACAGGGAGCAATGGAAAGACGATTGTGAAAGAGTGGTTACACCAGTTACTGAGTCCCGACCGTCGTATTGTCCGTTCGCCGCGTAGCTATAATTCACAGATTGGTGTACCTTTATCGGTCTGGCAACTGAATGAAGAAGCAGAATTGGGCATATTCGAAGCCGGTATTTCTGAAATGGGAGAGATGAATGCTTTGAAGCGGATGATAAAGCCGACTATTGGCATTCTGACTAATATTGGCGGTGCTCATCAGGAAAACTTCTTCTCATTACAGGAGAAGTGCATGGAGAAACTGACTCTTTTTAAAGATTGTGATGTCGTAATTTATAACGGAGATAACGAACTTATCAGCAATTGTGTAGCAAAGTCGATGTTGACAGCTCGTGAAATAGCATGGAGCCGTAAGGATATTGAACGTCCGTTATATATTAGCCGGGTGACTAAGAAAGAAGATCATACTGTTATTTCCTACCGTTATCTGGATATGGATAATACTTTCTGCATCCCGTTTATTGATGACGCTTCCATAGAGAATGTACTGAACTGTCTGGCAGCCTGCCTCTATTTAATGACCCCCGCCGATCAGATAACAGAGCGTATGGCACGTCTTGAACCGATTGCCATGCGTTTGGAAGTAAAAGAAGGAAAGAACAATTGTGTATTGATTAATGATAGTTATAACTCGGACTTGGCTTCATTGGATATCGCTCTTGATTTTTTGGTACGTCGTTCGGAGAAGAAAGGATTGAAACGTACATTAATCTTGTCGGATATTTTAGAAACAGGACAAAGTACCGCTACACTTTATCGTCGTGTGGCACAGTTGGTACGGAGTCGTGGAATAGACAAACTGATTGGCGTAGGAGCAGAGATTTCTTCCTGTACCGCTCGTTTTGACGATGCGTTGGAACGTTATTTCTTCCCGAATACAGAAGCTCTTCTGGCTTCGAATCTGCTGAAATCACTTCATTCGGAAGTAATTCTGATTAAAGGTTCCCGTGTGTTCAACTTTGATCTGCTGTCCGAAGAACTGGAACTGAAAGTGCATGAAACCATTTTGGAGATCAATTTGAATGCTTTGGTTGATAACTTGAATTATTATCGCAGCAAACTGAAACCGGAAACAAAAATGGTATGTATGGTGAAGGCTTCTGCATACGGTGCCGGTTCATACGAGATAGCTAAAACACTGCAAGATCACCGTGTGGATTACTTGGCGGTAGCTGTGGCTGATGAAGGTTCGGATTTGCGGAAAGCGGGAATCACCTGTTCCATTATGATTATGAATCCTGAGTTGACAGCATTCAAGACCATGTTTGATTATAAATTGGAACCCGAGGTTTACAGTTTTCATTTATTGAATGAACTGATTAAAGCTGCTGAGAAAGAAGGCGTAACGAATTTCCCCATTCATATTAAATTGGATACGGGGATGCACCGTTTGGGTTTTGCACCCGAAGAGATTCCAGAACTGATAGACCGTCTGAAGAAGCAGACAGCTGTTATTCCACGTTCTGTATTCTCTCATTTGGTAGGCAGTGACGGGGCTCAGTTTGATTCGTTTACGCGCAGACAGATAGAAATGTTTGAAGCTGCTTCTGAATGTTTGCAGGAGGCTTTTCAGCATAAGATATTGCGTCATATCTGTAATACAGCCGGGATAGAACGCTATCCGGGTGCTCAGTTCGATATGGTGCGTTTGGGAATCGGTCTTTATGGAATTGATCCGTTTACCAATCAGATTATCAATAATGTAAGTACATTAAAAACCACTATTCTTCAGATTCATGAGGTTCCTAAGGAAGAAACAGTGGGGTATAGTCGTAAAGGACATTTGGAAAGGGATTCCCGTATTGCCGCTATTCCTATCGGCTATGCCGACGGACTGAACCGACGTTTGGGAAATGGACATGCCTATTGTTTGGTGAATGGGCAGAAAGCGTCATACGTGGGTAATATCTGTATGGATGTGTGCATGATTGATGTGACGGATATTGATTGTAAGGAAGGGGATAAAGCTATCATTTTCGGAGATGATTTACCGGTCACTGTCCTGTCAGAGATTCTGGAAACTATTCCATACGAGATCTTGACCAGTGTGTCTAATAGGGTAAAACGAGTTTATTACCAGAATTAACGAAAAAAAGAACGAAAGAAAAAGACATGAAAAGGATGAACATACGTTACTTTTGCGTATCTTTAGGAAGTTACTAAAAATAGATAGCTATGAAACGTATATTCTTCCTTTTGTTATGTTTTTGTTTCTCGGTGTTGTCATTTGCCCAGAGAACGAATGAGACCAAGCAGTTGACCAAACAGGACTCTTTGCGTTTGCAGCAACTATTGAGCGGTCAAGTCGAAATTGTGATAGATGATGAAACACAGAAAGAAATTGACAGATTGTTCAATCCTGAAAAGTGGAAAATGAAATCAACTCCCTTCCCTAAAAAAAACATGAAGTTTGAAACGGAACTTCCTCGTTATTATATCTCTCAAGTGGATACAATAGATGGTAGAGGGTATATCAGACTATTGCCGTATGGACCGTTTGAAACTCCGGAAGAGGAACAAATTTATGTAGAGATTCCTATCAACAAAGAGTTGCTGGCAGGCTATGATTCTCGTTTGGAACCTGCGCCGGCAGGCAAATTTACTCCTAGTGCTTTGATGGTGGGGGCGGGTATCAGTGCTACGTTTGATGCCGATAAGCTGCTCGGAATCATTTTCAGTAAGAAAATGCGTGCAAAAGCCCGTAATGCCAAAGAGGCTGATGCTTGGAAGAGTTATTGAACTATTGAGTAAAGAAACGAATGCCGGATATATGTGGAATACACCGGGATCTTGTGAATTTCATGTTGAAAAAACAGGAGCCACGTTTGGATAGTGCCAGCCGTGGCTCGTGATTAGATATTGTTGAATTTGATTTATTCAACTGCTGATCTTATTTTATATTATTTATACTTACCTTTTTCCAAATGAAATTGTCAATCATTTCTTTGTCGCATTCCCCGTTTTTAGCTTTAATGTTTAGGTTTTCGAATGTAAAGTTAGTAAGTTGATATTGATCAGACTTTTCTACACTGAAGAAATTATCGCATTTAAAATCAATGTTTCTCATTGTCACATGGTTTGAGTAAGAAATGGGAATGTCTTTTCGATCTTTCAGGTCAAAGAATTGCGTCCAAGGTTTGATATACAGAAAATGATCTGCATCTCCGGTGATATCTTCTACCAGAATATATTCATATTGTTGAGGTGTGTCCGGCCGCATCTTTAACCATAACAAACGATTGGCATTGGTGATGTGAATGCGTCGCAAGATAATATTGCGATTGTGGATGGATTCGCTTCCACAAGTGAGGGCGCCGTGGCAGAAACCGTATGTACAATCTTCTATGATGATGTTGGAATTTCCTCCATTATTCGGGTCTTGGTCTGCCCAAGGGCCTTTGCCGCCTTTTAAAGCTATGGCGTCATCATTGACAGACATATAGCAGTTCTTTACCAGTACATTGCTGCATACATCAATATCAATGGCATCCGTACTTGGAGCCTTTACCGGTCTCTCCGGTGAGAAAATATAGAGGTTCAATATTTTTATGTGATTACATTTATAAAGATGGGTAGTCCAAAAGGGAGAGTTAATGAGGCGTACTCCTGAGAGTTGGACGTTATTGCTATGGGAAATATGAACCAGCCGGGGACGTAATTCATCCATATTGGTACATTGGGGATTGACTTTTCGACGAAGCCAAAATGATTTCCAATATCTTAATCCGTTACCATCAATAGTTCCTTTTCCAGATAACGTAAAGCCATCCACTTTGTCGGCATTGACCAACGCCGCGAAATATTTCAAGCTTTGCCCTTCCATGCGGGTGTCTATGATGGGGAAGTTGCTGATATCATCACTTCCCTTCAACACAGCTCCTTCCTCCAGATGCAGGTGTGTTTTGGGTTTGAAGAACAGCGCTCCGCTTAAATAGGTTCCTTTGGGAATAACGATAACTCCGCCACCATTTTGTGCGGCAGCATCGATGGCAGATTGTATTTTCTCTGTTTGTAACAGGGTACTGTCATTGATGACGCCGTAATCTGTCAGAATGTATTTTTTACCTAATGTGTTTATATCTACTATTTTACTGTCCTTAAACCAATCGGATACAGGTGTGCCGTCCGGAAATTTTTCTTGTGCCAAAGACGGAAGGCATAGAAAGACGGCACATACAAAAGTTATTAATTTCATGATTCTGTTATTAAATTAATCACTATTCACTTGTTTATTGTCGGAAATCAAACATCAAATTAAGGTGTAGTCCTTCATCCCCCGATTTGATACGGATATTACCCGGCTGGCTGTTCGGCCCTTGTTGCTCAATTGGTTTAAAGGAGCAAATAGCCGGGATGTCCAGCAGGAAGGATATATCCCCTTCAGGGAATTTGGGCATGGTGTCTTTTACGCGTCCTTTCGGTTCTTCGGGAGTGAACACATGGAAGAAGATACCGTCATTCCGGGAATAAATGGTGAACGGTGTTGTGTCACTTTCCAAAGTGGCCCAATACATATTGGCATGATATCCTTTAAATTCCGGATAAACCAGATTTTCAAAACTTTCTCCGGTAATGGTATTGTTATACTCTTTGTGCCATACTCCATAATTCGTTCCCGGAATCCGGTTTTTCCAGACACGGTATGGACCGCGGCCCATCCATTTCATGCCGGAGCAATTCTTTTCAGGATAAGAGAAAGTCAGACCGAGATTGAATACTTTGGAGTCCATGAAAGCATCATCAAATCCACCTCCGCCGGAAGCCCGGTTCAGCAGAATGGCATCCATATAGAGTAGTCCTTTGTCCGTAAGACGCCATACGATGGAGTCGGCGGCACCTTTGTATTTGGCACAGTAAACAGCCCCCTCGTTGCTGTTGCGGACATAGCTCAATGTTGGTTCGTAGCGCATTTTCATGCCCACTGCCACAGGACCGTCTTTGAATGGAACTTCTGTTCCTCCTGATGTGATACGGCTGATCATGCCGGTAGCCGGGTTAAAAGTGACGGTTACACGGTCGCTTTTCAGTTCGATGGTGGTAGCGGTTTGAGTGGCGGTTGCCGGCTGTACCATTTCCAGGGTCATCGGAGTCTGTGCCATTTTATGATCAAAGTATTGTTTTGCCAGTCGGATAGGATAGGTCCAGTTACAGATACTTTTCCCCTCTTTGTCAAAAGCCTCTAACTCCAGTACATCACCTTCCCGGAAAGAAGCAGGAAGAGTGAAGCGGGCTTTTCCAGTTTCACCCGGTGTGATGGCAGGCAGTTGTACATGGCCTTCTGCGATAACTTTACCGCTTTCCATTGCATCTTTCAAAGGTGTTTCGCAAGTACGTATTTTGTAAGTCATGCGACATTTGTCCAAGTTAGTATAAGTATATTCATTAGTAACCAGGAAGCTGCCGTCAAAGTGGTCAGTAATCAGCAGCGGTTTTAACTGGATGGGCGACCATTGTGCGCGGATAGCATAGTAACTTCCTTCTTTTTCTCTACGCGGACCAACTACCCCGTCAGGAGCATTGGATTTATCAGAATCCAATATGCCTCCTTTATCAGAACGTTTGGGGGCTTCGTCACAGAATACCCAGATAAAGCCTCCGGCAAACAGAGGGTTCGTGCACCAACGATCCCAAAAGTCACGTAGTCCGGCACCACCTCCCTGATCATACATGGCATGCATGAATTCGGTAGGCATAAATACTTTATAGCCGTTGGTAAAACGTGCCACTCCGGTCAGATAAGTGGGATAATGGTGGGTGTCCAGATCATTGAAATCGGCCCAAGGATGTACCATGTGGCGTTTCTGTAATTTATCGTATTTGGCGAATAAAGGATCAAGATTATAATTCCATCCTCCTTCGTTGCCATTACTCCAAATAATGATGGAAGGATGATTCACATCGCGTTCTATCATTTCTTTGACTAATTTAGGACCTACTTTTGAATCGTATCCGTTTTGCCATCCTGCCAGTTCATCCATATAGACAATTCCTAATGAATCACACATATCCAGGAAATGTTCATCAGGCGGATAATGTGAACGGACTGCATTCATATTCATCTCTTTTACCAGCAAGGCATCCTGACGGCTCATAGCTGCACTGGTAGCACGACCTCCATCTACGGAAAAAGAATGGCGGTTGACACCTTTCACCACGAGTTTGGTGCCATTCAGATAAACTCCGTCTTGTGGAAAGAATTCAATGGTGCGGAAACCTATCCGCGTTTCACGGCTTTGCACCGTTTTCCCTTCGGGGTCTTTCAGTTCCAATCTGGCTACGTACAGATTGGGGTCCTCTGTAGACCAAGGTTGGATGTTCATCCAGTTCCCTTCCACCAACTGTTCCTTGTTCGAATCCTTAATCTGATGAGAAATGCTAGATTTGTTTTCTTGAGTGTATATGTCTTTTCCATCCTTTAATGAACGGACGGAAACAGACAATTCATATCCTTTGGCATCTCCTTCCATTTCTATTGCCGCTTGCAATTTTCCATGCTGATCGGCGTTCAGAATAAAATGTCGCATGTGGACTGCCGGGACAACTTCCAGCCATACAGGTCTGTAAATACCACCATACAGCCACCAGTCGGCTTTACGTTCGGCTGCATTGATGGATTTGTTGGCTGATTCTTTAGCTATCTTTACTTCAAGCAGGTTCTTTTTGCCGGGCTTCAATAAATCGGTGATATCATAACTGAAGCGGTAGAATCCTCCCTGATGCATCTCGCCTGCGGGTTTTCCATTGATGAAAACTTCCGTGTCGGTCATCACTCCGTCAAAGAATATTTTTATCCGCTCACCGGAAGTTGTTGCCGGGGATTCAAATTTATATCGATAAATGCCCGTTTCGTCGCTTGGCCTTTCACCTTTTATAGTGTACCAACGACCGTAAGTATATTCTCCGAATCCTTGCAGTTCCCAGTTGCAGGGTACTTCGATCTTTTTCCATTTTCCACTGTTTTGTCCTCCCGAACAAAAGAACTCCCAAGTCCTGGTGTCGTCAATACCGGTTCCCGATAAATAGATACGTTCGGGGTGCGGAGCTTGTGCCTGCACAGTTGGTCCACTCCACAGGGCAGCTATTACTAAAGCTGTCAGTTTGGTCCATTTGTTTTTCATAATACCATTGAATACTGTTTTCATGATACAAAAATAAGGCGGGATAACCCGCCTTACAATGGAAAATCATACATTATGATGAAAAATGATACAGTTATAGGGAATTAATATGCCGATAGAATTATTTTATTTCTATTCTCATGGGAGATTCCTTTTTATATTCAACCTTTTCCTGATTGGCATTTATGTTCTTGAAAATAATGTTTTTGGATTTCTTACCTTCTACATTCACCCTAATTTCTTCACTAGGGAGTTTGAAATGTATATCCTCGAACAGGATGTCTTTTCCATCCAATATGTGAATGTCATTATGCAGCGATTCTATCGTCAGCTTCCGCATCGTAAATCCGGCGGCATCATTCAGGGCGCCGATTAATTTCTTGCATTTGATCTCTCCATTTTCTATCACTACCTGGTTGAAAGGTATTTCAGGAATACCATTGGCGGTAAAGAACTGGTCGGCTGATTCTACAATGAAATCTTTGATCAGGATATTCTTTACATCAGGTGTCAGCCGGTTTACTTTTCTTGCCGGATAGCGTGCGGCCAGTTCGCCCATATAATAAGCACTGCCCAACAAATCCCAAGTAAAGGCTTTTCCTACATTGATCATGCGCAGTCTCTCATAGTAAGTGTTGTCACTGCCTCCTCCACGGTTGCGTCGCGTTTTGAAACGGATGCCGGTACGAGTGCCGTCAAATACACAATCGTGTACATACAGATTCTTGATCACTCCGGCTGTTTCACTACCACAAGTAATCCCGCCATGTCCATGCTGGGCCAGCGAGTAGCGGATAATTACGTTTTCTGTAGGTTTACCTACACGTAATCCGTCTTCTGCTCTACCGGCTTTCAGGGTAAAGCAATCATCACCGCAGTTCAGCGTGCAGTATTCAATTAATACATTTTTACAAGATTCTATATCAATACCGTCTCCGCTGGGCACCTTGGTGGAATTAACGGTAATGCCTCTTATAATTACATTCTCGCAATAAATGGGTACCACATTCCATAAGGTGCTTCGTTCCATCGTGATCCCTTCTATTAATACATTGGTACAGTTGATAGGAGAGATTGTTTTAGGACGATAGAAAGTCCTGCCTTCCATACCGTCATAGATACGTTGTTCTATAGGCATGTCCCACGGGACATCTTTTTCTACCACTGAAGCACCGTTAGGACGTTTTCTGATTTCAGCATCCATAGATGGTCCGTAAATGGTTCCTTCTCCTGTAATGGCGATGTTGTTTTCCCCATTGGCGTAAATAAAGGCGGCCGGCCCCATTATTTCTACCCCTTCATGGCGTGTGAAAACCGCCGGTAGATAATCTTCCGCACGACCGGAAAACTCTATTTCGGCTCCTTTGGCTAAATGTAGATTAACATTACTTTTCAGTACAATACGGGCCGATTTCCATTTTCCCTCAGGAATGACGACTGTTCCTCCTCCTTGTTTGCTGACTTCAGCAATCGTCCGGTTCACTAAATCTGTAATAGGGGCATCTTCTGTCATTCCTTTGTCTTTCATATTGACGATGAAATCGGGAAAAACGGGACGCTTCGGCTGAGGCATATTGAAATATGCATTCTTGATCGGAACGATATTCCGGGGCATTGCTTGTGCACCGACTTCATTTAAATAGGGGATAGCTGGTTTCAGTTCTGCTGTCAGCTTATCCAATACTTCCGGATTTAATTTTACTTTTACCATTCCGATGGGGTGGAAGCGCGTATCATCCCAAGCTGTATAAACAATGGTATATACATTATCTCCTTCGGGTATCAGGCAAAGCGGAGTCCTCATGACAGTCCACCATTTTTTAACTTTGGTATCTATGGCGATATAACGTGCTTTGCTCCAGTTTTTTCCGTCTATGGATAAAGTGTATCCCATTCTGTTGGGTAAGTTTAAATAGTTCGGCCCGCCGTCAAACATCGCTATGTAGGTTCCGTTGGGTAATTTGGATACGATAGGATTCTCTACAAACTGTGGGTGAATGGAAGTTATCGGATTGATTTCCTCACCCATACGTTTCCATGGTCCTTCCAACGTTTCTGATTCGGCCAGTCCCACAGCCCATACCTTGCGCTTTTCCCCTCCTTTCAAGGGATAATCTGCACGGGTTTCGTAAGGATAAGCTCCACTGATAAACGCATTCCAGCCTTTATCCACTTTATATGGGAAGAAAGAAGCGACCCCTTGCCGTCCTTCCCAAAGTTGGGAGTCCAGTCCCGGTTCTATAATGATTCCCATATCTCGGTAAGGACCGCCTATTCCTTCTAGACCTTCCTTTTCGGATTCACATCTCCAGATGCGGCCGAAAGAATGATTGGGTGCAATTTCTTTATCTGTGGTGTAGGCCAGATAAAATCCGTACCATCGGTTGTTTTCCTCGCTGAATACAGGCATATAAGACCAGATGGCGGAACGGCGGTCATTCATGGGATTGTCTTCATGTACCAATGCATAGACACCGCTTGATTCCAATATAGTGGATTGGCGTGTCCAGTGAACACCATCAGTGCTGGTCCAGTGTCCTATACGTGTCTTTACTCTGTCGTGATAGGCAGGCATCCCTTTCACACCGGCGCGTTCGGTAGGAAACATGTGATAAGTACCTTTTATTTTTACGATAGAGCCTCCTTCAAATCCTCCTTGAATCCCTTCTGTACCTGGCATTCCTGCGTTGATAACGGGGGCTTCAGGTCCTCCGATAACAGTAAATAAAGTTTCTCCTTCGGTGATTCCATCGATATGGAATGATATACTATCTGTTTTATCAGTCGTTTTGGTACTTTTGCTTTCCATCTTTTGAGCGATGGCTTGCGTACCCGCCAGACATAATCCGATACACAGTCCCCAAAAAGCGTTTCTTGTCATACTTAGTCTTTTAAAAGTTAAATGGCCTCCATTTTACGGCTTATAAGTAATGACGTTTGTAGATAGGATTTGTAACCATCGGATTTGTTCTTATTTTTATGAAGCAGATCGATGTTTTCTTGTTTGTCTGTAAATAGAAGAAAAAGGTTATTTTTATAGGAGTTAAACCAAAATATGCTGTATATTTGAAGGCGAAATAATCAAATACCTATGAAAAAGTATATTATAACTCTGCTGTTTTGCACGTTGTTCTGTCATCCGGGCATTGCTCAAGGTTTGAAATCAGTTTCTATCTTGGGAGATTCTTATTCCACTTTCGAAGGATATGTTCAACCCGATACTAATTTTGTATGGTATCTGAAGACGCCTCCTAAAGGACGGAAGACAGATATGGTTTCTGTACGTAATACTTGGTGGCATCAGTTTATTAAGGAGAACAACTACCGTCTTTGTGTGAATAATTCGTTTTCCGGTGCTACTATTTGCCATACCGGTTATCGTTCGGAGGATTATAGCGACCGTTCTTTTATCACCCGGATGAAGGCGTTGGGCTGTCCTGATATTATTTTTATTTTTGGCGCGACTAATGATTATTGGGCGAAATCACCTTTAGGAGAGTATCTGTATGCGGATTGGTCCAAAAAAGATTTATATTCTTTCCGCCCTGCTATGGCTTATATGCTGGATACAATGATTGATTATTATCCTAATGTGGAGATTTATTTTTTGTTGAATGATGGTTTGGGAAACGAGATAACTGAATCAGTCAGAACAATTTGCAAACATTATCAGATCGATTGCATCGAATTGAAAGGGCTTGATAAGATGAGCGGCCATCCTTCGGTGAAAGGGATGAAACAGATTAGTGAACAGGTGAAGGCGTATATGGCTGCGCACGGAAAGTGACATGATCGTTTTTAAAGCCTGTTTAAATTTTTGTTTTCATTTCAGAATGACAATGCTGATGCAAATTTAAACAGGCTAAAAGGAATATAATTCTTTTGATAAACTTAGTCAATGGTTTTATGAATCCTGGCTTTTGATGGGCGACTGATAACAAGTATCTTTGTGGCTTGATGAATGTCGCATCCAGACATTAGACCTCATCATTCACTATCCAACGTCCCGATTTATTGCTTCCTTCGCGTCTTATGTAACCGGCATCACGCAGTTCCTTGATTTTCTTTTCAATCGAGCGACGGGTGACGGAGAGTGCAGCTGCGATTTCATCAAGGGTGACAGCCGGATTACGCTGGATTTGTTCAATGATTTGTTCCGAACTTATCCCGAACTTATCCCGAATTTTATCCCGAACTTCCATCACATTGTGCTGAGATATAAGACTGCCTTGATGTCTCTTGAGGGTGTTTAAAATCTCTTGAAGCATAAATTCAATGAAAGGTCCTGAATCAGCTGTTGCAGTGCTGTGCTGTATTGCATTATAATAAGCTTCTTGATTGGCATAGACCATATTTTCTACG
>OLXZ01000772.1_pt1 | contig 15550 bp, 13 predicted proteins | sample 1673901 | NCBI WGS metagenome assembly OLXZ01 (sample SAMEA103958131, study PRJEB25191) | human gut metagenome | reverse complement strand
CCGTGTAGTGCATCACGATGTACCGCACCGGCTGCGTGCGCCCGGCGCGGTAATTTGACGGATCGCAAGAAACAAATTCCATCAGCTGTTACCTCCTTCATCTCTGCATCTCATCAATCCGATGCTGTAGGGCATCCTGTAAAATCAACAAGAGGCTCTTTTGAGACTTATATGATTTCTTCGTTTGTAGTAACAATTACATTTTCCAGCGTGTCGTAGAGCACGATTGAAAAATAGGCTGCGCCATTTGAACTGTCGAATTTAAAATCGGCAACTCCATTGGCAGCATTAAAGTTTATAACAGGCCCTGCTTGGCCTTTTTCGAGATTGGCCAAAGATGTATATCCGACTTTGACTTGGGTTCGGTCAGACTTGAAAAACTTGATAGATTGATATGATATATCAGTGTTCCCTTTCCATCGAATACGCACGACATCACCCTTTTTGACCGGGAGCAAGCCCGTGATATTCGTCCCTGAGTGTGCAACAGGTGCACCGCTGCTGCTATTGTATCGCATATTTTTATACATAGGCGTATGCCCGATGACGTTTCCATCCATGTCAATCGCGGCATCAAGCAGGTTTGTATATGCTGGGGCTTGGGCTACAGCGGTTGCCGTGATAACAATATCGCCGATCACCTCTGGAATAGCTATGACCCCATCTTTGTAAAATGTGGACACGTCCTCACCTCCCATCATGATTTTTACATTACTGACTTCGCACCCCGTGTCGGCAGTTATCGCAGTACAATAAGACTGCCCGTCGATGACATACGCGCGTGGGTTGCTACTTGTGCATTTTGTAAAAGCGACCCGTACAGCTCGCCTCAGCACGTCTGTGCTGCCACGCAATACAGCAGCAGTCACGTCCTTCCCGCCCATCGTCACTTTGATGGATTCAATCAATTTGCCGTTCGTGGGAGTGATGCTTGCTACGAACGGCTGGTACTGCTGCACAGATGCCGCTCCGTTGCTGACTGTGACATCAGTGAGTGTTTTTGTGATGCTGTACGTTGCGATATCTGCCGTCACTGTCTCCGGCGTCCCGTCGATCATAGCTGCTCGGAAAGCGTTGATTTTTTCGATTGTAATGCCGCACGACACCATAAAATTAACCACCTTATCGCGGAATGTCGCACCAGGATAGGCATTCAAGTAGTTAATCTCGCGCGTCCACGGCGTTTCGTTCCTGCGACGGGCTTCCGCATCTGTGCTGACGCCAGAATTAAAACTCGAGAGTTCGTAATCCTTATCACAGTCGGATTGTGATACCCCAAGTATCGCTTCGCACAGCAGAGCGACCACGCCCGTTCGATCTGCGCCCGCAGAGCAGTGGAAGTATGTCGGCTTGTTTGCGATGACATAATCGAAGAGCGGGTCGAAGATCGCCTTGATATTCCCGCTTGACTTCTGATACGCAAGGTCGTTCCATGTCATATCAACCCACAGCATATCTACGGTCGGTCCAAAGCCACTTTCTGTCCTGCCGTTCAGTTCAGACGCAAAACGCAGGTCAATTTCCTTGAGGATTCCGAGCATATCAATCGCCTGTTGTCTGCCGTCATCGGTCAGATATCCATACATCTCGCCGCCCCTGAAGAGCAGCCCGTACTTTACCATGCCACCATCGCAATTCCAGCCTCCAAGATCGCGCACGTTGCCCACGTTCAGCAAATGAATCATGCGGCACGCTCCGGTCGGTTTAATGACGCCCTGCTGGATAACTTTTCCGTCAACAAGCAGCACAAAAGTTGATATCGAGCCCGGTGTGCAGTTATAGATTGTGATTGCTCCTGCGCTGACCGGCTGCGAAACACTGTTACCTGTGTACCCGTCCACGATTGTCAGCGTTCCGGCGGACTTCATCACAATGTCTACGCCAACAGGCCGGTTTGCGCTCACTGTCGTCACATATTCGGGTATCTGCGAGACAGCGTAGTCCGAGGGGTCGTAAGTGACGTTTTTCAGATACCTGTCTACCTCTGCGCGGCACTGGTCAAATGTGTACACTTCGGTTTCCACTCCGGTGTTCAAGCAGCGCCTCACAGCATCGCCCATCTCCGCGACTTTGTATTTCGTTGCAGTGCCATTTTTCTCGCGGATAGCATTTGCGATGTCCTGTACGGCGGTTTCTTCGTAGAGCTTTTTCATCTCAGTAGCTCACCTCCGTGCCGTCCGGGAGCGCCGCAAGCACGTTGTTTACGATCTCCTGCTTGTCTGCCGCGGTCCAGTAATCCGTGCCTTTAACGGGTGTGTGACCGGCAGCGCCCGGCGCACCGGGCGCGCCGTCCTTACCGGGAGCCCCGGCATGGCCTTGCGGGCCAGCAGGGCCAGCAGGGCCGGTTTCTCCGTTCACGCCGTCCTTTCCGGGTGTGCCTTGCGGTCCAGTCTCTCCGCGTGACGGCTTGCCGGTGTCGGTCGCGCCGAGATACCAGTTTCCGTTTGATCCGATCGTCGGCGTGACGCCGTCCTTGCCTTTAGCACCAGGCGCACCATTTTGCCCGTCAGCGCCGTCTTTTCCCGGCGCACCATCTGCGCCATCCTCGACCGTGGCAATGGCCGTCCCGTCCGCGCTGATTGTCGTTGTCTTGCCGGACTTGGTGGCCGTTACCACCGGGCTGTGGCCGTCCTTCCCCGCGGCGCCGGGGTCGCCCTTTGGGCCTTTAATCACAACAAACGGCGTATCAACAGCTGCGTCTACCTCTTCTCCAAACACATCGAGGCTCTCGGCTTCGATTCTGTCGCTCATTCCATCAGCTCCTCGTCCGTGCATTCCAGCACTTTGATTTTCGGGTTTTTCTTCGGCTTCAGGATATTGCCCGCGCCCTTGAAGTTGCATGTGATCTCCAGCTCCGCCTGCCCCGCGTCGAGGGACAGCGTGTCTTCCTGCGTCAGCGTCAGCAGGAACCGGCCATTTGCGTTGTCGTACCGCACCGCGTCCGGCCACGTCTTGCGCACACTGTCGCCGAGCTTGAACGCGATCTCATCCACGTTGCCAAGTGGGAACACGTCCATATCGTTGAATTTCACGCGCACGGGAACGGTCTTTGCCTCACCGCGTTTGATATATGCCATATCATCACCTCATACTTCCCAAGCCCCGGTTACGCCGTGCGCTGCCAGACATATGCCGCCAGATATGGCGGCATATTGTTGTGAGCCGCACCGCCGCCCGCGCCGCTTGTTTTCGCCAACTTTGCAAACCACGTTTTGTCGCTGACGGAGCTAATACTCGGCCAGCCGATATAGCCGCTCGGTGCGCTGCTGTCGCCGCCGTCGTTGCCGACATACTCGTCATGGTAGTGGTTTGGCATCTCTGGCGCTGTCAGCGTGTGTGTCGCTTCGCCCCCGGTCGTGCCCGCTTTGTATTTCGTACCTGCCGCCAAGATGAACGTGTCTTTGATCTGCGTCCATGTGCCACCGAACAGCGTTGCCGGGTTGTCGCTGGACGCAGAAAAGTAAAACGCGCCAACCGGGTACACTTTCAGGAAATAGGCATTCAGCACACTGTCCAGAGCGTTACTTGCGAGTTTCTCCTCCGTCACGGCTCCGTCAGCGATCTTGTCCTTCGTCACAGCGCGCATCGCGATCTTGTTGCTGGTGACTGCGGCAGTCGCGATTTTCGCCTGAGTTACACTCTCCCCCGCGAGTTTGCTCTCCGTAACAGCGCCGTTGAAAATATGCCGCTCCTGCACGGCGCTCGAGGCGATTTTGCTCGCCGCGACCGCATTATTCGCCAATTCCGGACTACCAATCGTTTCGTTGGCAATCTGGTGATAAGTCACCGCGCCATTCGCGATCTTTTCCGTAGTCACCGCACCGTCCGCGAGTTTGCCCGTAGTCACAGCCCCGTCCGCAATGCCGCCCTGCGTCACATCGGCGATCTGCGCCTGCACGTTCTCGATCGCTTCCTGCACGTTGGTTTTGTTCACCGCCTCTGTCGCGACAAAACCGATGCATTTTGCTGCGCTTTCACCGCCGAGCGCCGCGACCAGATCGTTCAGCGCCTTTTTCAGCAGGTTTCCAGCGAGGTCAAACTTTGCTTTCAGGGACGCAGCGGACAGGCCGCCAACGTCGTTCGGCTCGTCGTCGAGCTTGGAGATAATGTTCATGTCCTCGTTGCACGTCGGAAGTGCCATTTGTTTTACCCTCCTATCGCACATATCCCGTGAACCGCACGCGGATGTCGGCGCTTGTGACCGTCGCCGTCGTGTCCGCATCATCGTTCGTCAGGATGAGCTTGTAGTATGTAAATTTCTTTGCTTTCAGTTTCAGCCGCGTCATATACGGGCGCTTGTTCGTATTAAACGACCAGTGCGCAAAATTCGCGTGGTCAAACGCTGCGCTGTTGCGGAAAACCAGCTTCTTTGAGAAGTCCGCTTTCCGGTCTGTCATGACCGTCACGGTCATCGACCCGGCGTACGTCGGCACGAGACCGATCCACAGCATGGCGGAGTATTTGCGCATAAAATCCGCGCCGAAGTGCATATTGCCGCTCTCCCAGCGTGCGTCGATTGCTTCGCCGCAGTCGCTGCGGAATGCGTTTGAAATCTCCACAAGCGTGTTGCCGCGCGCGCCGAGCAGCCTGCCGTATACACGGTAAAAGTGCTTGACAGGGAAGTTCGTGTACAGATACCACACATTGAGACCGTAGTTGTGCACAATGGCCGTGTCACCATATACGCAGTACCATTCTTTGCGGTCGTTGTCGTCCCAGCAATACGCCTGACGTAGGTCAAAGTCTTGCAACGCTTTCCACACGCGGTCGGAAATGCGCTTCGCCTGCCGTTCGTCGATCGTCAGGTTGCTGGAGTAGCTGCTGTTGTTTTTCCATGTGTAGACGCTCTCCCCAAACAGGGTGTAAGGGCTGTTGTCCACAAGCCGCACCTGACCGGGAGCTGTGTTGCCAATGGCCTTGTTTACTTGCGTCCAGTAAAATGCAGGGAGGATTTTGCCTTCTGCGTTCGTCACAGTGCCGTACTGCACGGAGTATGCGCTGTCCTCTTTGAACGCCAGCAGTCTGGAGTAGTGGCGGATCATCGCCGTGATCGGCGTGTTTTCGTCGCCAATGTCCAGCGCGTTCATGTCAGGGAAGTATTCGGCGGTCGGGTTGCCGTCAATGTCCAGCCCGGAGTACAGCGCCTTGTTGCTTCCGTCGCCATAGAGGAACACGCGGTTGTCCGTCGCACCGTTGTAAAGCTCTGCAAACTTCATTGCCCTGACCGCACCGGAATCATCGGATGCCACGGTGTATTCCACCTCATACACATCCGCACCGGCAGGGGGCGCACTCGTGAATGTGATCTTGCCTTCTGCAAACGTATAGTCCGTACCGGCTGCCAACGCTGCGCCTGTTGCCCTGTTTTTCACGCTCACAGACAGCGTTCCGTCCTCCGGGCATACATACACCGTGGACTTTCCGTCCGTAGCAATGCGGTATTTTCGCTTGCTGGATAGCTTGTTGATCTGCTCCAGTTCCGTGCCGCTGCCGTCCGCACCGACGCCCACAAGTACGGTCGGTACATACCCGGTCACATCGGAGAGCTTGTAGCCGTCAAACACCTTGTACTGCGTGCCGTTGAGGATATAGAGTTTTTCCCGGAAACCGAAAAACTCCGTATGTGCATCTGCGAGCGCGCCCAGCTCCGAGGCCGCCGTAGTGGCTGGAAATCCGATTTTCCACAGCTTCCCGGCAGCGGCCGCTACCTGCACATATTCGCCGCCGACGTAGCCGCACCACGTTCCCTGAATTTCTCCGGGGAACGTATGCACAGCTTTCATACCTGGGCGCTTTCGCAGCGCGCCGTCCTGCGTCACGCGCCAGTTGCGCATTTCGGATGCCTCACCAAGTTTCAGACTTGTGTCGTCGCTGCCAGCCTGATTGATACCGAGCCATTTCTGGATTCCGACGATCTTTTCATTCATGCGCGTCACCAGCTCCCGAACTCGCTATACTCGATGCCACCGTACACATCCTCGACCGTGCCCATGCTGCACTGCGCGTTTGCCTTGTGCATCGTCACGATCTCGTTGTAGCGCCGCTTGAACCGGTCGGATGCCTCCGGGTTCTCGTCCGTCAGGAGAGCGGAAGCAAGGCCGTATGGCATCGCACCGAGCGCAAGCGTGTTGTCGATCTCCGAGATCGTGTCGTCGAATTCCTCGACAGGCCGCCAGCCGGAAGCAGTTTTTCCGGCCTTCTTCGTCTCCGAAAACGGGTACAGCTCCGCGATCATGGTGTTGATGATCGACACGGCGCGGTATTTATATTCGTCCGTGTCCGTCGTTTGCGGTTTCCCGCTATCGCTCAGCTCGTCCATGATGGACATTGCCGCGTCAAACACGTCGCTGACTTCTGCCATGAAATCACCTCGTTATCTGAAAATAGGCGGCGGGATTTCCCGCCGCCTTATCCGTTGCCTCAGGCGGTAGCCGTCATAATGCCGGAATCGAGCGCGCCGGTCTTGCTGGCGTAAGCCTTGACCTCCGTGCCTGCGGCAATGCCGGTCGGCTTCGCGCTGGCGCTGTAGGTCTTCGCCGTGGAGGAAGTCTTCGGGTTGCTGCCGTCGGTGGTGTACTTGATGGTCTCACCTTCACCGGCAGTCAGCGTCAGCGTGCCGCCGGAAACAGACATCGTCGGGGTCGCGCAGCCCGCAGTCGCGTGCACGCCGATGGCGTATGCCTTCTTGTCCAGCACGAAGCTGTCGAACATCACGCGGTACTCCGCCACATCGCCGTCGATGCCGAGCGGGTTCTTCTGGATGCGCATGGTCTGGTTCTTCACCGGGTCGACGCTCGCGCCCTTGCGGAAGATCACGAAGTTGACGCCTGCGGGCAGATAGCTGTCCGGGATGGCGTACACGTCGTTGCCGTCGAGCTTGCCCAGAGAACCGTTTGCGACGGCGTCCTTGCCCAGCACGTCAATGCCGACGATGTAGTCCGACAGCTTGCACTTGGCAAACAGCGTGTGGCCGATGAAGATCGCGCGGTTGTCGGTCGGCACAAGATGGTTGGACATCTCCGCGCCCATGTTGACAATGGCGTCGATGGCCGTCTTGCCGGTCAGCGCGGTCGCGTTGACGGTCACAACACCGGCACCGCCGACCCACTGCTGCAGACGGTACTTGTCGATGCTCGGAGTGACCTTGCCGTCCCACGTCGCCTTCATGCGCGCGTTGCACTGCTTGACGTTAAACTGTTCGGCAGCGTTGCCCGCGTCGATCGAGAACGTGCCGCCCTTGTCCTGCGTCATGCGCATGGTCTGCACAGTGTCGCCCAGCTCTTTGATCGCGCCGAAGCGGTTGGAGCCGCTGCGGGTGTAGTCGCCGAAGTCGCCCTCGTCGGAGCTGTACACGTTGATTGCGTTTACGCCAACAAAGTCGTAGTCCTTACCGGCGAATGCGTCGGTCACGCTCTTCTGGTGAAAACGTTCGTCGAGTTTCGTGCTATACTTGTTTGCAACGTTGATTGCCATAATGTAATTACCTCACTTAAAAATTCAGAATTTCAGGCGGAGGCAAGCCCTCATTTCACGCGGTCAGTTTCCGTCGTACCACAGCGCGTCAAACGCTTCGTCGCTGCCGGCCTTCCCGGCGCTGCTCTGGCTGCCGGTGCTCCTCGCGGCGTTCGCCGCGTTCCGGTCGCGCGTCTCCTGTTCGGATTTCATGCGCGCGATCTCTGCCTCCAGCGCCTTGTTGCGTTCTCTTGCGTAGGCCGAAACCAGCGTTTCACCGCGGTTAAAGGCTTCCCACACGCCGTTCGGAATGGAGGCCGGGTCAACGTCGGGATAGGCTTTTGCAAATGCGTCAAAGCACTCGCCGCGCCACTTCTCGTTCGCTGCCTGCTGCTCCTGCTCCTGCTTCTGGGGCGCCAGTGCTGCCCGTTCCTGATCGAGCGCGCGGCGCTCTCTGTCGAGCTTTACACGCTCGAGCGCCATGCCGTCGTCGTCGATGCCGTATTTACTCTTGGTAACGGCAATGAGCATATTTTCCACAAGCTCCTCGACGGTTGTGCCGCTCTGCTTTGCCAGCTCCTGCAGCGCGTTCTCGTGTTCCGTGAGCTGCGCCAGTTGCTGTTTCTGTTCGGACACCTGGGTTTCCAGCTGCGTGTTCTTCTCGGTCACGCGGTCGTAGTCCATGCCCTTCTGGGCGAGCGTTACGACCTCGTCCCGGTTCACATTTTTCGTCTCGCCGAGGTGCTTGAGCTCAAACAGCTGGCCGTCTGTCTGCGCCTGCTGCTCCTCGTTCTCGCCCGTCTGTGCGGCATCTGCATCCTGCCCGCCGTCGTTCTGTTCGATCTCCGGCGCGGCGTCGTTGCCCTGTGCCTCCGTGTCCGGCGCGCCCTGCGCGTCGTCCTCGACGTCGGCAAAGCTGTCCGCCGTGATGTCGCTCCAATCGTCTGCGTCCGCCGTAAAGGCGGTGTTCATTTCGTCTTCCATGTCAAAATCCCTTCTCCCGCTATGGTTGGCGGGTGCGGCGCTATGGTCGGCGCCACGTGTTGAAATTTATCCGGTAATGTATTTGCAAGGCGGTTTTCCGCCGAGCGTTCGTTATTCGGTCGTTCCGGTCTGCATGACCTTGCGCTGCAGGTCGCCGAAGCCGCCGCCGCCGCGAATGGGCGTCTTCTGGCCGAGATCGACCAGAGCGCCGGTCTCCGGCGTGCCGCCTGTGCTCTGTTCCTCCGGCTGCATCATCTGCTGCTGTGTCGCCTGCTTGCGCGAGGCGATCAGCTCCTGCCGCTTCGGGATGTAGCCGTCCGGGATGCGCTCAAGGTATTCCTCGATCGTGATCTTGTCCTGCATCAGCAGGTTATCCAGTGTCTGCACCGACGCCATCTCCGACCAGTACGAGCTTGCGCCGACGTCCAGCTTCAGCGCCATCGGCATATCGTTCAGAATGCCGTAGTCGAACAGCACGGTTTCCAGCTCCTCCGGGTCTTTCCCGGCAAATGCGAGAATGTCCGAGCCGACGTCCGGCATAGACACCTGCACTTTGCGCTTTCCGTAGTACGCCGCCATGAAGTCCAGATAGATGCGCCCCAGATCCTCAATGGATTTGTAGAGGTTCTGTTTCGTGATCTCCGACGGGATGCTGGCTGCGCGCTGCAGGGCGATAATGGCCGATGTGTTGTCCGGCCGCGTCTCGCCAAGCGCTGCGCTCGTCGCACCGAGAAACTGCCGCGTATAGTCCACGCTCGTCTGGATAAACTGCGCGATCTGCGGGCTGATCTGTGCCGGGTCGATGATCTTTGCCACGCCGGACACGTCGCCGCCGTTGACGCCGATCGCAGCGCCGACTGCGTTGTTCCACTTCGGAATGCGCGTCTTGTCGTAGACCGTTCGCGGAAACGCGCTCGTCATCAGCGAGATCATGGACATGGCAAACAGCTTATTGACAAAGATCTGGTTCGGGATCAGGCCAGTCACGAGCGCCTGCCCGTGATAGCTGTCGGGAATGTAGTCCCAGTTGATCCACGTCACCGGGTAGAGCCGCAGCCCCATGTCCCACGGCTCGCGCAGCATGACGCGCCCGGAGACTTCGCACGCCCACACCGTGCCGGTCTTGCGTTCCTTCCACATCCGCAGCAGTACTGTGCTGCGCTCTGAGCTATTTTTGTAGCTGTCAGTGTTGTGGTTCTCGGTGTCCGGCTGAATGTCGTTCCAGCGCGGATTTCCGGCCTCCTGCGCTGCTCTGCGCAGCTCCTTCGTCATTTCTCGCCGTTCGATGAGAATGTAGGGCTGCTTCTGCGGGTCGCGGCACGCTGTGTTGCCGAAGCCGACGCGCATATTGTCCACAATCTCCGTGCGGATGCCGCCGCGTAGGCCGAATCCGGCGTCAACCGTGTCGTCCCAGAACGTGAACAGGCAGCTATCACCGTCCACCGCGGCGTTGCGCATATACTCGCGCACAAGGTTCGGCACGCGGTTGAATTCAAACAGCCGGTCAAACTCCTTGTTTACGACCTCCGCGACACGTTCTACGTCCTCCGGTGTGCGCTCGCACGCAAGCGGAGTAGCCTGCATCTTAATGTTGTCGGTCGTGATGTTTGCAACGGAAAACAAAACGACCTGTTTCAGGAAGTTGTATACCGGCGTCGGCAGGCCCTTCGCATCCACGCCCTCCCATTGCTTGCCAATGAAGAAGTTCTCGTTGGCGCGCACCGTCTCGTCGAGGTTGACAGCGGTGTTGTAGCCGAGCATTTTCTGGTACTCTGCCTGTACCTGCTCCGGCGTGATCTTCTTGCCGAACTCGTCAGGCATCGTCGCTCACGTCCTTTTTCCCGGCCATCAGGTAGCTGTAGTTCATGAGGTTGGACACGCCGTTGGAGAAGTCCTGCGCCATCTGCAGCGCCTGTTCCACCTGCTCAGCGTGCTCCTCGTCGAGCTTGTCCGCTCGCTCGCACAGTGCGGCCGCAGTCTCTTCCAGTGCCTCTACACGCTTTTGTAGCTGCGACACGTCAAGTGACGTATCTGCCAGCATGTCCATCGTCGCGTCCTGAAAAGCCTGCAGCTCGTCGTCCCAGCGCCGCAGGTTTACCATCGTCAGCACAAAGCACGCCGCGATCACCAGCAGGCCGATCAAACTGATAGTGTTCATGTCTTCCTCCTAATAGCTGATATATCCGGCAGACGGTGCGTCTCCGGTCATGAATTCCTCGTAGTCCTCCTGCGCGTCCTCGTCCTCGTAGATGATCTCCGAGGGGTTTGCGTCTCTTGCGTCTGCGCGCATTGTTCTCGATACGCAGTAGTAGCGCACGGAATCGACCGTGTGCGTGATCTCATGCGGCTCTTTCGCGCAGTCGTTCGGGTTGCGCTCGTCCGCCTGAATGTCCTCGAGGTCTCCGATCGTCCGTTCACAGGTCTGGAAAATTACAAGCCCCGGCTTTCCGTCCGGCATATTTGCGAGCGCTTCTTTCACCTGCAGGAAACCCTGCACGCGGTTGTTGCTCGCCCGCACGATGGGCACGCCGCACTGCATGAACACCTCTGCCATCGTCTTGCCGGTGTCCTTCTGGCGCGACCAGATATCCGGCGGGGCAAAGGTGATCTCGATGTGCTCGTCCGGCATCGTCATGTCGAGGATCTGCTTTGCTGCATCCTGCACGATCAGCCCCGGCTGCACCAGCTCGCGGTACATGTACGAGCGTCCGTTTTCGTCCACCGCGTACCAGCCAACGGCAAGCATATCCAGACCGTAGTCGAGCGCCCTGTACCGCTTCCAGTGCTTTGGGATCTGGAACGGCTTGCAGGTGTGCGTCGCCTTGCTAAATTCCGGGAAATACGTGCCGCACAGTGCGTCCCAGTCGCCGTAGCGGTGCGCCTTGCGGATGTTCTCCGGCAACTGAGATAGCGCCTGCAGATAGCCCGGAGAGGATTCAAGCAGGTCTTTGTTGTCCTCGACCGTTGCGAAAATGAAGCTGTAGTCGTCCGGGTTCTCGTTCTCCTCCGGATTGTCGGAATCTGTCTTGAAATTTCGGTCGATAAACAGGCGCTTGACCCATCTGTGCCCGACACCGCCGGGGTTGCACGTCAGATAAAAGCGCTTCGGGATCTCGTTGACGCCGCGCAGGCAGCCGCCGAGAAAGCGAAATTCGCGCTCTGTAAACTGCGTCGCCTCATCCATGAAGATCCAGTCGTATTCTTGGCCTTGGTATTCGCTCTCGGACGTGATGCCGCTCCAGTGGCCGAAATGGATGGTCGAGCCGTTCTGAAAGTACAGCGTGTGCAGTGTGCCGTTGTAGCTAGTCAGCTCCTGCGGCACCATCTTCAAAATCGGTTCGATGTGGTTCGACTGCAGTTCCGGGTATGTCTTTCGCACGATGAGGATGCGGATGCCCGGCCATGTAAACGCGCCGCCTACCGCCTTGATGCGAACAGCGTGCGTCTTGCCGCCGCCTCGCGCGCCGCCGTAGGCCGTGTACATTGTCCGGCTCTGGTAGAACAGCAACTGTTTCTCGTTCGCGTGTCCCGGATCCCATGTGAAATTTGTCTGCGTGCTTCGCTTCTGCTTCGGCATGGCATCCTCCGTAAATGCAGAAACGGAGCCAACTGCATTCCGCAGTCAGCTCCGTTCAGCTCTTATGCCCGGCCGTTTCCGGGCACGTCGTTATTCTGTTTCCCGAAAGGCGACCTTGCGCTTTACTTCCAGCACAAGCACGCCGTCTTTCGTTTGCTTTACCTCGGCAGTATTCCCACGGCCGATAATGTCCAGAATCGCCCGGAGGAGATTTTCATTTTTCTGCATAGGGTACCTTCACATTGCCGCCCCGGCATTTTTCCGCCACCCGTCAAGGTAAATGACAGGCGCGGCCTTGCTCACCGGTTGATAGCCCATCCGCACACCGTAGCCGCCGCCGTAGTCCAGCGCAGCCGCGGTGTTAACAAACAATCGTTCAACCGGCTCCGCGCTCCTCGTAGAAGCGTTCGTCCGGAAAAAGCAGTCCTTAAACACGGCAGGGGAGTGCGTGTGCCCGCAAACATAAACGTCTGCGTCAACAATCTGCGCATAGTCTGCAAGCCGGTTGATCTTGCCGCCAATCTTGCGCCCACCGCCGTTTCCGTGGTTGACGTAGATAGAATACGTCGTTTGCCGTCCCTCGCTCTTGCGCCGGGAGTTTTCGCCGAGTGATACGAATACGAGCGCTGCGTCCGGAGCGTACCGGTCGCCCGCGCCCAGCTCGTTTGCGATCAGCCATGTAATGTCGATGCCGTCTGCACGATATGTCCGCTCTTCGTGGTTGCCGGGAACAGCGCACAGGACGCGCCCTTTCAGCGGAGCAAACGTCTTGTTTGCGAGCTGGATCTGCTCCATAGGGGACAGCTGCGTGCTGTAGATGTCTCCGATGCTGCTTCGTGTCGCATTGTCGATCAGGTCGCCCGCAAGGATAACGTAGGCGTTGTCTCTCTCCGCAATGTCCGCCACGCGCTTTTGCACGCCGCGAATATCGCAGTTCGGGTCAGAAAGATGTACGTCCGCAATGACGTGCACTTCGATTTCGTTTTGCTGCTTCGGCAGCTCCACACGGATAACGTGCAAACGCTTCACCTCGTTTGTTACACGGTTGTGCGCGGCATGCATAAACTGCCTCCTGCCGTAGCTGTTCCGCCCTCGTCGCCGCGCTGCAGTCAGCGGCGCACATTTCGGCTGGTTTTCTATCGCCACTACAACTGCAGGCTTCGCGGCGAACAGGATTGGCGGCAGCCCCCGGACTTGCACCGGGCGCGTCCCTCTTAGAAAGCTGCCGTAGAAAGGGGAGCTGCGGCATCCTGACTTGCACAGGATTTCAGCGGAAAGGAGATGAAAACGCTTAGGCCACTCGCCGCCGCAGCAGTGTTTACCGTCGCTTCCGACGCTTGATTCCCGGATAGTGCCGGGTTCACAGTTGGCACTTCGCGTAGGAAGTTCGGAAACGCGAAATGACGCAATAGCCGGTTAGCATTGGCGCGGATCGTGCGCCCGCATTCGGCATATTGGAATTAACAAGGGAAGAGCGTCCACGGCTTTTTCTCTGCCTCTGGCGCACGTCCAGGAGCACGCGCCCATTCATCTTCGCTCTGTCTGGGCGATTGCTCGGCTTCGTTCAGTTCTCTGAGCCTCTGCTCGAGAACGACCATGTATTTGTGAGCAAATTGTGGCATGTAGTCTCCTGTAACGTAAAACGCAAACTCGGCAGGGCGGCGTGTCCTGCATCTCAGGTTCTTCTCGTGGAAGAGCGTCGGGAGCCTTTCCGACCTCGAGCTTGTGCAGCCGCGGAAAGTGCATCGGTATGCATTACTTGAAAGCGCCGTCGCCGCCGATCCCGTCTGTCTTGATCGTCAGCTCCTGCGCGTGAACGTCGATTACAGGCTTGTCGATGTACCCGCCGTTTTTCGGCTGCTTGAGCAGGAAGATGATCCCGCCGCTGCCCTTCGGGTTTTCAGCCACCATGCGCGCATAGACCGCTTCCCGGTATGCGACCAGCTTCTCGAGCTGCTCTCCATATCCGTCATATTCCCCGCCTTCGTTTGCCCGCCATCGCGCGAGTGTACGCGGCGCAATGCCGAGATACTTCATCAGTGCATAGTCGTCCATGTACTGTTTCCCGTCCTCGCACTGCATGATAAACTCGTCGATCAGAACGCCAAGCTCTTCGGCGGTTTTGATTTTGCGCGGTCTTGCCATAGAATCACCCCATCACTTTTAGTATAGCATCAAACGTCGAAAAAACTAAATGCACGTCACCAGAAAATGTATGAAATACCTTTGTAAAGACGTGCGCGATTGTAAAGACGCGGAAAACGTAGCGGGTTGAACTTGCGTTGAGCGGGACGATGTTTGGCGGGAAGTCTCAAAAGGCTGTGTGTCGTAACGCATGGGCCGTCGCCTGAGAGCCGCCCCGTTTTTCCGGCACCCCCGGGGGAGGGGGGGAGGGGTGCACACCCGGAAACGCTGAGCGAAACACGCACCACGCACCAGCGCGCGCCGGGGATGATTGGCCGCGAGGCCGGGCACCTTATTGCCATTGTTATATGATACTGCATACACTGCGCATGAACTGCATAAACTACCGGCTTTGCAGAGCAGAAACACCGCAAAATCCATGAGTTATTCGGCAAAATGTAGGTTATGCCGAATTTACAAATTGATGAAGCCATTGAAAATACTAGCTTTTTGCGAAACTGCATGAATATGCATAGTATGCAGCACCGAAAACGGTCACGAAAAGTGCATCAGTATGCACCAGATCGCCGCCACAAAACCAGCCACAGCAAGCCCCACAATTTTTTTATCCGATGCCACAACGCGAATTTTGTACGGGATAATGGGATCATATCATCATCATATCATCATCACATCACTGCATCACCGGCACGCAGCCAGAGCAACACCCACGCAAAGAGGGGGGGACTATAGGGGGGGTAATTTACATAGCTAAGTAATAGCTATTACACAGCTATACCGTAGCTATTACATAGCTATGTCATAGCTATTTAAATATCTATTCCATACCCGCGAGACACTCAACGACCAAAGAAAAGAAAAGGAAAGTATAGAGGGAGAGATCGCCCACGCAAAAAATTTTTGCAAAAAGGGCTTGACATACTGCATCGAGTATGCTATCTTGTAAATGCAGCCGGGGAACGGCAGCGAAAGGAGATGATCCCCGCGGCAAGAAAAACCACCACCAGCACGGAAGTAAAACGCCGGTATAATGACCGCGTTTACTGCAAAGTTCAAGCGGAGCTGCCACGCGATACGGTAACGGCATTCAAGGCCAAGTGCAAAGTCAAAGGCATATCGCAAGCAAGCGTTTTACTTGAAGCCATCGAAAACTTTTTAAGGGGCTGAACGTCCCTTAAAAATAAACATACTCGATTGAGTATGCCATACATGAAAGGAGAACAACGATGAAATACTTTACCAACATCCGCACCCTTGACGAGCTGAAAGCAGCTTACCGCCGTCTCGCCCTGAAGTGCCACCCCGACATGGGCGGCAGCACGGAGATCATGCAGGAGATCAACGCCGAGCATGACGCGCTGTTTGAGCAGCTCAAGCGCCAGCACAACGCCC
>OLXZ01000765.1_pt1 | contig 15671 bp, 11 predicted proteins | sample 1673901 | NCBI WGS metagenome assembly OLXZ01 (sample SAMEA103958131, study PRJEB25191) | human gut metagenome | reverse complement strand
TGTGCGGCAAGCACGATTTTACCCCCATCCGCAAGTTCAACCTGATGTTCAAGACTGCCATCGGCGTGACTGAGGATAGCTCCTCCACCTGCTATCTGCGTCCCGAGACTGCACAGGGCATCTTTGTCAACTTTGCCAACATCCAGCGCACCACCCGCCGCAAGCTGCCCTTCGGCGTGTGCCAGGTGGGCAAGGCTTTCCGCAACGAGATCACCCCGGGCAACTTCACCTTCCGCACCCGCGAGTTTGAGCAGATGGAGTGTGAGTTCTTCTGCAAGCCCGGCACCGATCTGGACTGGTTCGCCTACTGGAAGGACTACTGCGAGAACTGGCTGCTGAGCCTTGGCATCAAGAAGGAACACCTGCGCCTGCGTGACCACGAGCCCGCAGAACTGGCCTTCTACAGCCGCGCTACCACCGATATCGAGTACGCCTTCCCGTTCACCGACTGGGGCGAGCTGTGGGGCATTGCAGACCGTACCAACTACGACCTGACCCGCCATCAGGAGGCTTCCGGCAAGAGCTTGGAGTACTTCGACAGCGAGACCAACGAGCACTACATCCCCTACGTCATCGAGCCCTCTCTGGGCTGCGACCGTGTGGCGCTGGCTTTCCTGTGCGAGGCCTACGACGAGGAGCACCTGACCGACAGCAAGGGCAAGGAGGATGTCCGCACCGTGCTGCATCTGCATCCGGCTCTGGCTCCCTACAAGTGCGCCGTGCTGCCCCTGAGCAAGAAGCTGGGTGAGAAGGCCATGGAAATCCGCAACGAGCTGAGCAAGTACTTCATGGTGGACTACGACGATACCGGTTCTATCGGTAAGCGCTACCGCCGCGAGGACGAGATCGGCACCCCGTTCTGCATCACTGTGGACTTTGACACTGTGGGCGACGAGGCTAAGGGCATTGCTGCCGACAACTGCGTCACCGTCCGTGACCGCGACACCATGGAACAGGTGCGTATGCCCATCAGCGAGCTGAAGAGCTACATCGAGAGCAAGATCGAGTTCTAAAAAATACACTATTGCGCAAAAAGCAGCCCCGCCGGTGCTCCGGCGGGGCTGCTTTTTTAGTGTCGTGACGGCTGAAAAAAGTGGGTCAGAAACGTCCGCAGACGTTTCTGAGCCACAAATTTTAAAATACAATTTCCGGTGTGGGCAAAGAGGCTTTGCCCGGGCGGGTTATTGCTGGGCGAAGATCTTTACCTCGTCCTTGTCCATAAAGGCTGCGCCCGCAAAGCCTGCGGCTTCCAGCTGACCCAGCTGCTTGCCCAGCTTTTTGCCCTGCGGCAGCACGGTGACATTATACTGCTCGCGCAGCGCGGCGGCCTTGCTCAGCACGGCAGGGAAGTCGGTGTCCTTGCCGTACAACAGGGCGATCTTCTGCTTTGCGCCGGGAATCTGGTATCCCTGCTCCAGCAGGATGCCGCACACCCGCTCGAAGCCGATGGAGAAGCCCACGGCGGGCACCTGCACGCCAAGGAACTTGCCCACCATGTTGTCGTAGCGTCCGCCGCCGGCCACAGCACCGCTGAACTGCGGGCAGGTCACCTCGAACACCATGCCGGTGTAGTAGCCCTGACCGCGCACCAGACTGGGGCAGTAAGCCACCTGATAGCGTCCGGCAGCCAGCGTGTTGGCGGTAGCCAGAACATACTTCAGGTCGTTGGCGATGGCGGGGTCGGCGCAGCGGGCAGCTACGGCGTCCAGCGTCACGTCTCCGGCGGCAATAAAGTCTGCCAGTGCGTGGATGGCGTTTTCCGGCAGCTGCTTCTCGGTCAGCTCAGCCTTCACGCCCTCGGCACCGATCTTGTCCATCTTGTCAAAGGTGATGCAGACGGAGTCCAGCGTGTCGGCGGCAAAGCCCATGCTCTCCAGCATCCCGCGCAGGATGCGTCGGTCATTGATGTTGACGGTAAAGCCGGTAAAGCCGATGTTCAGCAGTGCGCGGGTGGTCACGTCGATCAGCTCCACCTCGGCGTTGGGGGAGGCATCGCCCAGAATGTCGATATCGCACTGCACGAACTCCCGCAGACGGCCCTTCTGCGGGCGCTCGGCGCGGAACACCCGGTCGGTCTGGATCACCTTGAAGGGGCTGGGCAGCTTATCCTTATTAGCGGCGTAGTAGCGGCTCAGCGGCAGGGTGAGGTCGTAGCGCAGACCCATGTCGGACAGCTGCTTGGGGTCGCCGGTGTTCAGGGCAGCGGTCAGCTTATCACCGCGCTTGAGCACCTTGAAGATCAGGTTCAGGTTGTCGCCGCCATCGGATTTGTCCAGATTTTCCATATCCTCCAGCATGGGGGTGGAGATGCGCTCAAAACCGGCAGAGCGGTAGGTCTCCAGAATTTTGCCCTGAATGTAGTCGCGCAGGGTCTGTTCGGCGGGCAGCAAGTCGCGCATACCCTTCAAAGCCTGTGTTTTCATAACAGTAGTTCCTCTCTATCTGTAAATTGTACCCGCCCTCGATGCCTGAAAAGGGGCGGGAGCGTTTTTAACTCAGTACTTTACCATTATAAAGGATAATGTCGGATTGTCAATCCAAATGGGCACACTATCGCAAATTGCACAAATCTTTGAGGTGAAGGTATGAAACAGCAGTTTGCAGCAAAACACCCGTGGACGATTCTGGCTGCGGGGGCAGCCATTCAGGTGCTTACCGGCTTACCGGCGGCGTGGGGAGTCTTTCAGCAGCCGGTCATGGAGGAATACGGCCTTTCGGAGCAGGGGGCGGGTTACGCCTTTGCCCTGCTTATTGCCTCCTTTGGGGTGGGGTGTGTGCTGGGCGGTTTTTTGCAGGACAAAAAGGGGCCGCGCTGCGCGGCGTTGTGGGGCACAGCCCTGCTCTGCGGCGGCTTTTTTGCAGCGGCCTTTCTGCCGGGCTGGGCAGGGTGGGGGTTCTTTCTGGCCTTCAGCATCCCGGCGGGGCTGGGCACAGCCTTTTTGTACCCCTCTATCCAGTCCTGCGCCCAAAAGTGGTACGCGGGGCGCAAGGGGCTGGCGACCGGGGTCATCGGCGGAGCGGTGGGACTTTCCGGCGCGTTCCTGACCCTGTTTGTCCGGGCGGCGCTGCGGGGCTTTGGCCCGGTGCAGGGGATCCGGGGCGCGTTCTGGGCGCTTGGCGCGCTCACCCTGCCGGTGTGCCTTGCGGGCAGTGCGGTACTCAGCGACCCACCGCAGAAAAAACAGCAGCCAAGCGGCAAAAACACCCTCGACCTCTCCCCGGGACAGATGCTGCGCACAAAGCAGTACTGGTTGTGTGCGGGCGCGGTGTGCTTTTCCACTCCGGCGGTGCTGCTGTTCAGTCCCATCATCTTAAAGCTGGGCATGGAGCGCGGACTGGACGAGACTGCCGCGCTGTGGAGCATCGTACTGGGCAGCGTGGGCAGCGCCGCAGGGCGGATGCTGATGCCCATGCTCAGCGACCACATTGGCCGCCGCGCCACCGACCTTGGGCTGTTTGCGGCTTCGCTTGGGCTGTCGGCGGCGTTCTGGGCGGCGCGGGGTTGGTGGGTGGTGGTGTGCTACGCCGGACTCACCTTCTGCTACTCAGCGCTGGCTGCGGTGCTGCCCGCCCTTTCCACCGACCTGTTCGGCCTGCCCCACGCGGGGGTGAACTACGGCTTTCTGGCGCTAGGGCAGAGCGTGGGCAGTCTTGCGTTCCCCTTTGCAGCCAACCTGCTGGCGCTGGAGAACGGGCGGCACCTGCTTGCCATGGCCGGTGCGGCGGCGGGTTTTGCGGCCATCTGGGCGCTGCATCCGGTGCAGAAAGACCCGCGCTGAAACGCGCAAAAAGAAAAGGGTGCAAAAAGTTTGCCGGTGCTTACGGCAGAATTGACAAAAACTTGACGACTGATTTGTGTAAAGCGGTGGAAATGCCAGTTAGCGCCGGATGACCGTAAAACCCGGCTGTACTTTTTGCAGGAAATGACTTGCAAAATTCGTCCGTTTTCTCTATAATAAAATCATGCGTGGTAGTACCGGTGCAGGCGCTGAAAGAGAGCAGCGCACCCGGTTCGGATGCAAGCAGTATGGAACAGCAGCTGTGCCGGCAGGGCGCGGCGGCGGTTTTGTGCTGCCAAAGCGACATTTGTCAAAAGGAGAGTATGATTATGACCTATTCGCAGCAAGTACAGAATATGTGCCCGATCACCAAAGGTCCTAAGCATGGTCCGGCTCCCATCCCCGAAGAGGGCGCATGGGTCAAGGCCTATGAGATCAAGGACATCAGCGGCTACACCCATGGTGTGGGCTGGTGTGCACCCCAGCAGGGTACCTGCAAGCTGTCCCTGAACATCAAGAACGGCGTCATCGAAGAGGCTCTGGTGGAGACCATCGGCTGCTCCGGCATGACCCACTCTGCTGCTATGGCAGGCGAGATCCTGCCCGGCAAGACCATTCTGGAAGCTCTGAACACCGACCTGGTGTGCGATGCCATCAACGTGGCTATGCGCGAGCTGTTCCTGCAGATCGTCTACGGCCGTAGCCAGACCGCTTTCTCTGAGGACGGTCTGCCCATCGGCGCAGGTCTGGACGACCTGGGCAAGGGTCTGCGCTCCATGACCGGCACCATCTTCTCCACCAAGGAGAAGGGCGTGCGCTATCTGGAGCTGACCGAGGGCTACATCAACAAGCTGGCAGTGGACGCTAACGATGAGGTCATCGGCTATCAGTTCGTCAAGCTGGGCAAGATGATGGAGGATATCCGTCACGGCAAGACCCCCAACGAGGCTTACGAGAAGAACGTGGGTACTTACGGCCGCTTCAGCAAGGAGCAGGGCGCTGTGAAGTACATCGACCCGCGTGAGGAATAAGAGAGGAGGAACAACTCAATGGCAACTTTTGAATCTATGGATCGCCGTATGCCTAAAATCGAGGCATGCCTGAAGGCTAACGGTCTGGAGTCTCTGGACGCTTGCAACGAGATGCTCCTCGCTAAGGGCATCGACTGCGACAAGATCGTCCGCGGCGTGCAGCCTATCTGCTTTGATAACGCTGTCTGGGCTTACACTCTGGGCACCGCTATCGCTGTGAAGCGCGGCCTGACCGACGCTGCCGAGTGCGCAGCTGCTATCGGTGAAGGCCTGGAAGCTTTCACCATCCCCGGCTCTGTTGCTGAGCAGCGTCAGGTCGGTCTGGGCCACGGCAACCTGGGCGCTCGTCTGCTGAGCGAGGACACCACCTGCTTCGCTTTCCTGGCAGGCCACGAGTCCTTTGCTGCTGCTGAGGGTGCTATCGGCATCGCCCGCACCGCAAACAAGGTCCGCAAGACCCCCCTGCGCGTCATCCTGAACGGCCTGGGCAAGGACGCAGCTTACATCATTTCCCGTATCAACGGCTTCACCTATGTGCAGACCGAGTACGATATCCCCACCCAGACCCTGACTGTGGTCAAGGAGATCCCCTTCTCCGAGGGTGAGCGCGCAGCCGTTAAGTGCTACGGCGCTAACGACGTTATGGAAGGCGTTGCCATCATGAAGAAGGAGGACGTGCAGTGCTCCATCACCGGCAACTCCACCAACCCCGTCCGCTTCCAGCATCTGGTTGCCGGTACCTACAAGAAGTGGGCTATCGAGAACGGCAAGAAGTACTTCTCCGTTGCTTCCGGCGGCGGCACCGGCCGTACCCTGCACCCCGATAACGTGGCTGCAGGCCCCGCAAGCTACGGCCTGACCGACTCTCTGGGCCGCGTGCACGGCGATGCTCAGTTCGCAGGCTCCTCTTCTGTGCCCGCACACGTTGAGATGATGGGTCTGATCGGCATGGGCAACAACCCCATGGTCGGCGCTACCGTTGCCTGCGCTGTTGCTGCAGCTCAGGCCAACGCCTAAGTCTTTCCTAAGTTTCAGCGAGGGGGAGCTGCTTTCCGAATGAGCAGCTTCCCCTTTTTTGCTGATAGATATCCGAACACAAGCAACCCAAAACAAGAAGGATGAAACAATGAAAAAGAATCAGATCCGCAAGAGCGTGGCTGCGCTGGCCATGGCGGCTGTTGTAAGCGTCAGCCTGCTGGGCTACGGCTGCGGCAGCAAGTCTGCCTCCTCCACCGCAGGCGTGTCCGGCGAGTTCACCGGTACAGCCAAGGGTATGGGCGGCGATGTTACCGTCACGCTGACTTTGACCGACGGCAAGATCACCGGCTGTACTGCCGAGGGCAAGGACGAGACCCCCGGTATCGGCACCATGGCTCTGGAGCAGCTGCCCGGCGCGATTGCCGAGAGCGGCAGCATTGCCGTGGACGGCGTGGCCACTGCAACTATCACCTCCGACGCCATCAAGGAAGCTGCTGCTGCCGCTTTGGTCGCAGCCGGCCTGAACGCTGACGACTACAAGACCGAGGTCAAGGCTGAGGAGAACAAGGCCGAGGACTCCACCATTGACGCAGACATTGCCATCGTGGGTGCAGGCGGTGCAGGTATGACTGCTGCCATCACGGCTGCTGCCGAGGGCAAGAGCGTGGTCATTCTGGAGAGCCAGCCCATGGTGGGCGGCAACTCCGTGCGCGCTACCGGCGGCATGAACGCCGGCAAGACCGTGTATCAGGATGAGAACGAGTTCGGCGAGTCCGCAGGCGTGGAAAAGACCCTGAAGACCGCTGCTGAAAAGTACGCCGACAACGCTACCATCACCGCTCTGGCAAAGACCGTCTCTGAGCAGTGGGCAGCTTATCAGGCAGACCCCAAGGGCTACTTCGACTCTGTGGAGCTGATGGAGCTGGACACCATGATCGGCGGCAAGGGCATCAACGACCCCGCACTGGTGGAGACTCTGTGCTCCAACAGCGCTGACGCTATCGACTGGCTGGACGAGCACGGCATCACCCTGCACAGCGTTTCCAGCTTCGGCGGCGCATCCGTCAAGCGTATCCATCGCCCCGTGGATGCTGAGGGCAAGACCCTTTCTGTGGGCTCCTACATGATCCCCCTGCTGCAGGAGAACTGCGACAAGGCCGGCGTGCAGACCCTGCTGAACACCACTGCTACCGAGCTGCTGACCGATGCAAACGGCGCTGTTGTGGGCGTGAAGGCTACCGGTTCCACCGGCGAGACCATCACCGTGAATGCCAAGGCTGTGGTGCTGACCACCGGCGGCTTCGGCGCAAATCTGGACATGGTCACCGAGTACAAGCCCGAGCTGAAGGGCTTTATGACCACCAATGCCGCAGGCGCACAGGGTCAGGGCATTGAGATGGCTACCGCTGTGGGCGCTGACACTGTGGACATGGATCAGATCCAGATCCACCCCACCGTGGAGGCTAACACCGCTGCTCTGATCACCGAGGGTCTGCGCGGCGACGGCGCTGTGCTGATCAACGCCGAGGGCAAGCGCTTCATCGATGAAGTGGGCACCCGTGACGTGGTTTCCGCTGCCGAAATCGCTCAGACCGGCAGCTACAGCTGGCTGGTGGTGGATCAGGCTATGGTCGATGCTTCCAGCGTCATTCAGGGCTACATCAAAAAGGGCTACACCGTGACCGGCCAGACCTACGAGGAGCTGGCAAAGGCCATGGGCGTGGACGAGGCTGCTTTTGCCGAGACCATGAAGACCTGGAACGGCTACGTTGCCGCCAAGAACGACCCCGACTTTGGCCGCACCAGCTTTGCAAAGGCTCTGGATACCGCTCCTTACTACGCCATCAAGGTTACCGCAGGTGTGCACCACACCATGGGCGGCCTGAAGATCAACACCAACACCGAGGTGCTGAAGGCTGACGGCTCTGTGATCCCCGGCCTGTTTGCAGCAGGTGAGGTGACCGGCGGTGTGCACGGTGCAAACCGTCTGGGCGGCAACGCTGTGGCCGACTTTACCGTCTTTGGCCGCATTGCCGGTGCAGCTGCCAGCAAGTACGCTGCATGAGCATAAAGCCAAAAAACTCTGACACCGCCGCCCCCAAGGGCAGCGCGTGGAAGAAAAATGTGATCTTTGCACTGGTGGTGCTGGCACTGGCCGCAGGTGTTTTTCTTGTGGTGCGGGCGCAGCACCCCGCCAAGGGCAGCGGCTTACAGGCCGTTGTGGATTTCGGTGACGGCGTTACCGAGACTTTGCCCCTTGCGCAGGATCACGATTACCTGTACGAGGTAGGGGACTACATCGTGCATCTGCAGGTGAAGGATGGCGCCATTGCGTTTTTGGACAGTCAGTGCCCGGACCATGTCTGTGAGCAATTCGGCTGGCTGGACAAGGACGGCGCATGGGCCGCCTGTGTGCCCGCAGGGGTGTATGTGGTGGTAGAGCCCATCACAGACGCAGGGTAAAAAAGAATAAATCAGCCGGGCCTTCGGGTCCGGCTGATTTTCTTTTTGAGGGAAAAACGGCAAAAGAACCCTCTCAGGCATCGCTGTGCGATGCCAACTCCCCCGAAGGGGGAGCTTTTTGGCGTGAGCCGATAGTTGCAGAGAATCTCCCCCATCTGAGATTCTGAAAAGCCTGCGGGCTTTTCAGAACCCTTTTTCACAGGAAGGAGAGCAGAGGAGAGGCAGTTTGAATCGTATTATATAAAGATAAGCAACTGCTCAGCGGCGCACAAAGAAAGCCATTCTTTGTTAAAAAAGTCTGAAACTTTGTGGAAATGCCGTGAAACGAAAATTGGACGCTTGTTTATCGGGGCAAAATGCGATACACTACAAATAAGAGTTTCTGACGGGTGCTTTTGCAAAAAGCACCTTGTCATAAAAGAACCTAGGAGGAACGGCAAGAATGATCTGGAACAAGTCTAAACAGCCCGCCGACCCGCAGCAGGACGCAGCGGCTGCACCCAAAAAAGGCGGTGCAGCAGCCTTTGCCCAAAAGAACTGGAAGTGGCTGGTGCCGGTGGCCATCGTGGTGCTGGCAGGCGGCTGGTGGCTGCTGAAGCCCAAGGGTGCAAAGCCCGCCAACGTGGATACTTCCTATACAGAAGCAGTGCCGGAGACCCGGGATGTCTCCAACACGCTCAGCGGCACTGGTACGCTGAAGCCTGCCAATACTTACAGCGTCAAATCGCTGGTGCCCGGCAAGGTGCTGACCGGCGGCTTTGAGGAGGGCGATATCGTGGAGGAGGGCACTGTGCTCTACACGGTGGATTCCTCCGATGCAACCACCAAGGTGGAGCAGGCAGCCATCACCCTGCAGCAGGCGCAGCGCAGCTACGACAAGACCGCCGACCATCAGTATGTGCGTGCCGAGGTGGCGGGCGTCGTCAGCAGCCTGAAGGTGAACAAGGGCGATGAGGTAAAGAGCGGTCAGGAGGTGGCCGTGGTGCGGGACAGCTCCAAGATGAATCTGGTGCTGGAGTTCCCGGCTGCGGATGCTGCTAACTTCTCGGCGGGGCAGACCGCCCAGGTGACGCTGGACGGTACTTTTGAGGTGCTGCCCGGCACTATTACCGCTGTGACCGGCACCGATGCCCTGAGCACGGGCAACCTGCTCACCCGCACTGTGACCCTCTCGGTGTCCAATGCGGGTGGTCTGACCACGGCACAGGCTGCAACGGCTACTATCAACGGGGTGAGCTCCATTGCAGCAGCCAACTTCCAGTATCAGGCCGAGCGTACCCTGACTGCGCTGGCTTCCGGTACCGTCACCGCCATCAATGTGCGGGAGGGCGGCAGCGTGAACAAGGACGATATCATCCTGACCCTCAGCGGTGAGGAACTGACAGAGTCCATCCAGTCTGCCTCCGAGACCCTGCGCGGCGCGGAACTGTCCATGCAAAATATGCAGGACGCCATGGATAACTACACCATCACCTCGCCCATCAGCGGCACCATCATCGAGAAAAATGCCAAGGTGGGCGATGCCCTGAGCACCGGCAGCGACCTGTGCACCATCTACGACCTGAGTTATCTGGAAATGACCATCAACGTGGACGAGCTGCAGGTCAGCAGCCTGAAGGTGGGGCAGTCCGTACAGGTGACCGCAGATGCCGTGAAGGATAAGACCTACGAGGGCTTGGTCACCCGTGTGTCCATGAAGGGTGATACCAGCGGCGGTACCACCACCTACCCGGTGACCGTGCGCATTGACGAGACCGATGGTCTGCGCCCGGGCATGAATGCCAACGCCGAGATCGTGGTGGCGCAGGCGAAAAATGCGCTCACCGTGCCCAATGCCGCCATTGTGCGGGGCGGTTATGTGCTGGTGCGGCAGGATTCTCCCAGCGCCGTGAACGCCGATGATTCCATGAGCGCACCGGAGGGCTATGTGTATGTCAAGGTCAAGACCGGTGTCAGCGACGACAACTATACGCAGGTGACCAGCGGCCTGTCCGAGAGTGATACCATCGCCTACGACCCCAGCTCCGTGAGCAGCGACAGCTACTATGACGACGGCGGCTATGACGATATGGACGGCGAAGTGATCGGCGGCGCCGGAAACAATGCAGACCTTGCCGAGGGCGGCGAGGAGACGCTGCCGGAGGAGACGGAAAACGGTGAAGCCCCCGCAGCGGACGCTGAAGAGCCCGCAGAGGGCATCGACCCCGCCGAGGCCGGCGCAGTCGTGGTGGATTGACGCAGGAGGGATGAATGAGCGCTCTGATCGAGTTTGATGAAGTCTGCAAATATTACCAGATGGGCGATACCACGGTAAAGGCTGCCGACCACATCACCATGAAAATCGAAAAAGGCGAGTTCGTGGCCATCGTGGGTCAGTCCGGTTCGGGCAAATCCACCTGCATGAACATCATCGGCTGTCTGGATGTGCCTACCTACGGCACCTACCGGCTCAATGGCCGGGATGTGGGCAAGATGAACCGCAACGAGCTGGCCGCTGTCCGCAACGAGATGCTGGGCTTTATCTTCCAGCAATACAATTTGCTGCCCAGGCTGAACCTGATGGAAAACGTGGAGGTGCCGCTGGTGTATGCGGGCATCTCCCGCGCCGAGCGCCACATCCGCGCCCGGGAGGTGCTGGAGCAGGTGGGGCTTGGCGACAAGCTGAAAAACCGCCCCAACCAGCTTTCCGGCGGCCAGCAGCAGCGCGTGTCCATTGCGCGGGCACTGGTGCGCAACCCGCCGGTCATTCTGGCGGACGAGCCCACCGGCGCGCTGGACTCCCATACCGGCCGCGAGGTGCTGGGGCTTTTGCAGCAGCTGCACAAGCAGGGACACACCGTAGTGCTGATCACCCACGACAATTCCATTGCCGTGCAGGCCGACCGCATCATCCGGCTGGAGGACGGTCAGGTGGTGTATGACGGCGACTCCCACGCACCGGAGGCCATGGTGCAGCCCACCCTGCTGCCCGAAACGCCGGAAAAGGAGGAACAGGCATGATCTTTGAAACCTTCCGGCAGGCCATCCAGAACGTGTGGAGCAACAAGCTGCGCACCTTTCTGACCATGCTGGGCATCATCATCGGCGTGATGGCGGTCATCGTCATCGTGGGTCTGGGCAACGGCATGACCAAGAGCATGCGGGACAGCTTTTCCGCACTGGGCACCAACACCCTCAGCATTCAGGTGTGGGGCTACGGCTCCCGTACCGTGCCGGTGGAGGAGATGTACGATATCTGCCAGCGGCATTCCAACCTGATCAAGGCGGTGTCGCCGCAGGTCAACTTCAGCGGCAAAGCCAGCGGTACGCTGAAGATCGGTACCACCAGCTACCGCTGGTCCAACATGAGCGGTGTGGACGAAAACTTTACCGAAATGAAGAATTACCAGATCGTTCAGGGGCGCGGCCTGCAATATATGGATATGCAGGACAACAAGCAGGTCTGCGTCATCGGCGATTACCTCAACCGCGTAGCCTTTGGCGGCAACGGTGTGGGGCAGACGCTCAAGATCGGTGCCAACAAGTTCCGCGTCGTAGGTGTGCTGTCTGCCAAAGTCAGCGACCCCACTATGCAGCAGGGCAGCGATGACGACTGCGTTTACCTGCCCTACACCACCGTGATGCGGCTCTCCAGCCAAAGCATGGTGGACTGCTACACCGCCATGATGGCCGACGAAAGCCTTGCCAACGAGGCCAAGAGCACGATGGAAGAGGAATTGATGTCGATCCTCAAGACCGAAAACGGCTACTATGTGTACAGCGCCAGCGAGTGGCTGGAGGAAATGAACAAGATGATCAACATGGTCATCGTGATACTTACCGGTATTGCCAGCATCTCGCTGCTGGTGGGCGGCATCGGCATTATGAACATCATGCTGGTGTCTGTGACCGAGCGCACCTGTGAGATCGGCATCCGCAAGGCGCTGGGAGCAAAGGAGCGCACCATTCTGGCGCAGTTTGTGGTGGAAGCAGCCACCACCTCCGCGCTGGGCGGCGTTTTAGGCATTGCGCTGGGCTATGCGGTGTCCATGGCGGCAAACAAGGTGCTGCCCATGTTCATGACCGATACCACCGTTACGGTAAGCCCCTCCTTCAACTCCATTGTGGTGGCCTTTGGCATCTCGGTGGGCATCGGCGTGCTGTTCGGCTACCTGCCGGCGCGGCGCGCAGCCCGGCTGAACCCCATTGAAGCATTGCGCTACGATTGATCGCGGCGGCGTGATAAACAAAGAACAAGAGGTACGACCAATGAAAAAACGGATTCTCGCATTTCTGCTGGCGGTCAGCATTGCGGTGTCGGTGCTGGTGCTGCCGGTCTCGGCGGCCAGCATCAACAACACGGCCCTGCAGACGGCTATTACTCTGGGCGCTGTGCCCACCGGTCAGGAGCTTAGCGCCAACATTACCCGCGGCGCTTTTGCCAAAATGCTGGTGTCCTTTTCCACCTACCGGGAGAGCGTAGGCGCGCAGGGCACGGTGGGCACCCTGTACCGGGATGTGCCCGGCAGCTCCCAGTGGGCACCCTACATCCGCATTGCGGTGCAGCAGGGCTGGATGAACGGTTACACCGACGGCTCCTTCCGCCCGGACAACACCGTCACGCTGGAGGAAGCCTGTGCGGCGGTGCTGAAGCTGCTGAGCTATAAGACCACCGACATGACCGGCTCCTTCCCGCAGGCACAGCTGAACAAGGCGCAGCAGATCGGTCTGCGGGATCAGCTGACCTGCACGCAGGGACAGGCCATGACCTACGAGCAGAGCACCCTGCTGCTGTACAACGCCCTGCGCGCCAACACCGCCAGCGGCAGCGCTTACGGCAGCTCGCTGGGCTTTACGGTGTCCAACGGTCAGGTGGATACCTCTTCGGTGCTGCTCAAGAGCCGCAAGGGTCCCTTTGTAGCAGAAGAGGGCACCCAGCTGCCCTTTACGCCGGTGAGCGTCTACCGCAACGATAAGGCCTCTGCTTCGGCAGAGCTGAACAAGTACGACGTGTACTATTACAGCGAGAGCCTGCAGACGGTGTGGATCTACACCCGCCGCGCCGCAGGCCGCATCACGGCAGTATCGCCCAGCGCCAGCGCGCCTACCGCGCTGACCGTGGCGGGCAGCAATTACACGCTGGGCAGCTCTGCCGTGGCGTCCAAGATCTCCTCCCTGAACGGCGGCGGCGTGGGCGAAGTGGTCACCCTGCTGCTGGGCATGGACAACGAGGTAGCCGATGTGATCACCGGCGAGGAAGCCGACAGCGTGTTCTATGGCGTGGTGCAGACCGCTACCCGCAGCCTTGTAGAGGATAACGGCGCAGACGTGCTGCAAAAGATCTCGGTGATGTGCACCGACGGCATTACCCGCACTGTGAATATCGACAAAAGCCTGAACTACCCCACCGGCTGGCTGGTGGAGATCAGCGTGACCCCCGAAGGGGAACAGGTGACCGCCATCGAGTCCAAATCGGTCAGCGGCACCATCAACGACACCGCCACCGCGCTGGGGGACTATGCTCTGGCCGATGACGTACAAATTCTGGATACGACATCGGAGGGGTTGGCTGGGACGGTTCGTCCCAGCCGAATAGCGGGGACAAAGCTGAACGCACTGGCCGTGCGTTACTATACGCTGAATGAGCAGGGACAAATCGACCGCCTGATCCTGAACGATGTCACCGGTGATCTGTGGAAATACGGCGTGCTGGACGATGTGAAGAATCTGGCCTTCAACGCCAGTTCCATTCTGGGCACCCTGACCGGCAGCGGCTCCTCCGGCTCGGGGGATAGCTCTTCCGGGAACAGTTCTTCCGGCTCCGGCAGCGGTTCCACCGGGGACGGCTCTTCCGGTTCCGGCTCTACCGGCGGCACCACCAACACCACCACGGTGGTGGACGATCTGCGCAGTGTGCTGGTGCCCACCACCAGCGAGATCCTGTGGGGCGTCATTGACGGCTCGTTGCTGAGCACGGTCTGGAACCGCATCACCAGCAGTTCCGGCTCACTGCTGAGTATCGGCCTCAAGCAGCTGGCCAACATTACCGGCCAGCCCATGAGCACCATCCTCAACTTTGTGGGCGGCGGCGCTACCTACATCTGCTACGTCAACGGCAGTCAGGCCAGCTTTTCCACCTCCATCAAGTATCCGGTGCTGGCGGGCGGTCTGGCAGTGCGGCAAAACGTGAACGGCACGGTAAAGGCCATGATCCAGCTGATGCCCATGAAGATCGACAAGGTGGGTGCAGCCTCAGTGATGAGCAACGGCACCCGCTACGAGACGGCTGACGATATGCAGGTGTACCTGTGGTACAAGGGGCAGTATTACGCCACCAAGCTCTCTGAGGTGAACTCTGAGGGCTACTACCTGACCGGCTGGTACGATAACTTTGGCTGCGCGGCAGGCAAGCGCGTGCGAGTGATCGTGGCGGTCAAAAAGGACTGATGGACTACTATGACCCCCGGCGCAGGGCGCTGCGGGCGGTACGGCAGCTGCTCTACCCGCGCGAGTGCCCCTTCTGCGGCCGGGTGCTGGGGGATGTACGAGATTGCCCGGACTGTGCAGTGCAGCTGGAAACGCTGCGTCGCAAGCCGGGCATCCGGCTGGACCCGGCGCAGCACTATATCAGCAATCTGGCCGGTGCGGCTGCGCCCTACCGTTACAGCGGCTGTGTGCGGCGCGGCATCCTGAACGCAAAGTATCAGGGCAAGCCGTGGCGGGCTGTGGAGATGGGCAACCGTCTGGTACAGCTGGCCTTTGGCGGTGAACTGACCGTGCAGTACGGCGAGCTGCTCCCGCAGCCGGTGCCGTGGGCGGCCATCGGGTACGACCTGATCGTACCGGTGCCGGCCTCCGGTAAAAGGCGCGGCTACAATGTGCCGGAACTGATGGCGCTGCCGCTGGCCAAGGCTATGGAGGTGCCGTTGGCACCGCAGGCACTGGAGCGCACCCGCGCCAAACGGCATCAGGCCGGTCTGCCGCTGGAACAGCGCATAGCCAACGTGGCAGGTGCTTTCCGGGCGGCACAGCCGCAGCAGCTGGAGGGCAAGCGCATCCTGTTGGTGGATGACGTCATCACCACCGGCACAACAGCTGCCGCCTGCGCGCAGGCACTGCTTCACGCCGGGGCAGACAGCGTATTCGCGCTGGCCTTTGCCACGGTGGAGTTTGGCGCACCGCCGGACGACACCACCCCCATCCATGAGGACGATGAGGAAGATGTGTATCGCGATTTTTGAAAATAACGCTCTTTCGCGCATCCTTTTGGCGGGCAAAAGCCGGGACAGTAAAATGTAAAAACTGCATCAGAAATTTGGAAAAAGCGCTTGACAAAACGGGAAAAGTCGGGTATACTAATCAAGCTGTGAGCGGCAAACGCAAACAGATATCCGGGTGTAGCGCAGTTTTGGTAGCGCGCTTGAATGGGGTTCAAGAGGCC
>OLXZ01000757.1_pt1 | contig 15744 bp, 10 predicted proteins | sample 1673901 | NCBI WGS metagenome assembly OLXZ01 (sample SAMEA103958131, study PRJEB25191) | human gut metagenome | reverse complement strand
AATTAAATAAAGAACAATTAAAATATATAATGGCAAGCTTTTTAATTGGCAGCTGTACTTTTATAAGCAGCTGCAAAGATGATTTTGCCGATATCAATACCAATCCAACTATCGTTTCAAAACCAGACCCTCGCTATTTATTTACTCAAGCATTAGCAAATTTTGATGGTCATGACTATTTTGCTTGGTATTACGATTACAATAATATGCTGAGATGGTCTCAAACAGTAGCTTCAACAGGAGGTAATGAAAACCTGATGACTACTATGTCCAATTCAGGCAAAATGGGATCACAAGTTTACAATGTAATGAACCAAGTAAATGAACTGACTTATATTGTAAATACAACTTTAGAGGGAGAAGAACAAGCAAAATATACTTATCTAAAAGCACTTTGTCAACCTTTAATGATTTACTTGGCTATGTGGGATACTGATATGTATGGCTCCATGGCATACACAGAAGCCTATCAAGCACGTTACGGAGGAACCCTCACTCCAAAATATGACACACAAGCTGAATTGTTTGATTTGTGGGAAAAACAATTGAAAGAAACTGTTGAAACATTAGCCAATGATGTAACTATTGATGGAAATAAAGTAACACAGCAGTCTTTAGGCTCACAGGATATCATCTACCAAGGCGATTATACCAAATGGTTGAAATTTGCCAACTCTCTCCGTTTAAAGCTAGCAGTTCGTTTAATTAACGAGGATAAGAATCGGGCACTGAATATTGTAAGAGACGCTGCCAAGTATCCTATTATGGATGGTTTGGAAGATGATTTCTTCTATAATAAAAGTGCTACAGACCGTCATATGCCTGGTGGAAATTCTATGGATAACCGTGGTGCAGGATCAATGCAATTAATCAACTTCATGCTTGAACATTTTGATCCACGTATCCGTGTCTTTTTCGAAAAGAATGATTATAATTCAATCGTCGTACAAGCGTTCTATGACAAAGGACAAAGACTACCTTCATTTGTAGAGGAAAATGTCATATCAGAAGAAGTTAACGGCAAAAAGGTTTTCAAAGGCTGGAAAGCTCCTGGTGAACCTTGGGTACGTTATTACGGTTTACCGACAGAAGTAGAAGCCGGTTTAGCCGACCAGCACCCAGAATATGTTGATTATTTTGACAAAGCTGGTAAGCTGTGGAAAGTTTCAGATAAGGACGGCAATGGAGAAACAACTTATTATCCATATTCTCCATTAAATCAATATATGTTTGACAAAAAAGTCATTATAGATTATCCGGTTGCTCCAGGTGCGCCAAAAGTTCAGATTACAGATTTATACGCATGGTATGGATTGTATCTATCCACAGCAGAAGTAAACTTGTATCTGGCAGAACTTAAGTTACTAAGCCAAGGACAAGATATCGGTTTTTCAGGAAGCGCAGAATCCTATCTGAAAAAGGGAGTAGAATATTCAATGCGTGCTTATGACAAGTTAGCAGGTTTAAATCATATCCCCTATTATGACAATACATTTGGGCAAGACAAATTTGATGTAACCATTAAGTTGCAGGAAAATGAAGTCACTAGATTACTAAATGATCCTATCTTGACTTTAGATGGATCTACTACAGAGAATCTGGAAAAAGTATACTTGCAACAGTATATTCACTTTATTTTCTTCCCGGCTGATCAATATATCATGATGCGTCGTTCCGGATGTCCTATGAAAGAAAGTGATTTATATCCCATGCTGAACTTAAATCCTAAAGTAAGCAACTATCCATTACCTCGTAGATTTCAAGTGACGCAACCAACTGTAGATGATAAAATGGGAGATATCAAGAGAAAAGCATATCAAGATCAAGGATATTCCTATGGTCCGGAACCTACAATACTAAATACAGAACGAGTTTGGTATGATAAAAAAGCTCCGCAATTTGGTGAAGGACCTAATTTGAATTAATGGAAAAACAGTCTGAAATATGACGCTAGTCCAAGTTTATTAATAAAAAAGGAAGAGGTTATGTGATATATTCTCTTCCTTTTTTATTATACCCAAAATCATTTGATATTCTGATATCGGCAAAGCATATTATGCATAGGTCATAGAGCCACTTAACATAAGCCAAATAAAAAAGGGCAGTACACTTGGGCGAAGGTCTGAACTTTATTTAAACAAATGGTAATGTGAGCATTTTATTGCTGCAACTTTTTAAAAAAAACTCATTTTGTTTATCATGATGAACAATTTATTACTATTTTTGTAATGTGTGATAAACAAAAAGAAGAAATGGAACGATTATTTGAGTCCTTTATCAAGAAACTGGCTATAACAAATACTTCTTTTGTACGTAGCCTGATGAATGAGATAGAATGGAAAGCTCGTCTTATAGGTATAAAGGGGGCCCGGGGAGTTGGAAAAACAACTTTATTGTTGCAGTATATCAAACTGAACCTTCCAATGGATAAAACCGTACTTTATGCCAGTGTGGATAATATCTGGTTCAGTGAACATAAACTTTATGATTTAGCTTCCGATTTTGTAAAGCGGGGAGGAAAATATCTATTTCTGGATGAAGTACACAAATACCCCAACTGGTCTCAAGAACTGAAAAATATTTATGATGACTTACCTGAACTTCATGTAGTCTTTACAGGTTCGTCCTTGCTTGAAATCTTAAATGCCAAATCGGATTTGAGCCGGCGAGCAATTGTTTATGAAATGCAAGGTTTTTCTTTTCGCGAGTATTTAAACTGGAATGAAAAACTATCATTGCCGATATTAACTTTAAATAATATATTGGATAATCATCTGTCATTATCTGTCGGGATAGTAGACAAAGTTAAAGTTCTGAAACATTTTCCTGATTATTTGAAACATGGGTATTATCCTTATTACAATGAATTACCCGCTCTTTATTATTCAAGAATAAATGAAGTGGTCAATCTGATTGTGGAATTGGAAATTCCACAGTTAAGAGGGGTTGATATTTCATATACAACTAAAATTAAGCAGTTACTATATATCATTGCAGAGTCGGCGCCTTTTATTCCTAATGTCAGTAAACTAAGCGAACGGATAGGAATCTCGCGTAATTCATTGCTGGCCTATCTGGATGCCCTCCATGACAGCTGTCTGACTATGAATCTCCAAAAAGAAGGCTCCGGCATAAGCCGCTTGCAGAAACCTGATAAACTGTTTTTAGAGAATCCTAATTTAATGTATGCATTGTCTGCCAGTCAAATTGATATTGGAAATGTCAGGGAAACTTTTTTTGCCAACCAATTGCGTTATTGCCACAAAATAAACGTTTCTAAAGAGAGTGATTTCTTTATTGATGGACGCTATACTTTTGAAGTCGGTGGTAGAAACAAAGGTAAACAACAAATAAATGGACTTTCTGATGCATATATTGTTGCTGATGATATAGAGTATGGAATAAATAATAAAATACCATTATGGTTGTTCGGTTTTCTATATTAGTACTCTTTTCGGTAGAAAATAGATAGAAAATTGTATTTAAAAGCCCTTCTATAGACTTTTAAATACAATTTTTCTTTTTGAGATACAAAAATAAAATACACTGATTATCAGATACATAGCTGTAAGAGTAGTTCTGAAGGAACTAATGAAACGGAATTACTTGATTTTCAATAAACTTTAAAAAATCACAGCTATGTTAAAACGACTAAAATCAGTCAGTATGTTGCTGTTCCTAATGGGTGCCTCTACCGGAGCAGCATACGCGGTCGCCAATCCCGGCGTTACCGATGTGAAAATCACACAACAAAGTGGTACATGTACAGGAGTTGTCAAGGATGCTACGGGTGAAACTGTCATTGGTGCGTCTGTTATAGTGAAAGGTACGACTAATGGTACGATAACCGGACTTGATGGCGACTTCTCTTTATCCAATGTGAAAAAAGGGGATATCATTCAAATTTCATTTGTAGGTTATCAAACAGTAGAGATTCCTTGGAATGGACAACCCATGAATGTAACTTTACAAGATGACACACAAACATTGGGCGAAGTTGTAGTGACTGCTCTTGGTATCAAACGTGAGAAAAAAGCGCTAGGTTATGCCATGCAGGAGGTAAAGGGTGACGCGTTACTTGAAGCTCGTGAAACGAACCTCGCAAATGCTTTGACAGGTAAAGTTTCAGGTGTCCAGATTATTCGTTCAAGCAATGGTCCTGGTGGCTCTTCCAAAATCCAGCTTCGTGGTGCGAATTCTGTAACAGGTTTGAACCAGCCGTTAATTGTTGTCGATGGTGTGCCAATGGATAACTTTACAGGAGCAAGTAATAATGATATTGATAACCCGACATTGGATATGGGTAATGGACTTTCAGATATTAATGCTGAAGATATTGAGTCCATGTCTGTGTTGAAAGGTGCGTCAGCTGCTGCACTTTATGGTTCTCGTGCCGGTAATGGTGTTATTTTGATTACAACTAAAAAAGGAACAAAGCGTGAAGGTTTGGGTATCACCATCTCAGGTTCAGTTTCTGCTGAGACAACATTTATGCTCCCTAAACGCCAAAAGACCTTTGGACAAGGTGAGAATGGTGTGTTCGATTCAACTAACGGCTATAGCTGGGGACCTGAAGTAACAGGGCAAAGCTATACAAAATGGGATGGTACAACTGCAAATATGCAAATCTTTGATAACGTAAAAAATTTCTTTGATACAGGTGTGAACTTATCAGAAAGCATATCATTCCAGCAGCAATATGATAAAACATCCATTTACACCTCATTGAATCGTATGGATGACTCCAGCATGATACCGGGCGCTAACTTAAGCCGTACAAACTTAACTTTGCGTGCATCTTCTACTTTTGGTAAAGATGATCGTTGGAGCATCGATGCAAAAGTACAATACATCAATACCCTCGCAGAAAACCGTCCTATCAGTGGTGCACGTGGGAATAATGCATTTTATACTATTTTCAATATGCCTACGACTATTGACATCCGTGACTTTTCCAGCCCTGTCAAAGACGAATATGGCGAAATGATCTGGTGGAGTAAAGGGGGAATCAACCCTTACTGGTCCAAAGATTATAATCCAAATAAAGATAGCCGTAATCGTTTCTTGATGAACGGATCATTGAAGTACAAATTCACAGATTGGCTGGATGCTGAAATCAAAGCCGGTAGTGATATGTATTTCACTGAGGGTGAAGAGAAATTGTATGCAGGAAGTCCTACTAATAATAAGAACAGCCGTTATAGCACTAGCGAGAAAAAGTTCTTCGAAAATAATTTCAGCTTTTTGATCAGTGGCCATAAAGATGAATTGTTTGGAAAATTTGGTGGCAATTTCTCTTTTGGTGGTAACTTAATGGAAAGAAAATCTACAGGTTTGGACAATGCTATGGGAAAATTGACTGCGCCCGATTTATTCTCTCTAGCCAATGGTGACAAAAAAGATTTGTCAATAACCGAAACCTATATTCATAAAAAAATCAATTCTTTGTATGGAACTCTTGGAATCAACTATAATGGTTGGGCATTCTTGGATGCAACTTTCCGTAATGACTGGTCATCAGCTTTGAATAAAGAAAACCGTTCATTCTTCTATCCGTCTGTTTCATTGTCATGGGTGATCAGTGATATGGTGGGTAAAGTCGGCAAAGGTATGCCCGAATGGTTTACTTATGCTAAAGCACGTGCATCTTTCGCACAAGTAGGTAACGATATGGATGCATATCAGTTATATAATACATATAGTATTGGTTCAGACCCTAATGGCAATACAACTGCCGGACAAGGAAAAACTAAATACGATGCAGATGTACGCAGTGAGTTGATTACTTCTTGGGAAGCCGGTGCTGAATTGAAATTCTTCAATAACCGTTTAGGAGTTGATTTTGCATGGTACAAGACAAACGCAAAACGCCAGTTAATGAATATTCCTTTAAATAACCTTTCCGGTTATGATAACATGAAAGTAAATGCAGGTAACATTCAAAATACCGGTATCGAAATCATGTTGAATGCACGCCCTATCGAAACAACTCAATTTAGTTGGGATACTCAATTGAACTTCTCTCAGAACAAGAGTAAGATTATTGAATTATTGCCGGGAAAACCAGGTATGCAGTATGCTTTAGGAGGTTCTGACGCATTGCAGGTCTATGCAGTTGCGGGAGGTGCTTATGGTGAAATCTGGGGTACCAAATATCAACGAGTAGAAGAAGGAGAATTTAAAGGACAATTATTACTCAATGAATCAGGACTGCCACAGGCCACTAGTGACAAGCATAAGATTGGTGAACAACAGCCTGACTTCTTATTAGGATGGACAAATACATTTAATTATAAAAACTTCACACTTAGTTTCCTGATTGACGGACGTTTTGGTGGCGATATTTTCTCATTCACCAATATGAACTTGCAACGTAGTGGTATTTCTGAATGTACTGCTCCTGGCGGTAAACGTGAGGATATCGTTGTAGCGGGAGTTATCAAAGATGGTAATGGTTATAAGGTAAATGATCAAAGTGTTTCTTTAGAACGTTATTATAAAGCTTTGGCTACAGGCCGCGCCGGTATTTCGGAAGCTTATATTTATGATGCTACCAACATCCGTTTGCGTAACATCGCCTTGAGTTATCGTTTCCCGTCATCTATGTTGAAAAAGACTCCGTTCCAACAGGTTAAGCTTGGTTTCACTGTGAATAATGTATGGATGATTTCAAGCCATTTGGATGGTATTGATCCGGAATCAGTATATGCTACAAGCACTAATGCAACAGGTTTGGAGAACTCGTCAGCTCCGACATCACGTTCTTACCTGTTTAATGTGACTCTTGGTTTCTAATCATAAAAAAGAAAAAGAACAATGAAAACAATGAATAAATTATTTTTGGGGCTTGGCTTTTGCGCCGGATTAGTTTCCTGCTCTGACTTTGATGAAGTCAATACCAATCCCACAGCTGCCGGTGAGGAATATGTAAAACCTCAATATGCATTGAATAATTCTATAGGACAGGCACAGATGAATCCCGGTACTGCAGAACGTATAGTAGTCTATAATTGGGCTAGTGCTGCCAGAATTTGTGGAGAAATGAGTTTTCTGAACGTAGGCCGCTATAGTGATGATTATACATCTGCTTATTATTATCCTGATCTCAGCGCCAGTATTAAAAATGCGACGTTGGCTATTACAGCAGTAGAGAACCAACTCGAAGCGGCCACTACCACTGCACATGAAAAAGAATTTTTCCCGAACGTAAAGCAGTTTGCCCGTATTTGGCGTGCCTATCTTATCAGTGAGTTTGTCGATAATTTCGGACCTTATCCTATTGAAAGTTTCCTAGGGGAAAATCCTGTTTTCAACTCAGAGAAAGATGATTATGAATTCATTTTAAAGGAGTTGAAAGAAGCCGCAGCAGCTATCAACACCTCTGTCCTACCTGTTGAGGCAGAAGGTAAATGCGACCCGTTTGACAATGTAAAATATGATCCTGTGAAGTGGCAGAAATATGCAAATTCACTCCGTATGCGTCTGGCTATGCGTTTATCAAACATCGACAAGGCAACTGCGCAGACCGAATTTGAGGATGCGGCTAAAGGTAACAAGATTTTAACGGCTGATGAGATGTTTGCAGTAAAAGAAAATGATGGATGGGATGTCTTTTCCGGAGTATATACCCGTTCATTTGACGATCAGGTTCTTTCCTCAACAGTTGCTAATCTTCTGACCAATTTAGGTGGTATTAAAGTAACAGAACAACGTTCCGATTTGGCTAGTTATGTTAAACCAGCTAATTATTTAGGTATTAAATATGACAGACATTATGTTGCTAATACAGATAATCCTACTAAACAATATTGGCTGGATGGTATGCCGGAAAATCTTGATCCGCGTGCATTAAAGATATTCTGTTTACCTGATGATGAAAATGCTGAGAACTACATAGATAAATATAATGATAGAACAGCTAAAGATTTCGTTCTTTACACAGTAGACGAAAACGGGAATCCGATTCCTAATAAGGATAATCCTGGGGAAATAAAGATTGATGCAACTCGTTGTTGGAATGGTTATCCCGCTGGTTCGCGCGGTGGATGGTCGCCAACCTTGGCTTATAACCAACTAGTGACAAATGGATATGGCCCCGGCTGTACTCTTCCAATGTTGGGTAAAGACTATTGTCAGGGCAAATCTCGCATATTCTTTGCAGCATGGGAAACTTATTTCTTGTTAGCAGAAGCTTCATTGTATGGTTGGAACACTGGAACAACAGCAAAAGAAGCCTATGAGAACGGTATTAAAGCTAGTTTTGAATACTTTGGTGTTAGCGAATATGTGAATGATTATCTGAATTCCACCAACTACAATCGTGTAGGTACTTCAGTCAAATTTGATCATACCACTGAACCGACTGCTGAACAAATGACTTATGTGGATGGATACAGCAAAGAACAGAAAACTGTTACTTATGAATATCCTACAGCTTCTAAAACTTTATATGGAAAAGCATTGAATGACCACTTGACTAAAATTATCACTCAAAAATTCATTGCACAAACTCCGTATTTGGTATTGGAAATGTGGTCGGATTTCCGCCGTTTGGGATTACCATTCTTTGAGATTCCTGCAAACGAAAGTTCAATGACTGGTTCAGACATGGTTAATGCTTGGAATCCTAATTCTTGGAAAGACGGACAGAAGTGGGAATTTTATCCACAACGTATGCGATATCCTTCCAGTCTGGAGAATGCAGATCCCGAAGGCTATAAACAAGCTGTAGAGTTGTTAGGAGGCTCAGATAATATCATCACTCCTTTATGGTGGACCGGACGTTAATGTCTTAACCTAGGACATTCATAGAATAATATAAGTTAGCCAGCTAATTCATACTTAAAGTATTGCGAATTAGTTGGCTAACTTATATTCTATGAGTGTCCCTTATTATGCCCAAAATCATTTGATTTTCTGATGCCGGCAAAGCATATTACACATGGATCATAGAGTCCTTTAACATTCATAACTACACAAAAAAGAAGGACTACCTTCTCACGAAGACAGCCCTTTCATTTGCTATTAATAATCTAGTAATTTTCTGGTAAATTTTGAACGCTCTCTTATCTAAGAAACAAGCATTAACGCTCTTTTGTTTATTCCTCCATTATAAAACTTTTCAGTATTTTTTCGGCAATATTTTCATTTTCCTTGCTATAGATAATAGATATATAAAATCCACTACCTGCCGTCTTAGTCATCAAACAAGCATAAAGGCAATGATCTGTTTCGCAGCTCCCTCTTAAATAAGTACCGAAAAACTGTGGTAACTCAAACTCCTGCACTGCCGACTGGTCTTTCACCCCGTCATCATTGGCATAGTCTTTTAATACACTTTTCAAGTCACTTTTTGTCATACCATCCGAATCCAAAGACTGAATGGTGATATAAAACTTGGAATTGTTCAGAAGAAAAGTCTCCTCTGTATCCTCCTCCACCAAAATCCCTTTTGGAGCCTCAAAAGTCAGACCATAGGCTGTCCATGTAATAGGAACCAAAGCTTGCGCACTTACTGATAGCCAAGCCAGACTTAAAAACACAAGAAGTAAAACCTTTTTCATTTTTAATTATTTTACCAATAAAACTCCGATCAGTCCACAACTGATTATTTATCCTTTTCACGGATTTCCACGCGACGAATCTTTCCACTGATGGTCTTTGGAAGTTCTTCTACAAACTCTATGACACGTGGGTACTTGTACGGAGCAGTCACACGCTTCACATGATCTTGTAACTCCTTTACCAACTCAGGTCCTTCCTTACCCTTAAAAGTTTTAGAAAGGACAATCGTCGCCTTTACCACCTGACCACGGATTTCATCAGGCACACCGGTAATGGCACATTCCACAACAGCCGGATGAGTCATCAAAGCACTTTCCACCTCGAACGGGCCTATACGATAACCCGAACTCTTGATCACATCATCAGCACGACCTACAAACCAAAAATAACCATCCTCATCACGCCAAGCCACATCACCTGTATAATAAATACCATCATGCCAAGCATCTTCCGTTAATTCCGAAGCACGATAATATTCTTTGAACAATCCCAATGGTTTACCCCTATCTGTACGAATAACAATCTGACCTTGTTCTCCATCTTCAGCAGAACGCCCGTCGTGGGTCAACAAATCTATATCATATTGAGGATTAGGTACCCCCATACTTCCAGGTTTAGGCTCCATCCAGGGAAAAGTACCTAAAGTCAACGTGGTTTCCGTTTGTCCAAAACCTTCCATCAGACGAATACCTGTGATTTTCTTGAACGTTTCATATACAGAATAGTTCAAAGCCTCTCCCGCCGTAGTACAGTATTCCAAAGAAGAAAGATCATATTTACTAATGTCCTCCTTAATTAAAAAACGATAAATAGTGGGAGGAGCACATAAAGAAGTGATATGATAATCCTGAATCTTTCCAAGAATATCTGCCGGTGTAAATTTCTCATGATCATACACAAAAATATTGGCTCCTGCTATCATCTGTCCATAAAGTTTTCCCCAAACAGCTTTCCCCCAACCTGTATCGGCAATGGTAAGATGAAGACTGTCACGATGCAAATTATGCCAGAAACTGGCAGTTACAATATGTCCCAAAGGATATGTAAAATCATGTGCCACCATCTTAGGTTCTCCTGTAGTACCCGAAGTGAAATACATCAATGAAGTATCTTCATTCGTATTAGGATGTTCCGGTTTAACAAAAGGAGTAGCCTTCTCAATACCTTTATGAAAATCTTCAAAACCCTCCGGAATATCCGGTCCTACACTGACCAACTTTTTTACTGAAGGACAATCGGGCATGGCATCTATAATATGCTTTGTTATCACATCTTCTCCTGCAGCTACAATCATCTTGATATCAGCAGCATTACAACGATACACGATATCCTTTTTTGTCAACAGATGAGTTGCAGGAATAACCACAGCTCCTAACTTATGCAAGGCAATAATAGAGTACCAGAACTCATAACGACGCTTTAAAATAAGCATCACCATATCACCATGACCAATACCAAGGCTCTGAAAATAAGAAGCAGTCATATCCGTATACTTTTTCAAGTCAGCATAAGTATATTGTATATGCTCCCCTTTATCATTAGTCCATAACAATGCTTTCTTATCGGGTTCTTCGGCAGCCCAAGCATCTACTATATCATAACCAAAATTAAAATTTTCAGGGATTTTAATCTTTAAATTCTTTATAAAGTCCTCTTGTGAGGTAAATGTGGTCTGTTCTAAGAATTTTTCTACCATAATCTTATTCAATTAAAAATTGAGAACCAAAAATTAGAAATAGTTGCGGTCAATGACAACGCAGTCTTTTTAATCTCAATTTATTATAATATTACTGCCAAGAATTTCACAGTCTTATCATCCAATGCCATCATACCATGTGGAATAGAAGAATCAAAATAAAGACTGTCACCTGGATTCAAGATCAATTCTTTTCCATTTATATTAAGTAACATTCTTCCTTCAATAACCAAATTGAATTCTTGTCCCTCATGTGAGTTAAAATGAATCGGAGTATTTTCCGGTTTCGGTTCTACAGTTACAATAAAAGGATCAGCCTTACGCCCACGAAAACCGGAAGCCAATGACTGATATTTATACGCCTTGGTACGCTCTACCGACACTCCTGAACCACAACGAGTCAGAAAATAAGAACTCATCTTAGGTTCTTCACCAAACATTAATACATCCAATGCAATACCGTATTTACGGGCTATTTTCTGTAAAGCACTGACAGAAATATCTTTCTCCCCGCTTTCCATACCCAAATACTCTTCCACTGAAAGCTGGCAACTTTTAGCCACTTCATCAGGAGTCAGTTCCAGAACGTCTCTTAATCCCTGGAGACGCTCAGCTATTTGTTTTATCTGGTCACTCATAATCTTATTGTTTTATGCCTCAAAGATAATGAAGATTTGAGAATTCCTAGCAAAGTTTCATTAAGTTTCGAAGAAAACCATCTGACAGACAACATTAGTTAAGATTATATGCAAAACGTTTACTCTCCGAACGTACAGCATCATCAGCACATTTGAAACAAGACAAGAACCACAAAGTTAGCTTCCGAAGCCCCTCATCCTTTCCACAAAATTCTGAATCACCGGATACATAGCCTCAGGCGATTCCAACTCATAGCAAAGAGTTTCCAAAGGACACCAACCTGTCCGGTCCCTATTCTGAATACGAGGAACTACCTGCATACAATCTAGCTTTATATTCGCACGCCGCAATAAAACCAATGCAGGTTCACTGATAATATCTGTATAAACTTCCTGTACTCTACCTAATACCATCAAAACAGCAGCAGCTTTTCCTATCACCTTGTCAGCAATCTGAGCCCCACGCAGAAAAGCCGGATCCGTATTCAACAAATCATACAAATCAGTTATTCCACGCTGTGTAAAAGTGCTGATTTCCTTATTCTTTATTACACAAGAATAATTACCTTCATGCAACAGTTTGATTAATTTATCCATTTTTTATTTCATTCAAATAACACGATGCATTTCGTGTCCTTCCACATAAATGGCACTGAACGGACGTGCCGGACAAAGATTTTCACAAGCGCCACAACCGATGCAACGTTCTGTATTCACAACCGGTATTTTAGGTGAACTTTCATCATTCTCATCTTTAGGTATCATTTGAATAGCACCAGTAGGACAATGACGAGCACAATTTCCACAACTTACCTTATCCGTATTCACTATACAATTTTGAGCAATCCACACGGCATGCCCTATTTGAATAGCCGACTTTTCAGCCAAACTAGTCAAATGAATGGCATCAGTAGGACATACTTCTGCACATTTCGCACATTCGGGGCGACAATATCCACGTTCATAGGACATCTCAGGCTGCATCAACCGCTTCAGATCACCCGATGGACGCAATATCTGATTAGGGCACACCGACACACAAAGCTGACAAGCCGTACAATGCTGTGCAAAATGACGAAGACCTCTCGCTCCTGCAGGAACAATAGAAGTGGCACGTTTAGGATTCTTTTTATCAATAAGAGGCGCCAATCCTCCATCCACTTTCTTTTCCTGCGCTTTCATTACGGCACTTGTAGCAAGTAAAGCAGAAACCGTAAAAAAATTTCGCCGCGACGTATTCACCTTTTCTGAATTTGAAGACGATTGAGAAGCTGACTGACCTGTTTCTTCTCTTCTCAAAACCTGCTTTTTCTGAATTATTGCTCCAGATACATACTTTATCGCATCCTGACGACATTTACCTAAACAATCCATACAAGCAACACAACGGGAATAATCAATCTCATGTGCTTTGGGATTAATGCAGGAAGACTTGCAATTACGAGCACAAAGTCCGCAACCATTACATTTAGACGTATCAATAACCGGTTTAAAATAAGAATATCTAGATAAGAGTCCCAATACTGTACCCACCGGACAAATGGTATTGCAATAAGTTCTTCCTCCACGCCATGCCAAAATAAAAAGCACTATCACAGTACCCACTGCAACTACAAAAGTAGAAAGACCTTTCATCCAAACATCTACCGAATAAAAAGCATAACTGTCTACACGCTCCGCCCACAGGGCAAGTACATTGTTCCCCCACTGATACAAAGGTGTCAGCAGGTTAGAAATGATACGGCCGTATGCACTGTAAGGAGCAATCAATGCCGTCAATGAAACTACCCCTGCTACCAAAGCGACGATAAACACCGCCAATACCCCATAGCGCAACCACGACAAAGCAGGCGAGTAGTGGAAACGATTCTTCTTTACCCTTCCCGAAACCCAGGAAATAATATCTTGAAACACACCTAACGGGCAGACAACCGAACAATAGACACGCCCCAAAAGCAACGTCAACAAAACAAGGGCTATCATCACCCCCACATTCAGTGCCAGCACGGCAGGAAGAAACTGTATTTTCGCCATCCAGCCAAACCAACTATGCACAGTTCCTGTAAAATCCAGAAACAGCAACGTGATCATTGTAAAGAACAAAAGGGCGGCGACGAGTCTTATTTTACGTAACATAAGCATTCGTTATTTTATCATGTTTATCCATTCCATTATAAAGTCTCTTGTTTCAACTGCTCCACATATGCGTCTATACGATGCAGTTCTTTGGGAATATCAATACTTTGAGGGCAATGCGGGTTACACTGGTTACATCCGGTACAATGACTTGCCTGCCGCAGTTTGGGCACACTACGGTCATAACCTATCAGGAAAGCACGCCGTGCACGGCGGTAATTCTCATCCTGACTGCTTTTAGGCACATTTCCTTCGTTGACACATTTATTATAATGCACCAGAATCGCCGGAATATCCAAGCCGTAAGGACAGGGCATACAATATTTGCAGTCATTGCAAGGAATCGTAGGGAACTTCAGCATCAATTGGGCTGTTTCTTCCAAGAACTCTTTTTCCTCCTCATTCAAAGGTTCTAAGGGAGAATAAGTCCGAAGGTTATCCTGCAAATGTTCCATATAAGTCATTCCACTCAACACACACAACACGTTGGGATACGTACCGGCAAAACGGAACGCCCACGATGCCACACTGTTCTCCGGACGACGCTGCTTCAAGCGCGCCACCAGATGGTCGTTCAGTTTAGACAAACGTCCTCCTAACAGAGGCTCCATAATCACAGCCGGAATTCCACGCTTGGCCAACTCTCCATACAAATATTCCGCATTAACATTTCGACCCGAAGCATGGCGCCAATCTACATAGTTCATCTGAATTTGCACAAAATCCCATTTCACATCCAGCGACAGCAAATAATCAAACACTTCCACCGATCCGTGAAATGACCATCCCAAATTACGAATACGGCCTTCTTCACGCTCTTTTAGTAAAAAGTCAAGAACTCCATTGTCAATATAACGGTCATGGAAAGTTTTGATCCCTTCCCCTCCACCTACAGAATGAAGCAAATAATAATCCAGATAATCCGTCTGCAATTCTTTCATCGACTGATGGTACATCTTGATGGAATTCTCACGAGTATAATTTTGAAAATTAGACATCTTTGTCGCAATCAACAGTCTTTCACGAGGATGACGTTTCAAAGCCACACCAGTGGCCCTTTCAGAAAATCCCTGGCAATAAACAGGAGATGTATCGAAATAATTCACTCCGTGAGCGATAGCATAATCCACCAGCTCATTCACCGCATCCTGGTCTATCACATTTCCATCACTGTCCGGCGCTGGTTTCAACGGCCAGCGCATACATCCATATCCTAAAAGTGAAACATGTTCTCCCTTTGGAGAAGTACGATAAGTCATTTTATCAACAGGCACTTCGCCTAAAATAGAAGCCTCAGACGCATTCGACTTCTCGCCGGATGCACAACCATACATTGCCACCGTAGATGCAACTGTACTAACACCCACAATTTTTAGAAATTCTCTACGGTTCATTTCCTTTTTGTCTCTTTTGTCCATAGTCTTTTACTTAACCTTCCTTTATTTACTGTAAACCACCACTATAGCCTGATCATCAGTTAATGCAAAGTTAATTAGAATTCATGAAATTCCTTGCAACACAACCTTAATAATCAAAACAACTTTAATTACAGAAAGCAAATCACTTTTTAATTCACATAGATCACTATTGAAAATAATTATTTAAACAACTGTATCATAGGGCGGCCTATCCAAACCTGCGGTTGTTTCAAGCCAAAAATAAAAGCAACTGTAGAAGCACAATCAAACTGCATCATACTTTCATCAAAAA
>OLXZ01000749.1_pt1 | contig 15896 bp, 13 predicted proteins | sample 1673901 | NCBI WGS metagenome assembly OLXZ01 (sample SAMEA103958131, study PRJEB25191) | human gut metagenome | reverse complement strand
GGCACTTGCAACGCTGGTGCATGGAGGCGATTATCTGGCGGACGCCGCGCCGCTGCCCCAGATCCTTGGCATGCTCATCATGGCGGTGTCCGGGATACTCATGGGGTATATTGTCTATGAACGGACGACATTTTCCGGTTGGGAACTGGCGGTGCTGTCGATTCTGGGGCTGAATCCCTATTTCCTCGGCTGTGTCAGCTTTCGGTTTGACGCGCCGTATATGGCGCTTTCCGTGCTGGCGGCGGTGGTGCCGCTGCTGTGCCGGAACCGGAATACTGCGGCGTATGTGCTTGCGTCCGGGCTGGGGATTCTGGCGGTATGCACCAGCTATCAGGCGGCGGCGGGGATTTTCCCCATGCTGGTGGTCGCGCTGGCACTGCGGATGTGGAACCGCGGGGAATCCATCCGGGAGGTCGGGCTTTTCTGCCTGAAATCCGCGGCGGGGTATGCGCTGGGATTGATCTTCTTCAAGCTGGTTATCATGATTCCCGCCGACACCAGTTATGTGGGCAACGCTCTGCCCCCGGCGGGGGAGCTGATTCCCCACTTTTTGAAAAATCTGCGGAGTTACTATTCTCTGGTTCTGTCGGATTTCAAGCCCTTCTGGCTGATTGCGGCGGTGCTGGCGGTGATCGCTTTCTGCGTTCGCGTGGTTTTGGATTCCCGGCGGAAGACAGTTCCGGCCATCGCCATGACTGCCGCGGCACTTGTCCTGATGGGGCTGATGTGCTTTGGACTGTATCCCGCACTGGCCGCCACGGTGTTCGCACCCCGGGCGATGTACGGTTTCGGCGTGCTGCTTACCGTGTTCGGCATGACGGCGGCGGAAGGGAAGAAGCGCTTCTCCCTTAAGATACCGGCGGTGGTTCTCAGCTGGATTTTCTTCGTGTTCGCCTTCACCTACGGAAACGCCCTGAGCGTTCAGAAGGATTACACGGATTTCCGCACCCAGCTGGTGATTTCGGATTTGCAGGAAATGGAAGCGTTCCAATCGGACACGCCGGTGACGGTGCAGCTGTCCGGCTCCATCGGAAACGCGCCGGTTCTGCGGAACATGCCGCAAAACTACCAGATGCTGAACCGTCTCATCCCCGGCACCTTCGGCGGGGGAGACGACCTGACCCAATATGGGTTCTACTGCTACTATGGCATGCGGAACGTTGTGTGGAATCCGGATGTGGATTTGCGGGAAATGGACTTGCCCGTTGTGGAGGACAACATGTACCACACGATCCGCGGCGAGGGAAGCTGCGTTCTGGTGGAGCTGAAATAGTGAAAGAAAAAATCCCGGAAAGCAACAGCTTTCCGGGATTTTTGCGTATAAAATGAAATTACTCGGCGAAGTCGGCCTCTTCGGCAACGGGCTCGTTCGCGGCAACCTCGGCAGCAGGGGCTTCCTCCACAGGGGCCTCCTCTGCGGGAGCTTCGGCGGGAACTTCCTCTGCGGGCTCTTCGGCAGGAGCTTCCTCAGCGGCAGTCTCTTCGACGGCCTTCGGCTCTTCCTTGCAGCAGGGGCACTTGGGCAGGGAAGCGAAAATCTTCTTCGCCCATGCGACAATCTGATCGCCGTAGGTAGCAACAACGTAGACGGCACCGGCAACGGCAGCCAGAGCGGCCAGGACTTTTACGATTACATTGAATGCTTTCATGGAAATGACCTCCAGAATTTTTTGGACAGCGGCGCAGACCTGCGGCGCTGTGATTTTTACACTCCAAGTATAACCAATGTCGTTAAAAAAAGCAATACGTAAATTGGGAATAAATTGAAAACAATGGCAGCGTTTCGTCAGATATACCCATACATTCCCCGGATGCTGACCTCTCCGGCGTTGACAGCTTCCACATGGGAATCGGGAAATTCCACCACCAGCGCGCCTTCGTCGTCAACGTCCAGCGCCCGCCCGTGGCGGACTTCTCCCGCGCCTACCACGGAAATTTCTTTGCCGATGGTGACGCAGTTTTCCCGATAGAACCGGAGCATGTCCTTCTTGCCGGTGAACAGGGAGGCGTCCATTTCCCACAGCGCCTCCATCATGGCGGCGGCGACCCGGCAGCGGTCAATTTCCCGACCTGCCGCCATGGCGAGGGAGCAGGCTCTGTCCCGAATCTCCGGGGGAAAATCCTCCGCTTTCTGGCAGCAGTTGACGCCGATGCCTACGATCGCCCAATCAACGCCTCCGGCGGCGTTCAGCCCCATTTCCGTGAGGATTCCGGCGAATTTCTGCTTTCCCCAGACGAGGTCGTTCGTCCACTTGATGCCGGGGCGAAGCCCGGCGGCGCATTCCACCGCCCGGCACATGGCGGCTGCGACGGCGCAGGTCAGGTGCATCAGCTCCTGAGGCGCACACTCTGGACGCAGAAGGATGCTCATATAAATTCCCACCCCCGGCGGGGACAGAAACGACCGTCCCATCCGTCCCCGGCCGCCGGTCTGGCGATCGGCGATCAGGACGGTGCCGTGGGGAGCGCCCTGAGAAGCAAGCACTTTCAGTCGATTGTTGGTGGAATCCAGCTCGGGAAATACGAAAAGCCGATCTTTCCACGGATATTCCGGGGGAAGGAACGAGAGAATCTGCTCTTTCATGTCAGTCAATGTCGCTCAGCACTTCCTCGGGCGGGTTGTCCAGAATTTCGGGGTGGGCGAGAATGCGGCGGTAATGCTTAAAGAATGCGGCATAGTAGAAGCCGTCCACGATCCGCTCGTCCATGGTGAACTTGATGTCTACATACTTTTTCTCCACCACGGAGCCGTCCTCCTGCACCTCTACCGCCCGACGCTTCATGCCGAAGGCACCGAACACCGGCAGGTTGCCGAAGTCATACAGGTGGTGGTAAATGGGCGGAATGCCCAGACTTCCCATGGAGGTGAAGAACAGGCTGCCGTGGAAGGGGCTGACCTCCAGCAGAAATTTGGGCAGCATCCCGAAATAGTCCATCGTTTTCAGCAGCCACACCGTGAATTTCAGGAACACGCCGGGAATCAGCGTGAGCGCACCCGCCGTGTTGTCAAAGCTGGAATCCAGAGGCGTGTTTTTGACGTTTTCCACGGCGGATTGCAGCTTGCGGTAAACATCGTCGGCGGTGTCATGGGGATTCAAGTGCACCTTGACGATGGTGTCCGGGGAGTCAGCGGTCATTTCCTTTTTGACGGTCATGCAATACTGAATGTCGTCGCCATGCGTATAGACCTTCTGCCCCGCGAGGAACCGGTTCAGGCCGGGATAGCGGCACACGCCCCGGCAGTAGGCCGCCAGCAGGACATGGGTGATGCCGAAGCTGGTCAGACCCTCCCGGCGCTTGCGGCGGATGTAGCGGTCAATGTGGCTGATCTCCAGAGATTCCTCAAAGAAGTTTGTCGAGGTGTTCCGGGTGACCATGATGTAGGGGGAGACCTGCGCCATGGGGGGCAGGGTGCGCAGACGGCGTCCGTCGGTGCGGTCGCCCCATGTGGGGTGGTACTCGTCCACCGGATGCACCCGGATGCCGAAAAGAAGGATCAGCATTCCCAGAACCATGAGAAAGTCCGGCAGGCACTTGCCGCCCGCGTAATAATCGTGTTGAAGCAGGAACGCCCGGTAGCAGTACAGCAGGAACAGCAGCGGGCAGCACAGAATGGGAAACAACAGCAGCACGGCGTGCTTGCGGCGTCCGGCGGTGATGTCCGTGTAGAGGAAGGCGAAGAAGATCACCGCGACCCAGAACAGGAACGCCATCAATCGACTGGAAACGCCGGCGGAGAAGGTCATACCTGCGTACCAGGCCATGAGCCAGACGGGAATGGCGGTCTTATAGAACTGTTCTTTTCCGGACAGGAGGGCGATGAGCGCGTACAGCAAGGCCGCCGCGATTGGCAGAACGATTTGGCTCCACACGAAATGCGCGTCTCCGGACCCTTTCAAACCGGAGAGCGCAATGCGGGCCACTGCCGAGCAGACCATGCACAGCGCCATCAGCCAGGTCAGCGCGTTTTTGCGGCTGACATAGAGATGAATTCTGTTTTTCATAACAATGTAATTATAACAAACCTCACCGGGCTTGGCAATAAGAAAAGCGGGCGAAACGCCCGCTTTTTGGAAAATCTTAAGATTTTCCGGCGAAGGGAAACGAAAATGGAGGGGAAAACGCACCAAATCTACAGCGATTTCGTAAGAGCCGCGATGAACACCGGGGTCGTGCCGCAGCAGCCGCCCAGCAATGCGGCACCGTTGTCCCGGCACTGACGCATGATTCCGGCGAATTCTTCCGGTGTCTGGGCGTATACGGCGGTACCCTGATCGTTGATGGTGGGGATGCCTGCATTGGGCTTGCAGATCAGGGGAATCTTCACACTGCGGCGAAGCTTTGACACCAGATGGGGTGTCAGTACGTCCGCCGCCACGCAGTTGAAGCCAACGGCGGCCGCACCAGCCGCTTCCAGATCGCGAAGCACCTTTCCGCCGTCCGCCCCGGAGAACAGCGCCCCGTCCGACTGCATGGTGAAGGTGTACATGGCGGCTCCCGCGCCTTCCAGCTCGGCGGCGGTGAGAATGGCCTCTGCCTCTTGCGCGTAAAGCAGAGTCTCGCCGATGAGCAGATCGGCCCCGCCGTCGATCAGACCGCGGATCTGGCGGCGGTAATTCTCCACCAGCAGGTCGAAGCAGTCCGGATTCCAGCTCTCGCAGTAAACGGCCAGCGTGGTCAGGTCGCCCGCAATGAGGCATCCGGGGGCGGCGGAGCGGGACAGAGCAACCAGCGCTTCGTTGATCTTCTCCGTTTGGGCGTCCATGCCAACGGTTTTCAGGGCGATGGGCTGCGCCTGAAAGGTGGGGGCGTAAATGATCTGGCTGCCCGCGGCGGCGTAGGCGCGCTGGAGCGTGACCAGAGGTTCCGGGTTTTCCAGCACCCACTGCTCGGTGCAGCAGTCCTTGGGCATTCCGGCGGCGCGGAGGTTGGAGCCGGTAGCGCCGTCCAGAATGCGGACACCCTCCTGAATCTTCTGCTGAAATTCTTCTTTTGTAAGCATAAGGATACCTCTCTTGATGACCAGCCCGGGAATGTGCATAATGCGGCGCGTCCCGGCAAAAACTGGAGAATGGATTTGACGTGATTATAAACGATTTTTGAATGGATTGCAACAGGCATTGACCTTTTGGGGGAAATCTGCTACTATAGCGAAAGTCTGGGAAATTTTTGGGAAGCCTTCAAGTTTGGCTTTCCCGGGATTTCAAGGAAAAGGAGACACATTTTATGAAGAAAACGGTTTTAAGAGAATATGCCCGCCTGATCGTCCGCAGCGGCGTCAATGTCCAGAAGGGGCAGGAGGTGCTGATTTACGCCGATCTTGACCAGCCGGAATTCGTCCAGATGGTCGTGGAGGAAGCCTATAAGGCCAAGGCGAAGAAGGTCACGGTGGAGTGGAACTACCAGCCTCTGCAGAAGCTCCATGTGCGCCACCAGTCCGTCAAGACGCTGGGCGAGGTGCCCGAGTGGCAGAAGGCCAGATTGCAGCACTATGTGGACGTGATCCCCTGCCGCATCCACCTGATGTCCGAAGACCCCGACGGCCTGAAGGGCATCAACATGGCGAAGCTGGCCAAGTCCCGTCAGCTGCGCTATCCCATCGTGAAGCCCTACAGCGACCAGCTGGAAAACAAGGATCAGTGGTGCATTGCCGCCGTCCCCGGCGCGGCCTGGGCGAAGAAGGTCTTCCCCGGAATGCGCACCGGCGCCGCCATGGAGAAGCTGTGGGAGGCCATTCTGTTCACTTCCCGTGTGACCGACGACCCTGTGAAGGCGTGGGAGGAGCACAACGCCGACCTGCATGACCGCTGCGCTTATCTCAACAGCCTGCACATCCGCAGCCTGCACTACACCGCCGAAAACGGCACCGACCTGACCGTGGGTATGATCCCCGAAGGCGAGTGGAAGGGCGGCGGAGACACCAGCCTGCAGGGCATCTTCTTCAACCCCAACATCCCCACGGAGGAGTGCTTCATCTCTCCCAAGCGGGGCGAAGCCGAGGGCATCGTCTACGCCAGCAAGCCCCTGAGCTATCAGGGTCAGCTCATTGAGTATTTCTCCGTCCGCTTTGAAAAGGGCAAGGCCGTGGAGGTCAAGGCGGAGAAGGGCGAGGAGCTGCTCAAGACCATGATCGCCATGGACGATGGCGCGTCCTATCTGGGCGAGTGCGCACTGGTGCCCCAGCACAGCCCCATTGCGGAGAGCGGCATCCTGTTCTATAACACCCTGTTCGACGAGAACGCCGCCTGCCATCTGGCGCTGGGCATGGGCTTTGCCGACACCATCAAGGATTTCCAGAATAAGACGCTGGACGAGTGCCGGGCGCTGGGCATCAATGATTCCATGATCCACGAGGACTTCATGATCGGCTGCGACAGCATGAACATCGACGGCATCTGCGAGGACGGCAAGGTCGTACCCATTTTCCGCAGCGGCAACTGGGCGTTCTGATCGAAAAAACCGCTGACGCACCACGATTTTTCGATTTTTTGAAAAAATCGAAAAAAGTGCTTGCATTCTCCGACACTTTATGATATGATATCCGGGCGATTAAAGATTGCCCGGGGCTACTATGCCCTTTAACTGATAAGAAAGAGGTGAACGAAATGAAGGAAGGTATCCATCCCAAGTACGAACAGACCACCATCCGCTGCGCGTGCGGCAATGTCTTTACCACTGGTTCTACCAAGAAGGACATTCGTGTTGAGATCTGCTCCAAGTGCCACCCTTTCTATACCGGCAAGCAGAAGCTGGTTGACACCGGTGGACGTGTTGATCGGTTCAACAAGCGGTTTGGCCTGAAGTAAGACCCGCAAATCCCGCACTGCGCGATGCAGTGCGGGATTTTTGTATTTTTGTGGTTGTTCGCGGCGCGGATGTGTGGTATAATAGAAGAAATGGTATGAGGGGAAGTGCCGCCGGAGGAGAAACCGGGGTTCCCCATGAGAAAAAACGGAGGTAACATGGAAGAAAGATTTGATAAACAGACGCAGGAACGAGCGGTTCTGGTGGGACTGAACGCGGACTGCTTTGCTGAGGAAGATACCGCCACCGAAAGCACACTGGACGAGCTGGAAGACCTTCTGGAGACCGCAGGGGGCTTCTGCACGGGCAAGGTGCTACAAAACCGCCATACCCCCGATTCCCACAGTTTCATCGGCGAGGGAAAAGCCCAGGAGGTGCGGATGCTGGCGGAAGCGACCCAGTCCACCATGGTCATTTTCGACAACGAGCTTTCTCCCGGCAACATCCGGGCGCTGGAGATCATCGGGCTTCCCGTTCTGGACAGAAGCGCCCTGATTCTGGACATTTTCGCCCAGCGGGCAAAGACGAAGGAAGGCCGGCTTCAGGTGGAGCTGGCGCAGTACAAATATCTGCTGCCCCGGCTGTCCGGCATGGGCACGAGCCTTTCCCGGCAGGGCGGCGGCATCGGCACCCGTGGCCCCGGCGAGACGAAGCTGGAATCTGACCGGCGGCATATCCGGGAGCGCATCAACCGTCTGGAAGAAGAGCTGGAGCAGGTGCGCAAGGTGCGCTCCGTCCAGCGGGAGCGGAGAATGAAAAATTCCGTTCCGGTGGTGGCCATTGTGGGCTACACCAACGCGGGAAAATCCACCCTGCTCAATCAGCTCACCGGCGCGGGAATCCCCGCCAACAACCGGCTGTTTGACACGCTGGATACCACCTCCCGGCTTCTGACGGTTTCCGACAATCTGGACGTGATCCTTTCCGACACCGTAGGATTTATCGCGAAGCTGCCCCACCATCTGGTGGACGCTTTCCGGGCGACGTTGGAGGAGCTGGAATTTGCCGACCTGCTTCTGCACGTCATCGACGCTTCCGACCCCCATCTGGAAGAGCATATCGCCGTGGTAGACAGGCTGATCTCCCAGCTGGCCAAGCCGGAAACCCCGGTGCTGAAATGCTACAACAAGGCCGATCTGGTGTATTCCGACGACATTCCCGTGGGGAAGAATATTGTTGCCATCTCCGCCAAAAGGGGAATCAACATGGACGGGCTGCTGAAAGCCATCGAAAGCGCCCTGAACCATGCCCGGCACCATATCGTGGTGCGTCTGCCCTATGCCATGGGCGGCATGGTGGAGACGCTGCATGACGGTGCACAGGTCAAAAAAGTGGACTACACCCCAGAGGGCATCGAGATCGAGGCCGTCGTGGACGGAATCCTCTACGGCAGACTCCGGGAATATATCATCGGGGAGTGCTGAGGATTGGACGAGTATCTGATACCCACCCAATTTGGCGAAGCGGAATTCGTGGAAAAGAAGTCCCGCTTCATCGGCCGCGTCTGGCCTGTGGACACCGAGGAAGAAGCTCTGGCGAAAATCCAGGAGATGAAAAAGAAGCACTACGACGCCACCCACAACTGCTGGGCGTACATCATCAGAGACGGCGCGGTGCGCTTCTCCGATGACGGCGAACCCGGCGGCACTGCGGGAATGCCCATGCTGCAGGTTTTGCAGCGGGAAGGTCTTTTTAACGTGGTGTGCGTGGTGACCCGGTACTTTGGCGGCATTCTTCTGGGCGCCGGGGGACTGGTGCGGGCTTACACAAAAGGCGCGAAAATCGCTGTGGACGCTGCGGGCAAATCCATGAAGCGGGTATGGACGGCGGTGTACGTGCCGTGCCCCTATCCCTTCTACGAGCGGGTCAAACTGGAAGCCGCCGCCTTTGGAGGCATCCTCCGCAAGACGGATTTCGGCGCGGAGGTGGAGCTGGAGCTGCTGTTCCCGGAGGGACAGGTCAGCGCCTTTCTGGAAAAACTCACCGACCTGTCCAGCGGAACCGTGGAGGGCATGGAGACCGGGCAGGAATACCGGGCGTTCCCGGTGGAGACTACATAAACAAAAGCAGAAAAAGCGGATGTCATTTTCTACAAGGAATGAGGGAATTACCATGACTGTGCGGGAAGAACTGGAATGGCAGGAGCATAAGCGACTGAATCCTCTGGCGGCCTTCGCCGACCAGAGCAGGGGACGTCTGAGGTTTGAAGAACCCCGGGCGGAGGACGTGCGTACCTGTTACCAGAGGGACATTGACCGCATTGTCCATTCCAAGTCCTTCCGCCGCCTGATGCACAAGACGCAGGTTTTTTTGCAGCCTGAGGGCGACCACTACCGCACCCGGATGACCCACACATTGGAGGTCAGCCGCATTGCCGGAACCATCACACGGGCGCTGGGGCTGAACGAAGATCTGGCGGAAGCCATTGCCATGGGGCATGACCTGGGACACACTCCCTTCGGCCACGCCGGGGAGGACGTTCTGAGCCAGTGCCTTGGCAAGCCTTTCCGCCACAATGAGCAGAGCCTGCGAGTGGTGGACATTCTGGAAAAGGACGGTCAGGGGCTGAACCTGACCTATGAAGTCCGCATGGGCATTCTGGGCCACACCGGGGATTACTGGCCGGAGACGCTGGAGGGGCAGGCCGTGCGTCGCTCCGACCAGATCGCCTACGTCAACCACGACATTGACGACGCCATCCGGGCGGGCATCCTCACCGACGACGATATCCCCATCGACATCACCGACGTGCTGGGCCACAGCCACCGGGACAGGATCAACACACTTGTCTGCGACGCCATCCGCACCTCCCGGGAATTCGGGAAGGTCTGCCTGTCTCCCGATGTGGACAGGGCGCTCAAGGAGCTGCGCTCGTTCATGTTTACCAATGTCTACCGCAATCCGGTGGCCAAGGGCGAGGAGAGCAAGGCAAAGGATATGCTGAAGCGGCTGTTTGAATACTACATCGCCCATCCGGAAGCGCTGCCCGAGGATTTTCAGCCCCAGCTGAGCTTCGACGGCATGGAACGCACGGTGTGCGACTACATAGCGGGAATGACGGACAATTACGCCGTCGAAAAGTTCCGGGAGATCTTCATCCCCATGGGATGGCAGGTTCACGGTTAGAGAATAATTGGAGAAATCTGACGAAAGGGGGGAGACTATGCCATTTCCACCGGCATTTATTGACGAAGTAATCGCGCGGAACCCGATTGAGGACGTGGTGGGGCAGTATGTGACGCTGAAGCGTTCCGGCTCCAACCTGTTTGGCCTGTGTCCCTTCCACGGAGAGAAAACCGCTTCCTTCTCCGTCGCGCCGGACAAAGGCATGTTCTATTGCTTCGGCTGCCACAAGGGCGGCGGCGTGGTGAATTTCATCATGGAGATCGAAAATCTCGACTATCCGGACGCGGTGCGCTTCCTTGCCAAGCGCGCGGGAATGGATGTACCGGACGATCATGAGTACACCTCCACCTACAAGCGGCAGGAGCGCCTGTGGGCGCTCTGCAAGGACGCGGCGCGCTTCTTCCATGAGCAGCTCTTCGCGCCGTGCGGAGAGGAGGCGCGGGTGTACATTGTAAAGCGCGCGCTTTCCCGCGCGACCGTGACGCGCTTCGGGCTTGGCTACTCACCCAACGAGTGGTCGGCGCTGCTGGACGCGATGGTCAAAAAGGGCTACACCAAGGAAGAGCTGCTCGAGGCGGGCCTCGCGGTCAAGTCGCAGAAGGGCGGCATTTACGACCGCTTCCGCAACCGGCTGATGTTCCCGATCATCGATGTGCGCGGCAACATCATCGGCTTCGGCGGGCGCGTGATGGACGACTCGACGCCCAAATATCTCAATTCGCCCGAGACGATCATCTTCAACAAACGGAAAAATCTCTTCGCCCTGAACATTGCGAAAAAAAGCAAGCAGGGACGGATCATCCTCACCGAGGGCTACATGGACGCCATCGCGCTGCACCAGTACGGCTTTGACTGCGCGGTCGCGTCGCTCGGCACCTCTCTGACGGAGGAGCATGCCAACATTCTGGCGAAATACACGAATCAGATCGTTCTGATTTACGACGGCGACGAGGCAGGACAGAACGCGACCCGGCGCGCCATCCCGATGCTGGAAAAGGTTGGACTTCAGGTCAAGATCCTGCGGATGCAGGGCGCGAAGGACCCGGACGAATTTCTGCGGAAATACGGCGCCGACCGCTTCAGCCTCCTGCTCGACCAGTCGGAGAATCAGGCGGAGTACCGGCTCCAGTCGCTCCGGCGCAAGTATGATCTCGCGCAGGACGACCAGCGCGTCGCGTTCCTGACGGCGGCGGCGGAGATGGTCTCCACGCTCCAGAGCGCGGTCGAGCGCGAGGTCTATGGCCGCCGCGCCGCCGAGGCTGCGGGCGTCAGCTACGACGCCATCAAGCTGGAGGTGCAAAAGGCGTTCAAAAAGCGCATTGCGCGTGAAAAAAAGAAGCAGGAGGCGCAGGATCTTTCGCCCGCGAAGCAGCAGCAGCCCCGCATCAAGGGCATTCGCTATGACAACGTGCGTTCGGCGATGGCGGAAGAAGGACTGCTGCGGCTCGTGCTCAAGGAGCCGTCGCTGTTTTCCGGTGTGACGCTCCGGCCGGAGCAGTTTTCCTGTGAACTGCTCGGCAGAGCATACGCCGCGCTTGCGGCGCGCAATGCCGCCGGTCAGAGCGTGACGCTCGGCGCGCTGGAGGGGGAATTCTCCCCCGAGGAAATGGCGCATCTTTCGGCGGTCGCAGGCAAGGACGATCAGATCATCAACGAGGACGCTCTGCGCGATTATGTGGACGTGATCCGTCAGGAGGACGAACGCAGAAACCGCAGAGGCGGCGACGCGCTGCTGGCTCTGGCCGCGCAGCGCAGAGAACAGAAAGGATACGGTGGCTGAAATGGCAAAAGACATGGAACTGCTGCAAAAAATGGAGCTTACGGACGAGGCCCGCGCCAAGCTGACTGCGCTTCTGGAGGAAAGCAAAAAGACAAAAAAGGTCGCCTCCAAGAAGCTGGTCGATACGCTGGACGCCGTGGACGCCACCGAGGAACAGACGGAACAGTTTTACGATGTGCTCGAGGCGGCGGGCGTGGAGATCGACGTCAGCGACGTACTCGATCTGATCGGCTCCGCCGACGGACTCGACAGCCCGACGCTCGACGAGATCGACGCCATTGAAAACGGCGAGCTGGAGGCCGCTCCGACCGAGGAAGAGCTTGCGCGCTATGACGATCTCGGCGAGGGCCGTTTGGATGACCCTGTCCGCATGTATCTCAAGGAGATCGGTAAGATCAAGCTGCTCACGCCCGAGGAGGAGCTGGAAACGGCCAAGCGCATGGCCGAGGGCGACGAGGAGGCGCGCAAGCGCATGTCCGAGGCGAATCTTCGCCTTGTCGTCTCCATCGCCAAGCGCTATGTTGGGCGCGGAATGCAGCTTCTCGACCTCATTCAGGAGGGCAATCTCGGCCTGATGAAGGCTGTTGAAAAATTCGACTATACCAAGGGCTACAAATTCTCGACCTACGCGACCTGGTGGATCCGCCAGTCGATCACCCGCGCCATCGCCGATCAGGCCCGCACCATCCGCATCCCGGTACATATGGTCGAGACCATTAACCGCGTTCTGCGCACCTCGCACAGCATGGTCCAGACGCTTGGCCGCGAGCCGACCACCGAAGAGGTCGCCAAGGAGCTGCACATGGACGTTCCCAAGGTCGAGGAGATCATGAAGATCGCGCAGGAGCCGGTCTCCCTTGAGACGCCGGTCGGCGAAGAAGAGGACAGTCATCTCGGCGACTTCATTCAGGATGATGACGCTTCGCAGCCTTCCGAGGAGGCATCCTACACACTTCTGCGTGAGCAGCTCGAGGATGTCCTCGCCACCCTCACGCCGCGTGAGCAGCAGGTCCTGCGTATGCGCTTCGGCCTTCAGGACGGCAAGCCTCATACCCTCGAGGAGGTCGGCAAGGAGTTCGACGTTACGCGCGAACGCATCCGCCAGATCGAGTCCAAGGCGCTGCGCAAGCTGAGGCATCCGTCGAGAAGCAAGAAGCTGAAGGATTTTTTGAGCTGAACATTTTAACGGAAGGCTTCCGTTGAAGGCTTTCAACCACACTTTCTTTGCGCGGCAAAGAGCGTGCCTCCGGCGCAGAAAAGATATGGCCAGCGGAGCGGCGGAGGCGGCGCCGCATATCGCACCGTCCTTTCGGCGCATACGAAACATGCCGCCGGAAGCATCCCGCGCCATTCCGGCGCAGAAAAACCTCCGCGGAAGCGGAAGAAATCGGGCGGGAAGGGCAGAATTTGCACAATCTTCAAAAATCAACACTTGACAACGACAGAAAAATCCGTATGATTATTCTATCACATAACCGCTCCACCGGCCGCAGAGGGAAAAACAGGCCGGTGTGATGGATGGAGGAAGATATCATGTTTGAGAAGATCCGGTCCTATCTGGCCGCGCAGCTTGACATTTCGCCGGATGAGATCACCCGTGAGACGACCTTTGAATCGCTGGGCATTGATTCGCTCGACACCGTCGAGATGGTAATGGATCTGGAATCGGAGCTGGGCGTCGATCTGGAGATGGAAGAAAAGCTCAACACAGTCGGTGAGCTGGTCGATTTCGTCGAAAGCAGACTCGACTGAAGACTTTTCCTTGTCAGGGCCTGCCGGCCTGTGGCAAGGCTGCACTACTCGGGGAGATAGCGGTGCCTTGTTACCCGCAATCCGCTACAGCGGGGAGGAAATCCCGACCGAGGGTGCGTATTGTATCGTCTGACCCATATAAGCGGCGTTGAAGATTCGGTCTTACGCAACGGGGCCCTGTGAACCGTGTCAGGTGGGGAACCAAGCAGCACTAAGCAGCCCACCCCGTGTGCCGTGAGGCAGCCGTTTCCGAGCTGGCTGTATGGGTAACGGGTGTAGTGCGCATTCGAAGAAGGGTGTGCAGTCCTGCCATGGGCCGGCCTTTTTTTGCCGCGGAGGGCGGCTTTTTCTGTGCCCTGCGGACAGTATGGAGCGCGAAAACGCGGCGGAAGCGCCGCTCTGCAAAAAATCAGTAAAAAAATATTGAAAATCCTCTTGCTATTTTTGAAAAAAGCAATACAATGATAGCGAAGGAGAAAACCGGAAGGGCAGGCAGATGTGACCCTGTCAATTCAACAAAGCAGCATGCGTACCCGAAAGTTGCATGAATGAGTAGAAATGGCGCGTCAAGTACCGGCTGGATGGGAGGTTGCCACCGGGCGAAGGGATTTTCCCGCGGTGCCATTTTCGCATCCGCTGAAGCAAACAGAAATTGTACAGCAGTTTCCAGCTTGTGAAATGAAATATTGTTTCAACCTCCTCCCATTTACAAAATAGGAGGCTTTTTTATGTCCAAATCCTTTACGACCAAGCGTATTGTCGTCGATGCGCTGCTTATCGCTCTGTTTTATATCCTGTCCATGCTTTCCGTGGAGATCGCGGGCGTAAAAATTACGTTCGTCTCTCTGCCGACGGTCGTCTGCGCGCTGCTCTATGGGCCGGTCGATGCCTGCATCGTCGGCTTCCTCGGTGCATTTCTGGAGCAGATGCTGAAATACGGCTTCACAGCGACGACCATTCTCTGGCTGCTGCCGGCTGTGATCCGCGGGCTGATCGTCGGCCTGGGCACGGTTGTGCTTCGCAAGTCGATGTCGATCGAAGCAATCACCTCAACAAAGAAGCCCTATGTCTATTACATCGTCTGCATCGCGGCCGGCCTTGTGACCTCGTGCGCAAACACGCTGGTATTCTATCTTGACTCCGTGATCTATCATTATTATTCCTTTGCCATGGTTTTTGGCGTATTCTGGGTACGCCTTGCAACAGGTGCGCTGGCCTCGTTCCTGACGGCGACGGTTGCGCTGCCGGTCGTTATGGCGCTGCGCAAATTCCATCTGGCTGACGCAAACCCGCGGAGAAAGGCTTCCGCTCAGTAAACGCGCAGAAATCCAATCAAACAGAAAGAAGTTCGATATTATGACCCTTGACGAAGCTCTGCATTATATTCACGAGGTCTGCTGGAAGGGGAGCGTCCCCGGGCTGGAGCGCATCAGCGCCCTGCTCGACGTGATGGGCCATCCCGAGCGGCAGTGCAAATTTGTCCATGTGACCGGCACCAACGGCAAAGGCTCGACCTGCGCGATGGTCGCGTCCATCCTGCGCAAGGCAGGCTACAGGACCGGCCTATATACCTCGCCGTATCTGATCCGCTTCAACGAGCGCATTCAGGTCAACGGCGAGCAGATCTCCGACAAGGATATCTGCGAGCTGACCGAGTACATCAAGCCCATGGCCGACTCCATCTTCGAGCGGCCGACGGAGTTTGAGATGGTGACGGCGCTCGGCTTCGAGTATTTTGCCCGCCAGCACTGCGACATCGTGGTCTGCGAGGTCGGCATGGGCGGCGAATTTGACGCGACGAACGTGATCCTGCCGCCGGAGGCGGCTGTGATCTGCAACATCGGACTCGACCACACCGAGGTGCTGGGCGATACGCTGGAGAAGATCGCCGCGACCAAGGCCGGGATCATCAAGCCCGGCTGCGACGCCGTGATCTACCGCGAGAAGCCGTCGGTCGAGGCGGTGTTCGAGGAGCGCTGCGAGAAGCTCGGCGTGCCGCTGCACAAGGCGGACTTCGATTCGCTGCAGCTGCTGTCGCATTCGCTCGAGGGACAGGTGTTCGACTGGGAAGACTTCAAGGGCCTGCAGCTTCCGCTGCTGGGCGAACATCAGCTGCACAACGCAGCAGTCGCGCTGACCACGGCGCGCGTACTGCAAAAGCGCGGCTGGAGGATCACCGACGAAAATATCCGCGAGGGCATCGAGACCGTCCGCTGGCCGGGCCGTTTCGAGCTGATGCGCAGAGAGCCGATGTTCATCATTGACGGCGGCCACAATCCGCAGTGCATCGAGGCGCTCGTCAAGAATATTGAGGACTATCTGCCCGGACGGGAGCTGACGGTGCTGACCGGCGTGGTATCAGAAAACCTTCCCGACCTCCCCAAAGACCTGCTCGATCAAAAGGTCACCATCAAAGATCTTCCTTATGAACAGA
>OLXZ01000725.1_pt1 | contig 16307 bp, 14 predicted proteins | sample 1673901 | NCBI WGS metagenome assembly OLXZ01 (sample SAMEA103958131, study PRJEB25191) | human gut metagenome | reverse complement strand
CTTCTGCACCAAAATCCTGCAAACCGTCTGCTTTACTGTATTTTCAGCTTTATTCATCTTCGAATGAAAAAATATCCTCTACAGATACACCAAATACCTTTGCAATATCCATTGCAAGCTTTAATGACGGATTGTATTGTCCTTTTTCAAGACGTATGATGGTTTCACGCCTGACGCCCACTTTTTCGGCAAGGTCACCCTGCTTCATGTCAAGCTTGGCACGATATTCCTTGAGTTTTGTTTTTAGCTCCTGCATTACTCGTCCTCCTCATCGGTGCTGAGCTTGCCCTCATGGTTGAGGAAAAATCCGCTTTCAAGGGTCATATAACTGAACCAGAATATAAACCATACTTGATATAGTCTGTCGCTGTTTATCTTTATGGTTATACTTCCTTCCCAGAACATTGATATAAAGATCACTACTGCTAATATTATCAAAAACATTTTTGTGATACTTTGATGTGCCTTGAGCATATTTTCTTTTGCCATTTCGTCCTCTTTGTCAACTTTCTGACAGCTTGCATACAGCCATATTACTGCAAATAATGCCGTCATAGCAGCCAACACAACGAATATCACTGTCGCCCATGTTGTATTATCAAGCTTGTAATGCTCCGCAGTCTTTTCAAATATCTCTGTGACAAGTATTGCAATTCCTGTTACCATACGCTTTTTGTGATATTCTCTCAGAGTTATCTTTTTCTTTTCTTTTTTCGCTTTCATTTTTATCCCTCTAGTTCTCATCATCATCGAACTTACTTTCAAAATACAGACCTATAAAATTGTACACCGCATAGCAAAACCATATCAAGCCCGTTATAACATATTCGTTTAGTGTGACCTTAAATCTTCATAAAATATCGGAAAACAAAGTCATAACTGAAATAAACAGGCAGGCAATCGTGAACAGGAACGTTATAAAAGTCTGATTGACCTTTGCTGTTGTCTGCTGTGCAAGCTCGTCGTCTGTATCTCTTTTGCCGAACGTGGATATCATCTTTGTTATGCATATGGCGATCAGCGCAAGCGTTCCCAAAGATACGATAAGGTTTATCACATTGGTAAGTGTGTGCCCTTTCTTTATCGCAGGCAGCACCTTTTCCATAACCCAATAGAATATCCACATCGCTCCACCCAGCGTGCCCAAAATACCCATCTGTCTGTAATATTTTTTATAAGATATTTTGTCTGTTTTTATCTCCGTTTTGTCATTCATTTCTACATCTTCTTTCATTTGTGATTTAAACAGCTGCAGATACAAGGTGATTTATTTATCACCTTATGTGACAATAATATCACTTTTACCTTGCAAAGTCAATAGAAAAGTGACAAATTTATCACCTTTGTGCATATACACAAATCGTGCCATATCAGTTTGTACACATTTATGTACACTGACAACAAAAAGAGCGGAACAAAGTCCGCTCATGAAATTATTCTGTTTGTGAATTTGAACTTTCTTCATTGCTACTGTCGGTGCCGCTTCTATCTTCTGTGAATATCTCTTTGCATACAGCACTAAATTCATCGTCACGGAGTGAAACTTTATTTTTTATCACGTCTGAAATGGTGAATTTTCTGTAGGTGAAGCCGTCATATACTATTAAAAAGGAAATAGTGTAGTTATCAGAGCCATGTTTGCCTTTTACTGTTACTGTGTAGTTGTGACCGTTCTTTGTGCAATCCCACTTTGCGTCCTCACCTAGATAAGAAGCTATGCACTCACCGATTACCTTTGCTGAATTTCCCGAAAAGTTGTCAAGGCTTTGCACATAACTGTTCTGTGCGGATACGATCATATAGTCGTTGTCTATTTTTATGCTCTGTGTAAAACCATTCATGAACAGTGCAGCGATAATGAAAAATCCACACATTATTGCTTTATAACGCTCTCTGCCGCAAAGCTTTTCACGCTTATAAACATAAAAAGGCGTTAGCCATACCCATTTGAAAAGTTGTGCAGCATCAATGCCATGCTTTATAAGCTGTTTGCAATCTGCAATGGAACAGCCTATCATGAACAGCGGAACAAGTATCCACAGGAACGCTCCTGCGGTGGCAGAGTTTGCATAGTTTTCAAGAAACAAACCGATAAGCGGAACAAAGCATATGAACCATATCAGCCCATTGTTAAGGGACATTGCTTTGGCAGAGTTTGAGTTGCTTTCGGTCTGCGGTGCATTTATCGTAATATCCATTTTGTCCTCCGATTTTTTTAAGCTACCTATATTATATAATATTTTTTTCAAATAATCAATAGCCTATGTTTTTGTTTATTAGTAACAAAACAAACGTTCGGCATTGTTCTGAAAAATGTTTAATTAATGTATTTACAAAATCATTGACTTTGTGTTATAATATAATTTGTATGTAAAAAATTCTTCAGATCCGTAAGAAAGGAAATGAGAAATGGCAAATAAAAAGGAATATACAAATGAAGATATAGTATCCCTTAAGGGGGAGGACAGAGTAAGAAAGCGTCCTGCGGTAATATTCGGCTCTGACGGACTTGAGGGCTGTAAACATTCTGTTTTTGAAATTCTTTCAAACTCTATAGACGAGGCTCGTGACGGTCATGGCGATAAGATAATCGTTACAAAGTATAATGACGATTCTATCGAGGTGGAAGACTTCGGACGTGGTTGTCCTGTTGACTATAACCAGCGTGAGAAAAAATATAACTGGGAGCTTGTTTACTGCGAGCTTTATGCAGGTGGCAAGTATAATAATAACGGCGGAGATAACTATGAATATTCTTTGGGTCTTAACGGACTAGGTGCTTGTGCGACGCAGTATTCATCTGAGTTTATGGACGTCGAGGTTTTCCGTGACGGATATAAGTATGACCTGCACTTTGAAAAGGGAAGAAACGTTGGCGGTCTTAAAAAGGAAGAAACAAAGCAGAAAAAGACAGGTACAAAGACACATTGGCGACCTGACCTTGAAGTTTTCACTGATATAAAAATTGAGAACGAATATTTTGAGGACGTTCTGAAAAAGCAGGCTGTAGTAAACCCTAATATCACATTTATCCTGCGTATACAGCGTGAGAACAATTCTTTTGAAGAAAAGACGTTCTATTATGAGAATGGTATCGCCGATTATGTTGCAGAGATAGCAGGTGAAAAGCCTCTGACCTCGGTGCAGTTTTTCACAGGCGACCGCAAGGGTCGTGACCGTGAGGACAAAGACGATTACAAGGTAAAGCTTTCTGTGGCGTTCACTTTCTCTAATCAGGTAAAATGTCTTGAATATTATCACAATTCAAGCTTTCTGGAACATGGAGGCTCACCGGAGGACGCTGTAAAGAGTGCTTTCACATCTCAGATAAATGCTTATCTCAAAAGCAACAATAAGTATCTGAAAAACGAAAAGCCTATTACTTTTCAGGATATCGAGGATTGCTTGGTGCTTGTTTCAAGTTCGTTTTCTACACAGACTTCATATGCCAATCAGACAAAGAAAGCTATCACAAACAAGTTTATCAAGGAGTGCATGACAGAGTTCTTGAAGCACAATCTCGAGATATACTTTATTGAAAATCCTGACGAAGCGGTGAAGATAGCAGAGCAGGTTCTTGTAAACAAGAGAAGCCGTGAAAAGGCTGAGAAGTCAAGAATAGACCTGAAGAAAAAGCTTGCAGGATCTATCGACCTTTCAAATCAGGTGCAGAAATTCGTTGACTGCCGTTCAAAAGACCTTTCTCAGCGTGAGCTGTATATAGTGGAGGGCGACTCGGCTCTTGGTTCTGTTAAAATGGCAAGAAACGCTGAGTTTCAGGCTGTTATCCCTGTAAGAGGAAAGATACTCAACTGTTTGAAAGCTGACTATGATAAGATTTTCAAGAACGAGATAATCACAGATCTTATAAAAGTCATAGGCTGCGGAGTTGAGGTCAAGACGGGCAAGAACAAGGAGATATCTATGTTCAATCTTGACAACCTACGCTGGAACAAGATAGTTATCTGTACTGATGCTGATGTTGACGGCTTCCATATCAGAACGCTTATACTCACAATGCTTTACAGACTTGTGCCGACCCTTATTGAAAAAGGATATGTTTATATTGCGGAGTCACCGCTCTTTGAGATAACGACTTCCGACAAGATTTACTTTGCATATGACGAGAACGAAAAGACAAAGATACTCAAAATGATAGGCAATAAAAAGTTTGATATCCAGCGTTCAAAAGGTCTTGGCGAGAACGAGGCGGAGATGATGAGCCTTACGACAATGGACCCTGCCACAAGACGTCTTATAAAGATAGAGCCTGACGATATCGAGCAGACACAGTGGATGTTCGATATGCTCTTGGGTGACGATCTGCAGGGCAGAAAAGATTTCATCACCAATAATGGTGTTGATTATCTGGATATGGCAGATATTTCATAAGCTGTTTGAGGTGAGAGCATTATGGACGCAATTTTTATATGGTCGTCTGCGCTTGTGATATGTGTTGGACTTCCATTGTTTTTCACAGTAATAAATGTTATAAGGCTTTTTGAGAATGCACCTAAAGAATTGGACAGACCGCTGTTTGATGTGCTGACGGTGGTAATCGGTTCGCTGCTGTCTGTTTTTGACCTTGACGGGTTAGGTCTTGGCGTTGAATATGATGTTCCTCTAACTGTTCATGGGGAATTTCATACACCCATATCAGGGGAGTATAGGTTTAGTTTTTTCTTCCTGTTTTTTATAGCTATGGTGTGCATTGTACTGTTGAGTGTTATAACAAAGAGAAAACCACCGTTGTTTGCGGCTATGCTCATTGCAGGGGTGTATATGGGCAATGTGCTTGATATACTGCTGGTGATACAGCTTTTGAAGAATATGGATAACTTTTTCACGGTGATGATGTTGGTTTTTCCAATGAATTATATGCTTATGTCCGTAAGGCTCATTCGCCGTGAAATAAAGGTGCAGACGGGATATCTCAGCAATTCGGCGGAGAAAAGCGGCTTTATGGGCTGGCTTAATAAGCTTCTCACAAAAAGCCTTGGTTGGTATCTTATCAGCTTTGTGGCAATGATACCGCTCCTTGCGGTGATGCTTTTGATACTTGTTTTATTTGGACAGCGCCCTGACAGCATAGTAAAGGCTTTCACGGAAACAGCCGATTGGACGTTTTCTCAGCAGATACCTCCGCCGCCTGATTACTCCCAAGGGCATTATCTTTGCACAGTTGCGGCAGGGGGACACGCTAAGCTTGTCAAACCTCAGCGAATGGGTCTGCGGCGTGGGGATAAGATAGTTGTGAACAGACAGCTTTGTGTTGCAAACGCATTTGAAGAGCTTATACAGGATAAGCTTCCACGTTTTCACAAATGTGTGAGAAGCTTTTACGATAAACACGGATATCCCATTTCACAGCATATATCGACGAAATTGCGTGCTGATGTGGTCTATATCCTTATGAAACCACTTGAATTTATTTTTATTGCGGTGCTGTATATGTTTGACGCCGATCCCGAAAGCAGGATCGCTATGCAGTATACAGGCAAAAAGTGCACCGACCTTACGAACTTTATGAAAGGATAGATTTTATGGCAAGAAAAAAGGCAGAGCCTAAAAAGACTGCTAAACCAAATAACAACGCATATATCGAGGGTGCAGGACTTGTTGCAGACGAAAAGATAACAATGTCTCTTGAAAAGAACTATATGCCATATGCCATGAGCGTTTTGGTATCAAGAGCGTTCCCTGAGATAGACGGTTTTAAGCCCTCACACAGAAAACTGCTTTATACCATGTATAAAATGGGACTTTTAAACGGAAAGCTCACAAAGTCTGCCAATATCGTTGGTGCGACCATGAGGCTCAATCCTCACGGCGACGGTGCTATATATGAAACCATGGTAAGACTTTCACAGGGCAATGAAGCACTTTTGCACCCATATGTAATGAGTAAGGGTAACTTCGGTAAGGCATATTCAAGAGATATGGCGTATGCTGCCTCTCGATACACTGAGGCAAAGCTCATGCCTATCTGTCAGGAGCTTTTCGGAGATATAGACAAGGACACTGTTGATTTTGTTCCTAACTATGATAACACCACCACAGAGCCGACATTGCTTCCTGCTACTTACCCGTCAATACTTGTTAATGCCAACGTTGGTATAGGTGTTTCTATGGCTTCATCAGTTTGTCCGTTCAATCTCAGCGAGGTTTGCGAGACAACTATCGGACTTATGAAAAATCCTGATTTCAACGCTCTTGAAACGCTGAAAGGACCTGACTTTCCGGGCGGTGCTTCACTTCTCTATGATGAGGAGGAGCTTGATAAGATATACCGCACAGGAAAAGGCTCTGTTAAGCTGAGAGCAAAATATCAGTATGACAAGGAGTCAAGATGTCTTGAGATCGTTGAGATACCTGCCACTACCACAGTTGAAGCAATAATCGAGAAGATAATTGCTCTAGTTAAGGCGGGCAAGATAAGAGAGGTATCATATATCCGTGATGAAACGGACATTAACGGTCTGAAAATAGGTATAGATATCAAAAAGGGCGTAGACCCTGACAAGCTTATGCAAAAGCTTTATAAGCTGACACCGCTTCAGGACTCGTATTCATGCAATTTCTATATACTTGTTCACGGCTATCCAAGAATAATGGGCGTTTATGATATAATTAAAGAATGGGTAGCGTTCAGAATGGATTGCGTTCGACGCAGAACAAGCTTTGACCTTGCAAAGAAGAAAGACAAGCTCCACCTTCTGAAAGGTCTTGGAAAGATACTCCTTGATATAGACAAGGCTATAAAAATAATCAGGGAGACAGAGGAAGAAACCGAAGTCGTCCCAAACCTGATGATAGGCTTCGGCATTGATGAGATACAGGCTGATTATGTGGCTGAAATAAAGCTCAGACACCTTAACCGTGAGTATATCCTCAAAAGAACAGCCGAAACTGAGGACCTTGAAAAAGCTATTGCAGAGCTTGAAGATATTCTTGGAAGCGACAGAAAAATAAAGAATATCATCATTTCCGAATTAAAGGAAGTTTCAAAGAAGTATGGTCAGCCAAGAAAAACTCAGTTCTATTATAAGACTGATATCGAGGAGATAGACATAGAGGACGATATCCCTGACTACGCCTGCAAGCTTTTCCTATCTCAAAGCGGTTATTTCAAGAAATGTACTCCGCAATCACTGAGAATGGCAAGCGAGCAGAAGTATAAAGAGGGCGACGGTCCGCTTCAGGAAATGGAAAGCACCAACAAAACGGAGCTTCTGTTCTTCTCTGACAAGGCGGCTGTGTATAAGACCAAGGTATCGCAGTTTGCCGACACAAAGGCAAGCTCTCTTGGCGACTATATTCCTGCAAAGCTTGGTTTTGATGACGGTGAGGGCGTTGTGTCCATGGTGAATACTGTAGATTATTCGGGCTATATGATATTCTGTTTTGAAAACGGAAAGGTGGCAAAAGTGCCGCTCAATGCCTATGAAACAAAGACCAACAGAAAGAAGCTTGCCAATGCATATTCTGCAAAGGCTAAGCTTGTGGGAATGTTCTTTGTGCAGGATAACGCTGAGATAATGCTTCGCACAACTAACGGAAGAGCAATGATATTTGATACTGCACTTCTTATGCCTAAGTCCACGAGAGATACTATAGGCGTTCAGGTCATGACACTTAAAGCGAAGAATGCAGTTGTTGATAAGGCATTTATCGTTGACGATGAGACAGCAGCAGGCTTTTCAAAATATCGCAGCAAAACGATACCTGTTGCAGGCTGTTTTGCAAAGGATATCGAAGACCCTGACCAGATGCACTTCTGATATATGTTTTTTTACAGCGGATAGACTTCTGTCCGCTGTTTTTCGTTTGTTGACTTTTTACAGAGATTATGGTATACTTGTTTTGAAAAAGTGTGCAAATGCACGGATGTTGCAAAAGGGAGTTGTTTTTATGGAGTGTCCTAAATGCCACAAGTCAGTTGACGATGATGACATTTTCTGTCCTAACTGTGACACAAGATTAAGACCAGACAAAAATACATCTATCATGAAGCGTTTCAAAAAGCAGAATAAACCGCTAAATGTGGAAATAGTGGGTGAGAAAAAACATAAATTGTCTGAAAGCAAGCTCAAGCTTATTCTTATAACGGTGGCGGTAGTGCTTCTTGTGGTGCTTGTCATCCTTATCGTTGTAAATATTATAAGCGGAAAGGGTGAAAACACCGCTGAGAGTATTTCTGAATATATCGGCGTAGATGTTGCAAAGGCTCAGAAAAAGCTTGATATGCACTTTAAGGACGAATCGGCTTTTCAGGGAGTGAACAATGCACTGAATTTTGATTATATCATTGAGTCTGATGACAGTGTTAATGTTGATGGCATAAATTATCCTGAATGGGCGGCACTTGTTACTGTTGATGATGAAGAACGTATACAAACTGTAAAATATTCAAATTTCAAGGTGCTTAAAAACAATGCAAACGGTGAAAAAAAGAGTAAAGCTATCAACCTTGATAAGTTTGAACAAGGAGCAAAGTGGAATGGCTTGTCAGATGCCATAGACCTTGAATATTACGGCATCGTGTGGTCAAAAGACACTAAAAATTATATATACCGCTATTGGTATGAGAATGACGCAGGCGATGATCAGCCTGTGGTGCTTAATGTAACGTTCGATACGGATAATAAGTATCTGTATTATTCTTCTACGCTTATTTATCCTGAGTATCTGTAAAAGGGTCATAATGTTACAAAAGAAATACAAATTGTTGCGTAAATTCTACAATTTCACAAAAAAACTTGACTTATGCTCGGTTTGTTGCTAATATAAATTGATGAATAACGTAAAAAGGAGGTTCGGTATGGATCCTAGTACTAAATTATGTATGGGCTGTATGAACGAACTTGGTTCTGACGGTCGCTGTCATTATTGTAACTATACCGACGATATCCCGCATTTACAGGCTTATCTTGCACCGAGAACAGTGCTTGACAACAGATATATAGTTGGAAAAATGCTTTCATATAATGGTGAGGGTGCGTCTTACATTTGCTACGATATGGTTGGCAAATGCAAGTGTGTGGCAAGAGAGTATATGCCTGACACTCTTTGCGAAAGAGATAGCGAAAGTCAGCGACTTGTGGTGAATCCGGATTGTCTGGCTAAGTATAAGACATTTATGTCTGAGTTTGCGGACGTGAACAAAGTTCTTTCACGCATGAGAAATCTTCAGCATATCGCCACGGCAAAGGATATGTTTTGCGAGAATAATACGACCTATGTCATACTCGAATATGTGGAGGGCGTGACGCTAAAGAAATTTTTACAGTCAAATACAGGCTTTCTCACATGGGAACAGGTCAAAAAGCTTTTTGTGCCATTGTTTACAACATTGAGCATTATACATAATGCAGGTATCATACACAGGGGAATATCTCCTGAAAATATTATTGTTACAACTGATTGTGAGCTTAAACTTACAGGCTTTTGCATAAGTTCTATAAGAACATCTAATACAGGGCTTTCTCCTGAGTTCTATTCAGGATATACCGCTCCTGAGCAATATTCTTCGTTAGAATGGCAGGGCACATGGACTGACGTTTATGCACTTGCTGCAGTTCTTTATAGAATACTAACAGGCTGTATGCCCCTTGACGCTTATACCCGTACTAAGAATGATACGATGGTCGAAGCTTGCAGAGTCAACCCGAGAATACCACAGCATATCTCACGAGTTCTTTCAAGAGCTATGAGAGTTCGTGGCGAAGAAAGAATACAGACAGTTTCAGAGCTTGTTACTGCACTTTTTGAGCAGCATACAACGCATATGGAACACCCTAAGGGTTCAACTCAGACTATTCCTATACAGCATGTTCCAAGACAAAGAACGCAGTCAAGGCAAATGCCACAGCAGACTCGTGAGGAAGAAAAGCCTAAGAATAAAACGGCTACGATAATAGGCTGGACTGTGCTTGTGATAGTGCTTTTGCTTTCAGTTTTTCTGCTATATGAGTTGTTTTCAGGTCCGTCGGACAGCAATAATGATTCGTCTGAGGATAAGGTCATTTCTTCTGATGATGCAGATGGAGTTGACAGCGAGGTATTCGTTTACAGCACCACAGTTGCTACGCCTAAGGTGACTGATACTGAAAGTCAGTCAGAATATGGCTATGGCGCTATAATGCCTAACGTTGTGGGTCTGGAATACAATACTGTTGTAAAACAACTTGGTGAGGATTTTACTATCAAGGCTGAATATTATTATTCTGATGTTGACGATAAGGACGTTGTTAAAGAGCAGAGCATACCAGAGGGTACTGATTTTGATCCGTCTTTGAAAAATGAGCTTGTTCTTAAAGTATGTGCAGGCCCTGAAAATGTTCCTGTTCCTGATTTCTCTGGCCTGTCAAAGAAGGCTTACCTTGAGCTGCTTGATTCTTATAATATCAAGTATAAGGTCGTTACCGATTTCTCAAGCTCTGTTTCTGCAGGATATGTTATGGCGACAAGCGTTAATGTTGGAAACACTGTGAATGTTAAAAATGGTGATGTGCTTACAGTTACAGTTTCCGCAGGTCTTGTGACTACTACGACCACTACAACAAAGGCAACAGAGCCTAAGCCTGATACGAACACAGGCAGCTCTTCTGAAACAACACCAGCTCCGGCTGTTGTGCCTGCTGAATAACGAAAACGTTTAATAAAATGTTAAAAAACAAACAAAGCCCTTGACAATTCAGGGGCTTTGTGCTATGCTCATTATAGATTATTAGGAAAGTAACAGGATAAATTGTTTCCTGGTTTGGAGGTATTTTACATGGCTAAGAAAATTGGTGTACTTACCAGCGGAGGAGATGCTCCGGGAATGAACGCTGCTGTCAGAGCAGTATGCAGAGCTGGTCTTGCAAAGGGTATGGAAGTCGTAGGTATCCTCAGAGGATATAACGGCCTTCTTAACGGTGAAGTTATTGAGATGAATGCAAGAACTGTTTCAGGCATAATCCAGAGAGGCGGTACTTGCCTTTACACAGCAAGATGTCCTGAATTCAGAGATATCGAGGGCGTAAAGAAGGGCAGAGATAAGTGCCTTGAAATGGGTCTTGACGGTATCGTAGTTATCGGTGGTGACGGTTCATTCAGAGGTGCGGCTGACCTTTCAGCACAGGGTATCCCATGTATCGGTCTGCCTGGTACTATAGACAACGATATTTCATGCACAGAATATACTATCGGTTATGACACAGCTATGAACACGGCTATGGAAATGATCGATAAGATCAGAGATACAGCACAGTCACATGACAGATGTTCAGTAGTTGAGGTAATGGGCAGAAACGCTGGTTACATTGCTATCAACGTTGCTGCTGCTGTAGGCGCTGAGGCTGTTATCACACCTGAGAAGCCTTATGACCTCAATGCTATTGCTCAGAAGATGGAGCAGACAAAGAAGTCAGGCAAGACACATTTTATCATTGTAGTTGCTGAGGGCGTTGGCAAGACAGAGTATATCACAAGAACTCTTCAGGATATTACCGGAATCGAGTCAAGAGCTACTATTCTCGGTCATGTTCAGAGAGGCGGCTCTCCTACAGTAAGAGATAGAGTTGTCGCAACTGAAATGGGCTATCACGCTGTTGAACTGCTCGAGCAGGGCATTGGCAACAGAGTTGTTGGTATGAAGGACAGCAAGATATATGATGTAGATATTCAGGAGGCTCTTTCAATGAAGAAGCCTTTCGAGGACGAGCTTTACAAGATCCTCAATGAAACTGCATTCTAATTTTTCATGAGGTCTGAGTCTTTAAGACTTTGACATATTACAGAGTAGAAAACTGAGCGTTAAGTGTCCGTCGGACGGGGAGTTGCCGTCGGAACGAAAAAGGCAGAACCTTTGCGGTTCGGTTTTCGCATCCCGCTGAATGTGTAATTGAAGCTTTTTATAGCGGCTCTGCACATCCCGCATGGGTAGTGTGCAGAGCTGTTTTTATGCTCCGTTATGCACAAAGCGACAAGCTCGCAGAATAAGGAGGTAAATTTATGAAGAGCTTCGGAAGAATGTTCTATGACTCTTTCAAGTCACTGAAAGATCTTAGAACATTGACAACAACTGGAATATTGATAGCGTTGGCGTTTGCTATCAGATCATTTTCCATTGAGGTAACGCCTGACTTGAGGATCGGTTTCACTTTTCTTGCAACCTGTACTATAGGTATGCTTTACGGACCTGTGGTATGCGGAATGTCTACATTTGTGCTGGACTTTCTAGGATATATAGTGCAGAACAAATCTCCGAGAGCCTACAGCCCACAGCTTGCAATGGTAGTTATTATTTCAGGTATCATCTATGGCTGTCTGTTGTATAAGTGCGATTTTAACAACAAAAAGCTTCAAAGCTACATAAGGATCGCAATTGCAAGAGGAAGTGTTATACTTTTCTGTAATATAGGACTTAATTCTTATTTTCTGTATACACTTTATGTAAACAAGACTTTTGGCATCACAAATCTCACCAAAGAAGGAATGAGCGGTTTTCTTACATACTGCACACCGAGAATAGCGAAAAATCTTATCCAGCTCCCTGTGGATCTGATATTGCTCATGCTATTCCTGCCTGCTGTGAAGTTTGCTTATGAAAAAGTAAGATCACAGTTTGGACATAAAGCGACAAATATATGATTTAAAGCAGCGGCAGAAATGTCGCTGTTTTTGCGTGAAAATATACAAGAAAAATGGGGTACTAATGTGAAATTTAGGTGAAACACTTGAAATTCGTTGAGATTTAGTGTATAATTAAAATTAAGTTATTTTTAAGGCAGGCTTCTGTCTTTTATTCAGAAAGGTCTTGAGTGTATGATAAATGTTGGTTTTATCGGTGCAGGAAATATGGGCTATGCTATCATGAAAGGCATTGCAGGCAGTAAAATGAGTAAGGATATTCAGCTTTACGCTTTTGATAAATATGCTCCGATACTTGATAGACTTGACGAGCTTGGAACAGTAAAATGTTCAGGCTGTGCAGAGGTAGTTGAAAAGTCAGAATATGTTTTTCTTGCAATTAAGCCTCAGCAGCTTGACGAGGTGCTTGATGAGATAGCTCCTGCGGTAACGAAAGATACGGTCATAGTTTCTATATGCGCAGGCATTACAGATGATTATATCGCTTCAAAAACTGTGGCTGGCGCAAAGGTAGTGCTTGTTATGCCAAACACTCCTCTTCTTCTTGGGGAGGGCGCAACTGCTCTTTCACGCTCTGACAGCGTTACAGATGAGGAGTTTGAGCTTGTTTGCAATATCTTTGGCTCATGCGGTATGTATGCCGTCATATCAAAGGATAAAATGAAAGAGATAATAGCAATAAACGGCTCATCTCCTGCTTTTATCTATCTGTATGCTCAGGCATTCATAGAGTATGCAAAGAGCGTTGACATCGATGAAACAGTTGCAAGAGATCTTTTTGCAAAGTCGCTTATCGGCTCTGCCAAAATGATAACTGACAGTGGCAAGTCACTTGACGAGCTTATTGAAATGGTATCATCAAAGGGTGGCACAACTATCGCTGGTCTTGATAAGCTCCGTGAGGGCGGTCTGCCAAAGGCTGTTGAGGACTGCTGCAAGGCTTGCACTAAGAGAGCTTACGAGCTTTCAAAATAGTTATTTTTTCTGCACCGTGGCATATACATTACTCAAAGGAGTGATGTATAATGAACAGCGGGACAGGCATATACAAAAGCGGAGTTCTTGCATTTTTTGCAGGAGCTATCCTGATCGGTGCGCTTTTGGGTGCTGTTACTTTTTGCTTTATGGGCAGCGACGAGCTTTCAATGCTGTCGGTGTTTTCAAACAGCTTCGTTGACGTGAGGTCATCAGGTGATCTTGAAGAAATTCTTGTGAGGTCTTTTTTCAGTTCGACTGTTTTTTTAGCAGTTGTGTTTTTGTCAGGTTTTTCTTCACTGGGACAGCCTTTAGCTGTTGCAGTATTGCTGTTGCGTGGCATGGGCTGGGGTGTTGCAATGTCTCAGCTTTACAGCATTTACGGCGGACATGGTGCCTTACTTTCAGCGATGTTTGTACTTCTTCCTGCGGTCATAACAGCGGCGGCACTTATGATAGCCTCAAGGGAAGCTGTTGCTATGTCAAATATCCTGCTGTGCATTGTTTTTTCTGAAGGACAGCATAGCGGTCTGCGACAGACGGTGCGGCTTTATGCTGTTAAGTTTCTTGTGCTTGAAGCGGCGGCGGCTGTTGCGGCTGCGCTTGAATGTCTGATGACGATTATTTTTGCAGGACGAATTTAGTATACAGTATACAAAGAATGAAATAAAATTCGGGGCAATTTCGGGGACTATTAATTTTAAGGAGCGGTGTAATGTCTTTATTTGGTAATTACAATACCCCTGGCAGAGGTGTGCTTAAAGCACCTCAGGAGAAAAAGGGTATTTTTAAGTTTTTTGAAGTCTATGGCAGGCATATGTGGAAGCTTATGGAGCTTAATTTGCTGTATTTCGTTTTCTGCATACCGATGACGCTTATGGTTATACTTATGCTTATGACATCAAATCCAATATGGCTCTTACTGGCGATACCGTCAGTATTGGTAGGACCTGCAACGGCTGCAATGACAAAGGTTTGCCGAAATTATTCTCAGGAAAGAAATGCGTTTTTGCTACATGATTTCTGGGATTCTTTCAAGAAGAATTTCAAGCAGGGCACTATCATGGGTGCCATAGATATCATCTTCGCTATAGGATTTATGGTCGGGATTCCAATGTATAAATATTGGGCAGAGCAGAACTCCATGATATACATTCCTTTTGTTATCTGCATAAGCTGTCTTATCGTATTCTTCATGATGCACTTTTACATCTATCTCATGATAAGCTCCACTAACCTTAACATGAAGCAGATAATAAAGAACTCGTTTTATCTTGTGAGTCTTGGCATAAAGCAGTCTCTTTGGTCACTTCTGGCATCGCTTATCGTCATTGTTATGATGTATCTTTTCCTGCCGTATTCTCTGTTCATATTGCCATTTTGGCCTCTTTCGTTCATATGCTTCGTGACTTGCTTCAATTGTTATCCTGTTATCAGAAAACACGTTATCCAGCCTTACTACGATCAGCGTGGTGAAAGCAATCCTGAGTTCGCATACAAGAATGCAGACCCTGACGAACAGCTCTTTGAGGATAGAGCGGCGGAAGAAACCCCTGTCAAGACCAAAGAGAGCAGAAAAAAAGGCAAAACAATCTCATAAAAAACATAAGGACAGCTCGTTTGAACTGTCCTTTGTTTATGCTAATTATTTTTCGATTTCGCCAAGTGAAAGCGCTTTGAGATAAGCGTTTATGAAACCGTCAAGGTCGCCGTCCATAACAGCGTTTACATTGCTGTTTTCAAAACCCGTTCTGTGATCTTTTACAAGAGTGTATGGCATGAAAACATAGGAACGTATCTGGGCACCCCATGCGATCTCTTTCTGAACACCCTTGATATCCTCTATCTTCTCTAGATGTTCACGCTCTTTTATTTTGATAAGCTCTGCTTTGAGCATTTTCATTGCATAATCCCTGTTCTGGAACTGTGAACGCTGTGTCTGGCATGATGTAACGATGCCTGTTGGTATGTGGGTAAGTCTTACGGCTGATGAGGTTTTGTTGATGTGCTGTCCGCCTGCACCGCTTGCACGATAAACGTCCATTTTAATGTCCTCAGGACGGATATCTACTTCGATTGTATCGTCTATTTCAGGCATAACGTCCACCGCTGAGAATGACGTGTGTCTGCTTCCTGAGCTGTCGAAAGGTGAGATACGCACTAGTCTGTGTATTCCTGCTTCACTTTTAAGATAGCCATAAGCGTTTTCACCCTCCACGATAACGGAGGCACTCTTCATGCCAGCCTCTGCACCCTCGAGATAATCAAGAGTAGTCATTTTGAAGCCGTGGCTTTCACACCATTTGTGATACATCCTGAAAAGCATTTCGCTCCAATCCTGCGCCTCAGTTCCGCCTGCTCCTGCATGAAAGTTGATGATAGCGTTGTTGTGATCATACTCGCCTGTGAGCAGAGTGTCAAGCTGTGCGGCGTCAAGACCCTCTTTTAGAGTTTTAAGGTCAGACTGTATTTCGTCGATCATGTCCTCGTCACCCTCATCGGCTGCCATTTCAATAAGCACTTCGATATCCTCAAATGACGACTTGAATTTATTGTATTTTTCCAGTTTGCCCTCAAGATTTCTTGTTTCCTGCAAAACCTTCTGCGATTTCTCCATGTCGTCCCAAAAATTAGGTTCTGCGGCTTTTTCGTGAAGCTCTGCGATCCTTTCCTGAGAACGCTCAATATCGTATACG
>OLXZ01000724.1_pt1 | contig 16329 bp, 14 predicted proteins | sample 1673901 | NCBI WGS metagenome assembly OLXZ01 (sample SAMEA103958131, study PRJEB25191) | human gut metagenome | reverse complement strand
TGCGCGCCGCCTCGCCCTGCAGCTGATCGCGCGCGTTCAGATGCCCAATGAGTGCTTTCAGCTGACTCGGAAGGTTCTTCATCGTATAAATGGCACTGTAATCGCGCACGTCAAGCAGCGTCAGAAGCTGTTCTTTGGCTCTTTGTCGCTGCATATGCATCAGTTCCGGCTCCGAGCAGCGGTTCGGAGCATCCGGCGCTTCATCCTCGTTGCACTCCAACTCGTCGGCGACACTGTAATCAGGGGCATTTGTCCGCTCGGTGGTGCCGGAAGCGCGTTCAAAATTCTTGACCTGAATACCGCGCATACTGCGCCGCAGATCGGCGGCGAGAAATGCAAGCGCAATTTTCATCTGCGGTGTGCCAGAGCTGAGATTCAGCAGCACCTCCCCATCGGGAAACTCCGCTGTCAGTGCCGCCACAGCCTCCGTAATCGGCGCACCGACAGCGTCCATATCTGACGGATCATCGATCTGTGTCCGCACGACACGCAGCTCCGGCGCATAGCCGCCCCAGTTGTTCTGAATGTGCGATAAAACGGTGTCCAGCCGCGCGCCACAGCCGTCGAGCGCCGCAGCCTCGCCGGAAAGGAACACACAGATCAGCTCCGGGCGGTAGTGGCGGATGATATGCAGCATCGGGCCGTCGTGGTATCCGCGCACAGGGTCTGACGTACCCATACAGGTAAACAATAGTCTCATCATGGATCGTTCCTCGCTTTCGAGTTTATGAACCTCTTTATGTGTGCGAACCTCTATTTTCACAGTACAAATTAAGTCGCTGTTTTATGCGCTTCGCACGGCACTTTGCAGTTTCTCAGTTTGCTATTGATAAACCATCTGCCAATATGATACAATAAAACAGCAGAGTTGACAATTCTTTTTCCTGTTGCACCAGAAAGAATGTGCAGCTTTGCCGAAACAACCCACACCCCGCAAGGGGACGGAAACACGCCATACACTTCGTAGACGTCAAAGTTCCAACCGTAGAAACAATCCACACCCCGCAAGGGGACGGAAAACCATTTGTGTTTACATTGCAGAAATTGGTGGAGAAACCATCCACATCCCCGACAGAGGACAACTGACAAAAAAGGAGCGTGAGACACGTTGAGAGAAGAAAGCGTGCGCGTCAGCTTCGGCTGTCTGCTGCACGACATCGGTAAGCCGGTGCTGCGTGCGGGCGGACAAACCGGCGATCACAGCAGCCTCGGCTATGCGTACCTGAAAAAGCTTTGGCAGGATGACCGGGACATTCTCGACTGCGTCCGCCTGCACCATGCCGCTGCACTGCGCGCCGCGCAGCCTGCGGACAGCAGCATCGCGTGGATCGCCTGCATCGCGGACAATATCTCCGCCGCTGCCGACCGGCGCAGCATAGACACGGAGGAAACAAGTTTCCGGCGTTATCTGCCGCTTGTACCCGTGTTTTCCCATATGAATGGGGAGCATCCCGGAAAAGCCGTTTCGCCTGCTTTGCAGACAGGCGCGCTGCATCTGCCGCTTGAAAATCTGGATACTCTGACGGCGGCGCAGTATCAGGCAGCCGTGGACGCGCTGGCACCGAGGCTCGCGGAGCTTTCGCGCACGGAGCAGTGGCTCAATTCTCTGCTGTGTCTGCTGGAAAGCTACCTCAGCGCCTTCCCATCGAGCACCAACACGGCGGAAAGCCCGGATATTTCACTCTTTGACCACCTGAAAACCACGGCGGCGATTGGCGTCTGCATCAGCGAGTATCTCGCAGATCAAAACGAAACGCAGTTCAAAAAGCGCCTTTTCGACAAGGAAAAGCAGTTCATGGACGAGCAGGCGTTTCTTCTCTACTCGGCGGATTTTTCCGGTATCCAGAAGTTTATTTACACGGTTGCATCGGACAAGGCGCTGCGTTCCCTGCGGAGCCGCTCGTTCTTTCTTGAACTTGCGATGGAGCATTACGCCGACGAGTTGCTTTCCCTCTGCGGCGTCGGGCGGGCGAACCTTCTTTATACCGGCGGCGGACACTGCTATATGCTCCTGCCGAACACCATGGAAGTCCGGACGGCGATCGAGCGTTGGAACCGGCGCTTCAACGACTGGCTCTCCGAGCAGTTCGGCATTTCGCTGTTCCTCGCGCACGGCTATACCGCCTGCAGCGGCAACGAGCTGATCGACGTTCCTGCTGAACAAAGTCCCTACAAGAAGATGTTCCGGCGCGTATCCTCTGCGCTGGCTGGGCACAAGCTGCACCGCTATGATGCGCAGGCAATCTTGAAGCTCAACAGCACCCACGCCGATGGCGGACGTGAATGCAAAATCTGCGGACGCACGGACAGCCTTCAGGACGGACGGTGCAGCTGGTGCCGGCTGTTCGTTTCGCTGTCTGAGAAAATTCAGCGCTGCGACATCTATTTTGTAAGCCCGGGGGAGTCAGACAGCGCAGACTTCGTGCTTCCTACACCGGATGGCACGGTCGGCGTCACTTTCATGGACGAAAAAACAGCCCGCAGCCGGTTAAACGGCGGCGAAGCTGTGACGAGAATTTATTCCAAAAACAAAGCCTATACCGGACTTCAATACAGTACGCGCATCTACGTTGGAGACTATGCCTTCAGTAACAGCATAGAAGCGCTTGCGCAGGAAGCTAACGGCGTCAAACGCATCGGCGTGTGCCGGATGGACGTGGACAATCTTGGGCAGGCATTTGTCGCGGGCTTCGAGCGCCCGGAAAAAGCAACTGCGCAGGAACGCGAGCATTTCGTTACCATCTCGCGCACAGCGGCGTTTTCCCGGCAGATGTCCCTGTTCTTTAAGTGTTACATCAACGATATTCTTTCCGGACGCTTTGAAAGCAAGCCGGCCCTTGCCGTGACGGTCGTCTATTCCGGCGGCGATGATGTGTTTTTACTTGGCGCATGGAATGATGTTGTAGAGGCTGCGCTTCGCATCCGGCAGGCATTCACCGCCTTCTCCTGCGGCGCGCTTACCATCAGCGCAGGACTTGCGCTGGTGGACGATCACTATCCGGTCCGCCTCTCGGCAGCCGCCTCCGGCGATTTGGAAGACCTTGCAAAGCAGGCACCGGACAAAGATGCCGTATGTCTGTTTGAAGGCGCGCACTGCTACAGCTGGGATACATTCACAAAGCGTGTGCTTGGTGAGAAAAAAGCCGCGTTAGAGGCTTTTTTCGGCACGCGCGGTCAAGAGCGTGGAACTGCATTTTTGTATCGGACGCTCGACCTTCTGCGCACGGCGCAGGACCCGAAGGACGGCAAATTGCAGCTCGCCAGATATGCCTATCTGCTTGCCCGGCTGGAGCCGCCGCGCACATCGCCCGCGTTTGGCGCATACCGGATGTTTGCAGACAAGATGTACCGCTGGGCACTGAACAAAACAGACCGCGCCGAGTTAATCACGGCAATTTATCTTCATGTCTATGAGAACCGGGAGGGGGATACAGATGGCATACAACAATAACAGCTACAGTGGCTACAACCGCGGCTATTCCGGCGGCGGACAGTCCCGTCCGCTGCAGCGTTCGGGGTATGGCGCACAGCAGCGCACGGCTTACAACCAGCCGCTCGCAGAAATTCAGGCTGAAAAGGTCCCGGATGACTATATCGACCGTGCTGACGCGATCATGCGCGAAATGAGCGGGCAGCGCCCAGTGATTACAACCAGCAAAATCCGAAACCTCCTGAGTCTCGTCAGCGGCATCTATGATGCCGAGCGGCTCCGTACCGAACCGGAACTGACAAAGGAGAGCATTGCGGGTATCGGCATGATGCGCATCCGCACAGCATATGAAGCCGGGCGCGATCCTGCAACGAAGGTGTTTGTCGAAAAGGCACATCTTCTGCAATATCTCAAGGGCATCAGCACAAATCGCGAGACTCTGATTGCGTTTGCACACTATATGGAAGCGCTGGTAGCGTATCATCGCTACTACGGCGGTAAGGAGGCGTAAGTATGTACGGGAAAATTCTGATTCAGTGTGATCTGATCGTCCGAACCGGTATGCATATCGGCGCATCCGGCGCCTTTTCCGCGATCGGTGCGGTCGACAGTCCTGTTGTCCGCGATACGCTCACGGGAAATCCAATCGTTCCCGGCAGCAGCCTCAAGGGAAAGCTCCGCACGCTGCTGGCAAGAAGTTTTTCCGGTGACATCGAACATATGCCGGATTTCAAGAACGACGAAGCACCGATCCTGCGCCTGTTTGGAAGCGCTGACACAGTCAGAGCGGCGCGGCTCCAGTTTGCCGATTGCTTTGTCAATAATAAAGAGCAGATGAAAGTGGTTGGCCTGACCGAGGTAAAATTTGAAAACGCCATCAACCGGATCAATTCTGTTGCAAATCCGCGCCAGATCGAGCGCGTCGTGCCGGGAACCAGCTTCGGCGTGAACATTGTCTATGAATTTAGCGGCGAGCGCGAAGCACAGGAAGACCTTGCATTGCTCGCAAAGGGGATGAAGCTGCTGCAGCTGGACTATCTCGGTGGACATGGCTCACGCGGCAGCGGCAGAGTCAGCTTCACGAACTTCTGCCTGACCGGTGTTGCCTGTGACGCGGATACGGCTTCTCTGACGGGCCTCTTTGAGGAGGTTGCAAACTATGAGTTGTTTTCTGTTTAGTCTCCGGTTCACCGCACCTGTCCACTTCGGATTGTCCGACGCTGCAATGTCGCTCTACGCATCGGAAGAAACCTTCCGCGCCGATACGCTCTTCTCAGCGCTTTGCCATACTGCTCTGCACGCAGAAGGTGAAGCAGGCGTGACACGGCTCTGTGAAGCCGTCCGGCGAGGAGAATTGACGCTTTCCGACGCTATGCCTTACTGCGGCGATACATTCTATCTTCCAAAGCCCTTTATCCATGCGCCCTCATCCGAGGAGCTTCCGGCAAGGCAGCGAAAGACCATGAAAAAGCTGCGTTGGCTCCCGGTGCATGCCTTTGAGCAATTTTCTGTGTCCGTACACGGCGGGGCCGCATTTGTTCCAGAAACAGCGGAAGGCTTCGGCGTGCATGAGAATTACACGAAAGCGGCTGTTACAGACGGTGAGGACGCTAACCCGTATCAGGTCGGCGTGTTCCGGTTCTTTGAAGATTGCGGCCTGTGGTTCATGCTGTGCTGCCCGGAGGAGGACGGCCCCTATTATGAAACGCTGCTCCGTTTGCTCGGCATGAGCGGGATCGGCGGGAAGACCAGCGCCGGATATGGTTCTTTTGAAATCGAGGATGTGATTTTTCTGGACGAGCCATTCGACGATCAAACCGAGTGGCTGCATGACGCGCTTGCGCGGGAAAGCAACTCTTATCTGCTGCTGACGACGGCGCTGCCCGAAACGGAAGACCTCGAAGCTGTTTTAGAAGGTGCCTATTATCAGCTGACCCGCAGAGGCGGCTTTATTCAATCTGAAACCTATGCAGCCGAGCCGCAGAAAAAGGACACGCAGTATTTTCTTGCCGCGGGGTCTGTTTTGAAGCGGAAGTTTTCCGGCGGCCTGTTTAACGTCGGAGAAAGCGGAAAACATCCTGTCTACCGCTATTCAGCTCCTGTTCTGCTGGGGGTATCGTTATGATTCACGAAGGACAACTGGAGGTATTCGATCTGACACTGACTGCCAAAGCTCCGTTTTTTATTGGCAGCGGCAAAAGCTATGTAAAAAAAGAATATGTCTTTTTGACACCGCGTTCCGCCAGAGTATCCTGCGACGAAGTGATGCTGTTAGATGAAACAAAGTTTTTTCATCTGCTGCTGGAACGGAAGCTGGAAGATAAGTACACACAGTTCATGCTGGGGGCGCAGACGGATCTTTACCGGTTTCTCACGACAGAATGCTGCCTGAGTCTGAACGATATCCGCACTGTCAGCCGCTACAGCATCGCTGCCGCAGACGCGCTCGACGCAGATCATTCTCTGAAGGAAATCAACGCCTTTGTGCGCGGAGCAGACGGCCGCGTCTATGTTCCCGGAAGCAGTGTAAAAGGTGCGCTCCGTACCGCGATTCTTACTGATTGGATTCTTTCGGACAATTCTCCGCATTCTGCGTTTGGCGATACGCGCAAGGGCTTTCCGGAAGGGACATATCTCCATACTCTGAAACTCAAGAAGGATTGGAACGACGTGGTACTGGATGACGCAGTGAACAGTATCCTGCGCGGCCTCAGTATTTCGGACAGCCTGCCGGTCAGCGACACCTGCATGATCCTTGCCGGTAAAACAGATGCAGATCCGAATGGGCAGACGCACCGGATCAACCTCTGCCGCGAGTGTATCCGTCCCGGAACGAAGCTTCATTTCAAACTGACGCTCGATCAGTCGGTATTGCATCAGAAAATTACGGCAGAGAGCCTGATGAGCAGCGTTCGGACGTTTGACAGCTTCTACGAGAAAACCTATTTGTGCCATTTTACAGCGCCGCGTCATGCGGCAGAAGTTTCCTATGACAACACGCTCTTTTTGGGCGGCGGCGTGGGCTTCTTTTCCAAAACGCTTACATATCCGTACCTCGGCGAAAAGGACGGACTGCAAGCGGCAATCAACGAGCTGAGCCGCTCGTTCCGCAAGCACCGACACGAAGAAGACCGCGCGGATGGTATCTCGCCGAGAACTATAAAATATGCGCTTTACGAAGGTGAATTGTATCCATATGGTCTGTGCGAGGTGAAGCTCTCTTGATAACGACTTACCAGTTAGAACTGTCCGCCCGGCTTATGCCGTCGGATGGCTATAAGCTGTATGCGTGGTTGCTGACGCAGATTCCTTCTGCCGCAGCGGAAGCGCTTCACAGTCAGCAGGACCACCCGATTTCTCAGTTCGTAACGTTTGATAAAGAAAAGGATACGTCTATATGGAATATCCATCTTCTGAGTACGGAGGCTTGTGCGCTGTTTGCTCCGGCGATAGAATCGATTGAAACGATTTCCTTGCACACAGGTGAGATTTCTGTTGTTTCCAAACTGCCAAAAACAGAGATTCAATTTGAAGACATCATCCGACAGGCACGCCAGATTGCCTCCTCGTGCATGGAAATTCAGTTTCGGAGCGCCGCTTCGTTCAAGCAAAACGGACGCTATGTGATTTTTCCACAGGAAAAGCTGATTCTGCAAAGTCTTGTGAATCGTTGGAACAGTTTTTGTGAGGAATATCCGCTTTGCGACCCGGACGCACTGTGTATGCTGGAAAGCGGCATTTATATCCGCGATTATACATTGAAATCCGTTCGATATCATCTAAAGAATGTATATATTCCGGCATTTGTCGGAAAGGTTACGCTGGACTCCAGACTTCCTGTTCCGTTGGCGGAGTTGTGGCGCGCCATCCTGCTCTGGGCAGATTACAGCGGCATCGGCATCAAGACCGCGCTCGGCATGGGTGGGGCAAATGTCAGATTTCTTTAGAATCCAGCACACAATCATACCCTTGCAACACAAAAGATCCACAGTTCTTAGTGGATCTTTTGACTATTTTAAATTTGTTTCATGCTGCCCTCTTCAGAGCTTTTTGAGGGCTTTTTTAGACAGATGCCGCTGATAAATACTTCATATCTGCGCGAATAAATTATCGGGGCCAGAGGAAGTTCCTCTGGCCCTTTTCTTTTTGAATACCAAAGACTCTGTCGAGAAACAGTATATTTGTCAGATATCTGAAATATCCTTCAGTGCATGATACACATCCCGCCAGAGGTGCAGGCCGCTGCCGGGGTATCGGCTGCGCAGGCGCTCCAGTGCAGCTTTTCTGGCTTTGGTCACACCGTCCGTCGAGAGCATTTCGCGCAGGCCAAGCTCGTCCGCAGACAGCTTTTCGTAGCCAAACACGCCGTAGGTATGACCGAGGATCGCGCGATCCTTTGCGCTGAGTGTGCGAAAAAGCTGCTCCAGTTCCTCCGTGCAGACCTGCCGGTAAACAGCCTGTTCCGGCGTGAGAGCGTGCTGGTCGAGCAGCAGCCACGCAAGCGGATCATCGTCCGGATCGGTATCTGAAAGCGCAGAGACGGGAAGTGCGTTCGTCTTACAGCCAATCAACTGTGCAGCCTTTTCAGCGGAAACGCCGAGCATCTGTGCAACTTCATCCGGAGAAAGGTTTTCCTCTTTGTGCAGCCGCTGTGCCTGCTTGACCCGCTGCATTTCGTCTTTTGGCAACGCCGCTGCACCGAGGTTTGCCTCCAAATAGCGATACATCTTCCCACGCAGAAATGGATGCAGATATGTAGTCAGTTTTCCACGATTCTCGTCATACGCCCCGGTGGAAAGGCGCTCACAAAGCTCCAAAGCGCCTTCGGCGCACAGTTCATCCAGTATTTCTTTGTCCGAACAGCCAAAGCTCTGCGCCGCGTCTTTTGCAACAGAAGCGATGAACCCATGCATTTGCAGATAAAGCTGCTCAAAGGCTTCCGTGTCGCCGCTGAGATACTGCCTGTACAGTTCTTCGTTCGTCATAAGCTGTCACCTCCTCACGCAGCACCGTCAGTTTTGCTTTCTTGGGCGACCCACTGGCTTGCTTTTGCGCTGTACACCGCAGAGCGGATAGAGATTCCTGGTTGCCAGGGATTCGTTGAAGGCTTCATAGGGCATACCGGGCTGCGTTCGCGCTTCGTGATAAAGTTCTTCCGCCTTTGCGCGCAGGCGCATCTGCTCCTCTGCCGTGATAATGCCGCGTGCTTTGTCCTTGTCGATGCGCTGATAGCATCGAGAAAGCGCCTGCGTCAGTGGACTGTCCGCCGCTGTTTCTTTGACGCCGCGCGTCCGGTACCCGAGCTGCGCACAGGAATAGCGCGGATTATCCGGATTCGGCGAATCGCAGTATTTTGTGTGATAGCCCTTTTGCAGCAGAAAAAGCCTGCCGCATAGTTCACACTTCCGAATCAGATGCCCGGCTTCCAGCCCTTTATAAAAATCCAGCTTGAGAAGTGTTTGTAAATGCTCTGTTTCGTAATACTCAAAAATCCTGAACTGCTCTGAATCCGGCGCCGTTTCCCGCGGCACGAGATGGATTCTGACATCATCAAAAAGTGTATAGTTCCCGGTACCTTCTATCGGATTGGCGATCCACTTGTGCCGGAATTCCGGAAAGAGAAACCCGTTCAGGGCCGCAATATATTGGTTCGGTGACAGATGTTCGAGCGTGGAAAGCGCCTCCCGAATAAACGCGCGCAGCGTCTGACAGACAGAAGCGACATCTTTAAGCACCTGCACATAGTTCATGCAGTATGCTTTATAGAGCTGCCACTTTAAGTCTAACGGCACAGGCGCGATCAGCAGCGCTGGGGTTTTCGCTTCCGGCTTCGGCGGAATGGGCGGATACAAGTTCAGATACCATTCCCGCTGCGTCTCGCTCAATTCCTCCGGATTTTTGATTCTGCCGTATTTCTTCGGATTCTCCAAGTAGTCTTCATACACACAGATTTGACGCAAAATCTCGTGGTCGTGCGCATCCATTTCAAGTGGATCGCCCTCTGTAATCGGCATTTCTGTGAGTTGCTTTGCCTCTGCCAGAATGTACGAGTCGGTCTGAATCAGACGAAAAATACGGTGGCGGCAGAGCGCTTCATTCAGCCGGAGCATCTGTTCATTGGCCTGATGCCAGTCGGTCAGATTGTGTGTTTTTTCATAAAGAGCCATACCTTCCATTGCAGATTGCAAGCGGCTGTCAAGCGCTTGATATTCCTCTGGCGTGATGTTCAAAACCTCCGTTGTTAGTGCTCCAAGCGGAAATTCTTCTCCGTAAATACCGAGCGTTTTCCCTCCGATATAAAACGTAATGGACTGAAACATATGTTTCTCCTTTGAAAACCTGTCCGCAAATGATTTTTATTTGTCTGCTATTACTCTGAGTGTATCAGAAAAATCTCCATACTACAAGTAGAAAGGTGCGTGCCGCGAAAAACGTGGTACGCACCTTTACTTTTTGATTCGGAGGAGATTTTTTGACAGGAAACACACCATTAAAACTGATTTCCATGAGCGAAATCAACGCGGAGGAGGTGCAATGGCTCTGGTATCGCGGTCTCGGCTCTATCGACTTCCGCGCTTCGGCCAGAAGCGTTTTGATCGTCGGGCGGCTGAAAAGCGGCGATACGCTACGCATTGTCGCGCAGGACAAGAACAGCCTTGCGCCGGAAGGCGCAGCCATTGCATTTGAGCTTCACCCGGAGCATGGCTTTCAGTGGAAGGGCTTCTGCGATGCGACCGTTGACAACATCCTGAACGGCACCGGGCAGGTGCAGACAAAGACCATGCAGATGGAAGACGAGCTGCGCAGGTTTCTGACGCAGCCAAGACCAGCCGAAGAAGTCCTTGCGCTTGCAAAGCAGCTCGGCATTTCAGAGCGGACGCTGAAAATCGCAAAGCGAAATCTCGGCATTCTTTCGGAGCGCCGCGCCGACCAATGGCTCTGGCGCTTGCCGGAGCAAGAGGGTAAGGGGGTAACGCCTTGAACGGTTTGCATCCTTGCACCCTTCCACAGCGGGCACCGTTCGCCGCCGTGAGGCGCGTGTCGCCGCTGTGTGCGGCTTTCGGGGCAGACTGCGTGTCCGTACTAGGAACGGCGATGCAATCTGTATACGCATGGCGATCAGGTCTTGAAAACTCGAATTTGACGCAATTTCATAAGAAAAACGATTTTCAAGCTTCCAATACTGGTCATATTGTGTTATACTTTTACATAATAACAGGAAATGGAGCGTGAAACTATGCCGCTGGTACAGGCGAAATGCACCAACTGCGGTGCAAATCTGGAAATCGACAACACAAAGGACGCCGCGATCTGCCCGTATTGTGGGACTGCGTTCATTGTAGAAAAAGCGATCAACAACTATAATACTACCAACCAGATTCATGCCGGCACTGTCAATATCTACGGCGGAAACTCTGCCGATTTTGTGATTCGCGGCGGCGTTCTGGAAAAGTATAACGGCGCGGCAACGGAGGTCGTGATTCCGAGTGGTGTGACGGAAATTGGAAAGGATGCATTTGGTTCCTGTACAGGCATAACAAATGTTATAATACCGAACGGTGTTACAATGATTGGTGCAGATGCCTTCAGAGGATGTACAAACTTGATAAGCATTACTATCCCGAATAGCGTTGTATCCATCTATCCCGGTGCGTTTGGCTATTGTACAAGAATGGAAAAGATCGATCTTCCCAATAGTGTTCACTCAATCGTACAAAGACTACTTGAAGGATGTTCTAAGCTTACAAATATCACCATTCCAAATAGCGTCACTCATATTGGTCAGTATGCATTTAGTCGTTGCACTGGTCTAACAAACATCATCATACCAGACAGTGTCGAGCTTATTGATGTTGGCGCATTTGCGAACTGTACAGAGCTAGAAAGTATTGAAATCCCATACGGCGTTACAACTATCAAAGCAGCAGCTTTTAGCGGTTGTATCAACCTTAAAAAAATAATAATACAAAACCAAAACACAGAGCTCAATACAGATGATGGAATGTCCCCGTTTGATAGGAATTACATTCAGACAATAAGCGCGCCAGAAGAATGGAAAAAAAGATATTGGCACTATTTTTCGTGCTTAGACTCGTATAAACCTAAAGAATCTGGCTGCTATGTCGCAACCGCCGTCTACGGCTCCTATGACTGCCCGGAGGTCTGGACGCTGCGGCGTTTCCGCGACAATATGCTGGACCGGACATGGTATGGTCGCGCGTTTATCCGCGCCTATTACGCCGTCAGCCCGACGCTGGTGCGCTGGTTCGGAACGACTGGCTGGTTCCGCAGCCTGTTCAAAGCACCGCTTGATCGCTTTGTCCGGAAGCTGCGGCAGCGCGGCGTGCAGGATACGCCATATCAGGATAAATATTGAAAAGAATCAAAAACCGGCGAGGTCAAACGGCCTCGCCGGTTTTGTCTATTTGGAAGAAAGGGCAGAAACAGATTTGAATACAGAACAAGAGTCAAAGAAGAAAATCCGCCTCTGCGCGTGGATCTCGATTACAGCGGTGATCTTGTGCGCGGCGCTGTGCGCCTTGGCCGTGCTGTGGAGCAGATGACGGATGATGCGCCGCAGCACAACGGAACGACCACGCCGCCGCACATCGACGGCAAGCGCCGCAAGAAGCTCCGGCAAAAGAAAACCGCCCTCGGTCACGCCGAGGACGACCACGAAGAATGGTCAATGGAACAAAATATGTGAAAGGGAAATTTGATGGCAAGTATCAAACAGGTAGCGGAACGAAAATATAAAATCACCATCAGCAATGGCTACCGCACGGACGGCCGGAAAATCTGCAAGGCGAAGACGATTCAGGTACCGGATGCAATCCCGAAGCGCGGCATTGAGCAGTACGTCTACCACGAAGCGGAGCGTCTGGAGCGCCTGTTCAAGCAGGGGTACAGTGAGGACGGCGAGATGACCTTTGAGACCTACGCCCGCGGCTGGCTGGAGCGGCAGACGAAGTACGCGCCCGGAACGCTGGCCTTCTACCGCCGCTCGCTCGAAACGGTATTACCGGAGATCGGGGCGATCAAGCTGAACCGGCTGCGCCCGATTGCGCTGGAAAACCTGCTGGCGAAGCTCCGCAAGCGCACCCATCGCGGAAAACCGATCAAGGAAAAAACGGTGCAGAAATACCTGACCGTCGTGTCTGCCGTTCTCAGCGACGCAAAACGCAACGAGATTATTGAGAAAAATCCAGCCCGCATGATCGACCTGCCGGATGCAGAACGAAAAGCGCAGGAGATTCCGACGATGGAGGAAATGCAGAAATTTCTCTCCGCCCTCTGCTATGAAGAACCGGTCTTCCAACTGTTCTACTTTCTTGCCATCAACACGGGGATGCGCCGCGGAGAACTGTGCGCCCTGCGCTGGTCGGACGTGATCGTGACTGGCAGTTACGAAGGCTATATCATTGTCCAGCATTCCCGCAGCACTGTTTCCGGCGAGGGTGTGCAAGAGGGCAAAACCAAGAATGGACGAACCAGGACGGTTTCGATGAACGAAGAAATGTTCAGTCTGCTGCGCGGTTTCTGCTACCGCAAAATGAGACTCCGCGATGAAAGTGGCATCCCGTTTCCAGAGTACATTTTCACAAAAGACGACGGCACGCCCATCCACCCGGACACGTTCAGCAAGCACCTGAAATCCCTGTTCGCGGAGATCGGTCTGCCAAAAACCTATCATCTGCACACGCTGCGCCACTTCTTCGTCTCGACGCTTCTGCATGAAGGCGTGGACAAAAACACGGTTGCCGATCTCGCCGGTCATGGTGATACATCGTTCCTGGAACGCACCTACTGCCACCCGCAGATGCAGCTCAAGCAGGAGGCTGCGAAACGTATGAGCAATAGCCTATTCGCGGTGAACACTTCTAACCTGCTTGTTTCATAAGGGAATCGTGAAAAAAGTTATTGCTTCGTATATTTTCGAAAAATAAACTGCACAAAGGCCTGCTCTGGTTCGCGGAGTGTTTCTGCGTAACTCAGGCCAAAGACATAGGAGATCTCCGGCTCCAGTTCGCGCAGTACGATCCCGTCTTGCAGGTATCGCTCCGCGATGGTACGATCCTGGACCATTACTCCCATACCCGAGCGGAGCGGCGCGGAAACGCCGGAGGAGCTGCCCTGATAAAAAACATTTGGGTGGACGCCAAGGTGCTGGAGACTGTGGCGCAGATATTGGTAAACGATATTGTTCTTTTCCGGGAGAATCAAATTCTGCCCAGACAGCGCCTGCAGCGGCAGACGCTGCATTTGCGCCAGCGGATGCCGCTCGGAGAGCAGCGCGCACAGGCGGCTGTTCCCGGCAGGAACAAACCGCTCCGGAAGCGGCTCCCAGTCTGCGCAGGTGATCGTAATGAGTTTGAGCCGACCGGCAGCCAACTCGGCGATTAACTCGCTGACGGTGCCTTCCTGAATATTCATGGGATACTCCGGGTGCAGATGCTGGAATTCCATCAGACAGTCGATAATCTGAAACATGTCCGGATTGTGGACGATGCCGATTGGGATCGTCTGCCGCTGCTGGCGGCGGTATTCCCGCAGGCGTGCGTCTGCGGCCCCCGCGATATGTGCGATCTTCTTTGCATACGGCAGGTAGAGCGCACCGCAGGCGGACAGCTCCACATCGCGCGTGGTGCGCGTAAACAGCGTGCAGCCGAGTTCCGTTTCCAGTGTCTGAATGTGGCGCGAGAGGGTTGACTGGGAGATATGCAGCTGCTGCGCGGCCGCGCTGAATTTCCGGATCTCCGCCAGTGTGACAAACTCACGGATGAACGCCAATTCCATGCAATCGCCTCCTTTTTAGTCAGTATCAGCCATGAGCAAAACACAGGAAACGCAGTAATTGCAATGGTTCCCGGCCATGGCTGAAGCCAAAAATCACTCAAATGGTATAGAAAGCGGAGCCCCTTTTGGGTAAAATTGACTTGAGAGAAAACCAACCAGAAAGGGGCTGGCCGCTATCTACCGACAGGAAATCATTCAGGATGTGACGCTGTTCACATCCCAAAGTGCCGCTGCGTTCTACGACAAGCTTTTCAGCAGTCTGGACTTCACGCTGCCCAGGGCGGCAACCGGGCGGCGGGGCTTCCCCAAAGAAGCCATGGTCTGCGCTTTTATCGTTATGAAATGCGAGGGCTTCGCGCAGATCACAGATTTGGTGGATTATCTGGACAACAATCTCCTCATTGCCCACTACTGCGGGTTCAATATCATGAAGCCGCTGCCGTCCTACTGGACGTATGACCGTTTCCTCAAAAAAATGGATAACGCTGCATTGAAAGAAATCATGGCGGCACAGGTGAAGAAACTCTATGAGATGGGGATCGTGGACGCCTCATTTATTGGTCTGGACTCCACACCCGTCATGGCAAACACGAAGCAGAACAACCCGAAATCCTTTGCAAAGAACAAGTTCTCCAAGGAAAACCATCCCAAAAGCGATCTGGACTGCGCCCTCGGCGTCCACTCGGCCTCCAACCAGCACAACGAGCGGCGGTATGAGTTCTACTGGGGGTACAAGAGCCATGTGCTGGTGGACTGCATCTCCGGCCTGCCGCTCTACGAGCTGACCACACCGGGCAATGTCGCCGATTCCTCCGTCGCCGCTGATATCCTCGCAGCTGCGAATCAGACGGTTTCTTTGAAAGAATGCACCTTCCTTGCCGACAAGGGCTACGATGTGAAAAGCATCTACAATACCGTAAAAACGGTCTATGAGGGCGAGGCATTTATCCCTCTCAATCCACGCGGTACGAAAGATTTAAAGGCACTTCCTGCCGGTAATCCGGTCTGCGAGGCCGGGTTCGCCATGCACAAGGACGGCAAAACCACCGACAATGGGCGTACCCGCCAGAAATACTGCTGCCCGTTCCGCCAGTCCAAGACCAGCGTTTGCCCCTGCAACCACAAAAACTGGAACAACGGCAAGAAAAACCGGGGCTGCACGAAATATAAAACCGTTCCCGATGACTACAGACTTTCCGTTGACCGTAGCTGCCTCTGTTTCAAGAGAACATACGCCTTGCGTACAGAGTGCGAGCGTTACAATTCTCGCTTCAAATCCACAGGTCAGGAACGGCTGTGGGTGCGCAATGGAACCAGCGCGGCAAACCTCAATACGCTGGCTCATATCTCTGCCCTGACTGTTGCGTTGGCCGCCGTTCTGCACGGCTCTCACTCCTACCGTTCTGCCAAACAGCTTCGGCGTTCCGCCTGATCTACCTGTTCCATACCTTTTTTAGGCGCGGGGTCTACCGCGCTACGGTTTTTGCGTCCTTGAGACGCCCCAAGCTCTTTTGATTCCCAGTTGCCGTGTTTGCAGGCTGCTCCTTCTGCCCGTTTTGCTCATCTCTAGTCAGTATATATGCAGAACTTGCATAAGTCAACGCAAATCCGCAACAATACACCACCGCGGCTTGCAAAAAAAACGCGTATAATAAAATTGTAATTTTCCACAAAGAAAAAGAGAGGAATGCGGTCTATGAACAACGAATCGCTCAAAAACTACATGCTCAACGAGTATGACTATCTCCCGGATACGTATGTCATCGAGGATGCGGAGAAGCGCGAGCTTCTGCGCAAGCTCAGCCTGATGATCACCGACCGGCGCGACAAGAAAAAGCTGGAGGACATCGTCGACAACGACCCCGAAATGTGGTGTCTTGACAAGATCATGAACAAGGACGAAGTGAAGTTCATGCTCTCGTTCGAGAAAAAGCGCGTCAACAAGTTCAATGTGCAGCAGCTGGCCAAGCGCAACAGTATGACGCCCGAGCAGGCGCAGAAAATGGCGGACGGCCTGTGCGAGACGGGTATTCTGGAATTTGACCGCGACAACAAAAAGAAGGAAAAGCAGTATTTTGTTCCAAAGTTCGTCGTCGGCTCCG
>OLXZ01000707.1_pt1 | contig 16602 bp, 11 predicted proteins | sample 1673901 | NCBI WGS metagenome assembly OLXZ01 (sample SAMEA103958131, study PRJEB25191) | human gut metagenome | reverse complement strand
GCAGGCGCAGTGCCAGCTCGCGGACGCGCAGCGTCAGGCCGAGGCCAACACCGCGGCCGCCGACGCCGAGACCGCCCGTCAGGCCGAGGCCGTGCGCCGCAGCGCGCAGCAGACCGAGGCGCAGCTGCGCAGCGACATGGAAGACCGCGTGAGCGACGCGGCCATCAGCCGCATCACGGCGGCCGCCGCCGGCGTGCTGGCGCAGGATGCGTTCGCACCCGCGCGCGCAAACCTCGTTGACGACTTTCTCGCCCACATCGGCGAGCACCTGACCACCCAGCCAAGCGACGCGCTCGCCCTCGCCGAGACCGGCACGCTGACCGTGACGATCGAATCGGCAGAGCCCCTGAGCGCCGCCGCGCTCGACGCGCTCACCGATACCCTCACGCGCGCCTACGGCCACGTCACCGTCATGACGACCGTGCGCCCGGAGCTGATCGGCGGCGTGTGCCTGCGCATCGGCGACACGCACTATGACGGCACGCTGCGCCACGCGCTCGACCTGCTCGAGCAGGACGCGGCCAACAGCGTCCTGCACACCACGCAGAAAACGCCCGACCTCGCTGACTGCATCCGCGCCAAGCTCGCGGACACGCACGTCGGCATCGACGTGTTCCAGTCCGGCGTCGTCACGAGCCTGTCGGACGGCATCTGCCGCATCCGGGGCCTCGCCGACGCCATGGCCGGCGAGCTGCTGGCCTTTGACGGCACGCTGCGCGGCATGGTCATGGACCTCGGCCGCGAGGACATCGGCGTCGTCCTGCTCGGGCCCTACGGCCACCTGCAGGAGGGCGACCGCGTGCGCCGCACGGGGCAGATCATGTCCGTGCCCGTGGGCGAAGAAATGACCGGCCGCGTCGTGGATGCGCTCGGCCGGCCGATCGACGGCCTCGGCCCGATCCGCACGACGGAGCGCCGCGCCATCGAGAGCCCCGCACCCGGCGTCATCGCGCGCAAGGGCGTGAGCGTCCCGCTGCAGACCGGCATCAAGGCCATCGACGCGCTCGTGCCCATCGGCCGCGGCCAGCGCGAGCTCATCATCGGCGACCGCCAGACCGGCAAGACCGCCATCGCCATCGACGCCATCCTCAACCAGAAGGACACCGGCGTGTTGTGCATCTACGTCGCCATCGGCCAGAAGGAATCGACCGTCGCGGGCGTCGTGCAGAAACTGCGCGACCGCGGCGCCATGGCCTACACCACCGTCGTGTGCGCGCACGCATCCGAGACCGCGCCCATGCTCTACATCGCGCCCTACGCGGGCGCCGCCATCGGCGAGTACTTCATGTACCGCGGGCGCGACGTGCTCATCGTCTATGACGACCTGTCGAAGCAGGCCGTGGCCTACCGTGAGATTTCCCTGCTGCTGCAGCGTCCGCCCGGACGCGAGGCCTACCCCGGCGACGTGTTTTACCTGCACTCCCGCCTGCTCGAGCGCGCCGCGCGCCTGAGCGAAGAAGCCGGCGGCGGCAGCATGACCGCCCTGCCCATCATCGAGACGCAGGCGGGCGATATCTCGGCCTATATCCCGACGAATGTCATCTCCATCACCGACGGGCAGATCTTCCTCGAGACGGACCTGTTCCACGCCGGTGTGCGCCCGGCCATCAACGTGGGCCTGTCCGTGTCGCGTGTCGGCGGCGCGGCGCAGCTCGGTGCCATGAAGCAGGTCGCCGGCCGGCTGCGCATGGACCTGGCGCAGTACCGGGAGCTGGCGTCGTTCGCGCAGTTCGGCTCCGATCTCGACAAGGCCACGCGCGACACGCTCGCGCGCGGCAGCCGCATGACCGAGCTGCTGAAACAGCCGCAGTATGCGCCCATGGACGCGGCCGATCAGGTCGCGGTGCTCTTCGCCGCCGGCGAGGGGTACACGGACACGATCGCCGTCGAGGACGTGCCGCGCTACGCCGACGCCCTGCTCGCGTGCATCCACCGGACGTATCCGGAGCTGCACAACCTTGTGCACAGCGGCAAAAAGCTCCCGCCCGAGGCGCTCGAGCGCCTGCGTGAGCTCGCAGCCGAGACGCTGAAAAATCTATGAACCACCATTCCCGCCGCCGGCAGAGAGGAGTTGACGCACCTTGACGAACCTGCATAAGATCCGCGCGCGCATCCGCAGCGTGAACAGCACGCAGCAGATCACCCGCACGATGAAGATGATCGCCGTGTCGAAGCTGCGCAAGACGCAGACGAGCCTTGCGGGCGTGCGCCTGTTCGCGGACAAGAGTCAGGCCGTGCTCAACGCCCTGCTCGCCGGCGACGCGAGCTTTGAGCACCCGTATCTCACGCCCCGGCGGCACGTCGGCCGCGTGTGCTACGTGGTCTTCTGGGGCAACCGCGGGCTGTGCGGAGCGTATAACCAGCTGCTGCTGCGCCACCTCGAGGGGCTCGTGCGCGCCGAGGCGCGCCCCTGCTCCGTGATCGTGTGCGGCCGCTGGGGGCGCGACGTGCTCGCGGGCACCGACCTGCCCGTGCGGCAGATCTTCTCCGACCTGAGCGACACGCCCACCATGGCCGAGGCGCTCGAGATCGCCGAGGAGCTCAAAAACCTCTACCGCACCGGCGAGGCGGACGAGATCCACCTCGTCTACCAGCACTTTGACTCCGTGCTGCACCAGACGCCGACGCACCGGCAGCTGCTGCCCGCCGCGCCGGAGGCCGACGCGCCCGCCGCGAACAACAACTACCTGTTCGTGCCGGACGCGCAGACCGTGCTCGACAACGTGCTCGAGCTGTACCTGAACAACACGGTCTACGCCGTGATGCTCGAGGCCCGCGTGGGCGAGCACGCCGCGCGCATGACCGCGATGACCGCCGCCACGGACTCGACGGCGGAGCTCATCGAGGACCTGAATCTGGAGTTCAACCGCGCGCGTCAGGCCGCGATCACGACGGAGATCTCCGAGATCGTCGGCGGCAGCGCCGCGCTGAAAAAATCGGACAAATCGGACTAACACCGCGGCGGCAGCGCCGCGTCCCACGAAGGGAGAACGTATGGAAAACGGTATCGTCAAAAGGGTCATCGGCCCGGTGGTGGACGTGCAGTTCCCGGCCGGAAAGCTGCCGGAGATCAACAACGCCATCGAGGTGCACGCCGGTAAGCGCCGCATCGTCATGGAGGCGGTGCAGCAGCTCGGCGACAATGCGGTTCGCTGCATCTCGCTCTTTTCCACCGACGGGCTGCAGCGCGGCTGCGTCGCCGTGGACACCGGCACGAGCGTGAAAATGCCCGTCGGCGAGGCGACGCTCGGCCGCATGTTCAACGTCATCGGCGAGCCGATCGACGGCAAAGGCCCCGTCAACGCCACGGAATATCTGCCCATCCACCGCGAGGCCCCGGCCTTCACGGACATCGCCCCCGCGACCGAACTGCTCGAGACCGGCATCAAGGTCGTCGACCTGCTCGCGCCCTATGCCAAGGGCGGCAAGATCGGTCTGTTCGGCGGCGCAGGCGTCGGCAAGACCGTGCTCATCATGGAGCTGATCCGCAACATCGCCTACGAGCACGGCGGCTACTCCGTCTTTGCCGGCGTGGGCGAGCGCTCGCGCGAGGGCAACGACCTCTGGAACGAGATGAACGAATCCGGCGTCATCAGCAAGACGGCGCTCGTCTTCGGCCAGATGAACGAGCCGCCCGGCGCGCGTCTGCGTGTGCCGCTCTCGGGCCTGACGATCGCGGAAAACTTCCGCGACGAGTCCGGGCAGGATGTGCTGCTGTTCATCGACAACATCTTCCGCTTCACGCAGGCGGGCAGCGAGGTGTCGGCCCTGCTCGGGCGCATGCCCTCCGCCGTCGGCTATCAGCCCACGCTCGCCACCGAGATGGGCAAGCTGCAGGAGCGCATCACCTCCACGCGCAACGGCTCGGTCACGAGCGTGCAGGCGATCTACGTCCCCGCCGACGACCTGACCGACCCTGCCCCGGCCACGACCTTTGCCCACCTCGACGCCACGACCGTGCTCGACCGCAGCATCTCGGAGCTGGGCATCTACCCGGCCGTCGATCCGCTCGGCTCGACGTCGCGCATCCTCGAGCCGGACATTCTCGGCCGCCGGCACTATGACACCGCGCGCGCCGTGCAGCGCGTGCTGCAAAAGTATAAGGACCTGCAAGACATCATCGCCGTGCTCGGCATGGACGAGCTGAGCGTGGAGGACAAGGCCGCCGTCAACCGCGCGCGGCGCATCCAGCGCTTTTTGTCGCAGCCGTTCCACGTGGCGGAAAACTTCACGGGCATGGCCGGCAAGTACGTCCCGCTCGACGAGACCATCCGCGGCTTCGAGGCCATCCTCGGCGGCGAGTGCGACGACATTCCCGAGCAGGCGTTTTTGTTCTGCGGCTCGATCGACGACGTGCTGCGCAAGCGCGACGCACTGCAGTGAGGTGCGCCATGGCGGACACACTGCATCTGGAGATCGTCACGGCCGGCGGCGCGGCCGTGGACACGCAGGCCCAGCAGGTCACGCTCCCCCTCGCCGACGGGGAGGCCGGCATCCTGCCGGGCCACGCGCCGCTGCTCGGCGCGCTCGTGAGCGGCGTCGTGCGCTATACTTCCGGCGGCGCGGAGCACTACTGCGCCGTGAGCCCCGGCACGGTGAACGTCGCCGCCAACACCGTGACCGTGCTCGCCCGCACGGCCGAGCCCGCACCGGACATTGACCTGCCCCGCGCCGAGGCGGCGCTGCGCCGGGCCGAGTCGGATCTGGAGGTGCGCGGCATGGAGATGAACGTCTCCACGGCCGAGGCGGCCCGCGCGCGCGCCCACGCGCGCATCCGCGCGGTAAAACTCTGGCGCGAAAACGGATAAAAAACCGGCCGGAAGCCCCCGCACTGTCCCATGCAGCGGACAGCCGCGGGGTTGCAATTTCACCTGGGATATGAGAAAATGTCTGCGTATTCGCTTACGCAGACATTTTTGCGTTCCCCGCCCTGCGCAACGGGGAAAACGCACTGATTGAGCGCGGAGGGTAGCTGGTATACAGTCAGAGCACAACGCACGCCGCCGCAGATGCGCGCAGTCCTGGCCTCCCCTGTGTAAGGGGAGGTGGCGCGGCGCTTTGCGCCGTGACGGAGGGGTTGCAGACACCCCCACGCTTTTATCATCAAACAGGAGATGTGACCCATGGCCCAACCCACTCGCGGCCGCAATTCGCAGGCCAAAAATCATCTGATCACCATCGTGCTCGCGCTCATCATCGCGGTCCTCGCCACGTGGTTCGGCTACGGCCGCGACCACGCAGCCGCCGACCCGAGCGCCACGGCTGCGCCCGGCGTCACCGCGACGGCCATGCCCGGCGGCGGACTGACCGTAACGTATCTCGATGTCGGCCAGGGCGACTGTACGCTGCTGCAGTGCGACGGGCAGGTCATGCTCATCGACGCGGCCGAGGGCAACCAGGCCAACAAGATCACGGCCTACCTCAAGCAGCACGGCGTGACGGCCATCGACTACCTCGTCTGCACGCACGCGCATGCCGACCACTGCGGCGGCATGAAGGCCGTCATCGCGGCCTTCCCGGTGCGCACGCTCTACAGCTCCGTCACCTCGAGCAGCAACGGCGCGTTCCAGCGCGTCATGCGCGCGGCCGAAACGGCAAACCTCGCCATCACCGTGCCGAACGTGGGCGACACGTTCTCCCTCGGCAGCGTGACCGTGACCGTCCTCGGCCCGCAAAAGCACTACAGCGACGTCAATAACCAGAGCCTCATCCTGCGCGTGGACTACGGCAGCAACGCCTTCCTCTTCACCGGCGACGCCGAGTACGAGAGCGAGACGGACGTGCTTGACGCGGGCGAGGACGTCCGCTGCGACGTCATCAAGGCCGGCCACCACGGCAGCCGCACCTCCACGGGCTACCGCCTGCTGTACGAGGCGCAGCCGAAGTACGCCGTCATCAGCTGCGGCGCGGACAATGAGTACGGCCACCCGCACGACGACACGCTCAGCCGCCTGCGCGACGCGGACGTGACCGTCTACCGCACGGACCTTAACGGCACGATCGTCTGCCGCTCCGACGGGGTCAACCTCACCTTCACCACCGAGAAAGAAGGCTGATCCCCTTGCACCGCACCCTCTCGGCGGCGGGCGCGTTCTGGCTCGCCGCGTTCACGTATTTCATCTGGGGCTTCACGTTCCTCGCCTCGCGCATCGCGCAGGACTACGGCACGCCGTTCGTGCTGCTGTTCTGGCGCTTCGCACTGGCATTCCTGCTGCTGAACCTGCTGCGCCTGACGGGGCGCTTCCCCGTGCGCTTTCGCTCTCGGAAGCTCTGGCCCGTGCTGCTGGCGGGCCTGTTCGAGCCCGTGCTCTACTTCCCCTGCGAGCAGTATGGTCTCCGGCTCACGAGCACGTCGTTTTCCGGCGTCATGGTCGCGCTCATCCCGCTGTGCTCGCTCGTCTACGGGGCGATCTTCCTGCACGAAAAGGCCACGTGGCGGCAGGTCGTGTTCTCGGTCCTCTCCGTCGCGGGGGTGATCGTGCTGGCCGTCTACGCCACCGGCATCGGCGCGGGCAGCTTTCTCGGCTTTCTCATCCTGCTCGGCACGGTCTTTGCCGGCGCGGGCTACATGGTGGCCTGCCGCGCCTGTTCCGGCAGCTTCACCGCCTTTGAGCGCACGTACATCACCTGCGGCATGGGCGCCGCCGCGTTCGGGGTGCTGTCCGTGCTCGAGCACCGGCACGACCTGAACGCCGTTGTGCTGCCGATGACGCACGCGCCGTTTGCGCTGGCCATCGTGTTTTTGAGCGTCGTGGCCTCGGTGCTGTCCTACCTCGCGCTCAACCGGGCGCTGGAGGTGCTGCCCGTCGCGCGCACCGCAGCGCTTATCAACTTCTCGACCGTTGTGTCCGTGCTCGCCGGAGTGCTCCTCCTGCACGAGCCGTTCGGCTGGGTCAGCGCCGCGGCCTCGGCCGCCATCCTCGTCGGCATCTGGGGCGTGCAGCGCTTCGCTGCGCCGGCAGTGCCGGATACCGCCGAGAGCGCCGAACCGCTGTCCCCGTCGTGAACGGCCCGGCCTTTGCCCCACTTCCAGTCTAGTATGCTTTTGCATTACTTGTCAAGCGAGAATTGCTGATTTTGCATAATTCTAGTTTTCCACAATCTTTCCACATTTTCGCCGATTTCCCACAGCGGCTTTCTTTCCCCCTGGCTTTCTTTGAGAGAGACAGGGTAAGATATGCTTTGCCGTGTGTTCCTGCTGCAGGGTAAGACACGGTGTGGTACGGTACTGTACGGTATGGTACGGTGCCACGTGACGTACACACACCGTACCCGTGACACAAGCGCCCCGCCGCGCCGGGCATTTCCGGCCGCAAACCCGATAAATATTCATTTCAAAGGATGACCCCTATGCAATCTACCGAACAAAAGATCGAACGCGCCGCGCTGGCTGGTCTCGCCGCGGCGAGCATGGACGAACGCGAGCGCTCGACGGACATTTCCCTTGCCGAGCTGGCCGCGCTCGTGGAGACAGCCGGCGGCCAGCCCGTCGTGACGCTGCTGCAGAACAAGCCCACGCCCGACCCGCGCACCTTCCTCGGCGAGGGCAAGGTGGCGGAGCTGCGCGAACTCATCGTCGCCAACGACTGCGACCTCGCGGTGTTTGACAATGAGCTCTCCCCGTCGCAGATGCGCGTGCTGGAGGAGGAACTCGGCGTGCGCGTGCTCGACCGCTCGGGCCTGATCCTCGACATCTTCGCCCAGCGCGCCCAGACGCGCGAGGGCCAGCTGCAGGTGGAGCTGGCGCAGTACCAGTACCTTCTGCCGCGCCTGACCGGTATGTGGACGCACCTCGTGCGGCAGACGGCCTCCGGCGGCTCGTCGCCGATCGGCACGCGCGGCCCGGGCGAAACGCAGCTTGAGACCGACCGCCGCCACATCCGCCGCAAGATCCAGAAGCTGCAGGCCGAACTCGAGGACGTGCGCAAGATTCGCCGCACGCAGCGCCGCCGCCGCGAGAAAAACGCCCTGCCGGTCGTGGCCCTCGTCGGCTATACGAACGCCGGAAAATCCACACTGCTCAACTGCCTGACGGGGTCGGACATCCCGGCCAACGACCGCCTGTTCGACACGCTCGACACCACGACCCGCCGCTGGCGCATCGACGCCGCGCAGGAGGTGCTGCTCTCGGACACGGTCGGCTTCATCCGCAAGCTGCCGACGCACCTGGTCGAGGCGTTCAAGGCCACGCTCGAGGAGCTGACGTATGCCGACGTGCTCCTGCACGTGATCGACCTCTCGAACCCCGAGTGGGAGGCGCAGGCGGAGGTCGTCGACCGGCTCATCGACCAGCTCGGCGCGGCGCAGACGCCGTGCATCCGCGTGTTCAATAAGTGCGATGCCTATCTCGGCATCCTGCCGCACGGGGAGAATATCGTGTGCATCTCGGCCCGCAGCGGTGAGGGCGCGGCAGAGCTGACCGAGTGCGTGCGCGCCATCCTCGGCCGGGCCGACCACCATGTGACGCTGCTGCTGCCGTATGCGCAGGGCGCGCTGCTCGAAACGCTGCACCGCGACTGTGCCGTGCTGCACACCGACTACCGCGACGACGGCATCGCGCTCGAGGTCATCATCCACCCGGAGCAGTGGACGCGGTTCGAGCGGTTCGTCATCGCGGGCGAGGAGGGGTAATATGGACAGCTACCGCATTCCCACGAAATCCGGCGCGTCGGAGTACGTGGACAAACGCTCGCGCTTTCTGGGCCTCGTGCGGCCGGTCGGCTCCGAGGACGAGGCGCGTACAATCATCGCCGCGTGCAAAAAGCAGTATCACGACGCGCGGCACAACTGCTGGTGCTACCTGCTGCGCGACGGCACCGAACGCTACTCCGACGACGGCGAGCCGCAGGGCACGGCCGGCATCCCAATGCTGGAGGTGTTCCGCCGCGCGGGCGTAACGAACGCTGTCTGCGTCGTCACGCGCTACTTCGGCGGCGTGCTGCTCGGCACGGGCGGCCTGCTGCGGGCGTATACCGCCGCCGCGGCCGATGCCCTCGCCGACGCCGGCATCTCGGAGGTGCGCCGCTGGCTCGCCTGCGAGGTCAGCACGCCCTACGCGCTCTATGAGCCGGTGCGCGCGGCCGTCGCCGCGCTCGGCGCCGCCGTGACGGTCTGCGCCCTGCTGCCGGAGGAAGCCGGCGAGGCCTTTGCCGCGCAGGTGCGCGACCTGACCGCCGGCCGCTGCGCCGTGCGCCCCGTCGGCGAGACGGAGCGCGCCGTCCCCCTCGCCGGCGCGGGCTTGTGAACGCGTGTGCACAGTACCTGTGCGCGCCGCACGCCGGAGTATAGGAGTATATAAGTATCGCAAAGCCCTCCCAAATCGGGAGGGCTTTCGTGCCGCTGCGCACCTTTTGCCTTCCCACTTGCGGCGCGAATGATCGACGGTTTTGAAATATTTGAGCCGCGGGGAAGCCCGAGGGGGCAAGGCCCGCCTCGGATGAAATCATGCATCGCCCTCTGGCGATGCCTCCCCCTTGAGGGGAAGGCATCGCGGCAGCCACGCCGCGACGGATGAGGTGCGCGTCGAACGCACACGGAATCCCAGCCAAAATATTGCATAAACATTCTGCTTGACGAATATCTATCCGCATCCATTTTCTGCGGATCTTTACCGCGCTTGCAGGCCAAAAACGATCGTGAAAAAATTGGCACTCGATTTGGAAACTTTTTTTCTGTATTTTTTCAAAAAAAAGAGGGAAATACACGGCAATGTCGTATCAGAGTATTGCAGCCGGAAATGGCGCAAGGCGCTCCGGCCGCAACCATGGATTTTATGTGGAAACGGAGGGATCCCTGTGCCCTGCCCGAGAGAAAAACGCGAGGCCGCCGAGGCGCTGCTCATCGGCCCGCACGGCCTGCTGAGCACGCAGTCCACCGGCCGCCCGACGCCCGAGCCGCCGTGTGAGATGCGCACGTGCTTCCAGCGCGACGTCGACCGCATCACGCACTCGAAATCGTTCCGCCGCCTGAAACACAAGACGCAGGTGTTCCTGCGCCCGGAGGGCGACCATTACCGCACGCGCCTGACGCACACGCTCGAGGTCGCGCGGCTCGCGCGCACGATCGCCCGCGCGCTCGAACTCAACGAAGATCTCACCGAGGCCATCAGTCTCGGGCACGACCTCGGCCACACGCCGTTCGGCCACGCGGGAGAGCGTGCGCTCAACGCGATCTATACCGGCGTCGGCTTCCGGCACTATGAGCAGAGCCTGCGCGTCGTCGACCGCATCGAGCGCGACGGCCGCGGCCTGAACCTCTGCAACGAGACGCGCATCGGCATCCTCAACCACACGACCGGGCAGCCGCGCGGCACGCTCGAGGCCGACGTCGTGCGCCTGGCCGACCGCGTGGCCTACATCAATCACGACCTCGACGACGCCATGCGCGGCGGCATCGTGCAGCCGGAGGACGTGCCCGCCATCGTGCGCGAGCGCGTGGGCGAGCGCAACAGCGTGCGCATCAACTCCATCCTCACGGACATCATCGCCCACAGCGGCGACGGCGAGCTGCGCATGTCGCCCGATATGCGCGAGGCCGTGGACGTGTTCACGACCTTCATGTATGAGGGCGTGTACTACAACCCCATCGCCAAGGGCGAGGAGCGCAAGGTGCAGAATATCCTCGGGAGCATCTGGGAATATTATGTCAACCATATTGACGAGCTCCCGGTGGTCTATCAGTCCATCGCGGACGACGAAGGGCCGCAGCGCGCGGTGTGCGACTATGTGTCCGGCATGACCGACAGCTATGCGCTGGAGGTGTATTCGGAACTGTTCATCCCCGCCGCCTGGACCATTAAATAAGGAAGTACATACAACGGAAACCACAGAAAGAAGGTGACGCACGTGGCCTTTCCGGAATCCTTTCTGCAGGAGCTCGCCGAGCGCAACGACATTGTCGATGTTGTGAGCGGCTACGTGCGCCTGACGAAAAAGAGCGGGTCGAACCTCTTCGGGCTCTGCCCGTTTCACAGCGAAAAAACGCCGTCGTTTTCCGTCTCGCCGGATAAGCAGATCTACCACTGCTTCGGCTGCGGAAAGGGCGGCAGCGTCATCAGCTTCATCATGGAGATCGAGAACCTCTCGTTCCCGGAGGCGGTGGCGTTTCTGGCCAACCGCGCGGGCATGCAGCTGCCCGAGCAGTCGAACGACCCCGGCGCGAAAAAGCGCCAGCGCCTGCTCGCGCTCAACCGGGACGCGGCGCGCTTTTTCCACGCGCAGCTCAAGACCCCGGCCGGCCAGCCGGCGCGGGACTATCTCGCCCGCCGGCAGCTCACGGCGCAGACCGTGACGCGCTTCGGCCTGGGCTTCGCGCCCGACACGTGGGACAGCCTCGTGCGCGCGATGAAGGCGCTCGGCTACTCCGAGCAGGAGCTGTTTGACGGCGGGCTCGTGCGCCACGGCCGCTCCGGCGGCGTGTACGACACGTTCCGCAACCGGCTCATGTTCCCGGTCATCGACGTGCGCGGCAACGTCATCGGCTTCTCCGGGCGCATCCTTGGCGACGGAGAACCCAAGTACATGAACAGCCCGGAAACCATCGTTTTCAGCAAGAGCCACAATTTGTTCGCGCTCAATTTGGCTAAAAAGTCGAAATGCGGGTATATCATACTGGCAGAGGGCAACATCGACGTGGCGAGCCTGCATCAGGCGGGGTTTGACAGCGCGGTCGCCTCGCTCGGCACGTCGCTCACGCCGGAGCAGGCGCGGCTTCTCTCGCGCTACACGAGCGAGATCGTCATCGCCTACGACAACGACGGCGCGGGGCAAAAGGCGTCGCAGCGCGCGATCGGCATCCTCGAAAAGCTCGAGGTGCGCGTGCGCGTCCTGCAGATGCAGGGGGCGAAAGACCCCGACGAATATATCAAGACCTTCGGCGCGGACGCATTCCGAAACCTGCTCGAACAGTCGGAAAACCACATCGACTACCGGCTCGGCGCGGTGCAGCGAAAATACGACCTCCAGGTCGACGAGCAGCGCGTGGCCTTCGTCAAGGAGGCGGCGGGCGTGGTGGCCGAGCTGCCCGGCAGCGTCGAGCGCGAGGTGTACGCCATGCGCGTCGCGGAGACGGCGGGCATGCCCGCCGCAGTCGTGACCGACGAGGTGCAGTGCCAGCGCAAGCGGCGGCTCAGCCGCGCGCGCAAGGAGCGCGAGCGCGACCTGCTGCGCCCCGCGACGGCGATGCAGCCGCCCGGGCGGAGCATCCGCTTCGACGATCCCCGCTCGGCGGCCGCCGAACAGGGCATCATTAAATTATTGTATCTCGACCCCGGCCTGTTCCGGGATCGGACGAATGTGCCGGACGCGGCGCAGTTTTCCTCGCCGGAGCTGCGGCACATTTACACCGTCCTGCTCGCCCACGGCGGCACGGGCACGGTGCAGATCGCGGCGCTCTCGGGCGAGCTGAGCCCGGACGAGCTGGCCCTGCTGACCGGCATCATCCAGCAGCCGGCGGAGCTTGCCAACGGCGCGCGCGCGCTCGACGATTACATAAGCATCCTACAGACCCAGGCCACCGCCGGCGCAGCGTCGTCGGAGGCGGACCTGCTGGCCTTTGCAAAGCAACTCAAAGAACATAAAGGGTATGGTGGTAAAGATGGAACAGAAAGAACTTAACAACCTCTCGGCTGAAGAACTCGACGCCATGGCCGACGCGCTGCTCGCAGCCGACGACGCCAAGCAGGCGGAAACCAAAGCCGCTCCCGCCGCGGACGAGCCCGCGGAGGACAAGCCTGTAGCCGAAAAGCCGGAATCGGAAAAGACCACGGAAGAAAAGCTCAACGAGCTCGTGGAAAAGGGCAAAAAGGCGGGCAAACTCTCGAGCAAGGATCTCATGGTGCTCGAGGACATGAACCTCTCGAGCGAGGAGACGGAAAAGTTCTATGACCGGCTCGAGAGCCTGAACATCGACGTGCTCAGCGACGATGCGCTGCCCCCGGTGGACGAGGACGCGCTGCCCGAGCTCGAGGAGCTCCAGGAGATCGAGGAAGTCACCGAGGAAGAGATGAACGAGACCGAGGCCATGGCCGACACGTTCTCGACCGACGACCCGGTGCGCATGTACCTCAAGGAGATCGGCAAAGTGCCGCTGCTCACCCCGGAGGAGGAGCAGGAGCTGGCCAAGCGCATGGCCGAGGGCGACGCGGAGGCCAAGCACCGCATGGAGGAGGCGAACCTGCGTCTGGTCGTGTCGATCGCCAAGCGCTATGTCGGCCGCGGCATGCTGTTTCTCGACCTCATCCAGGAAGGCAACCTCGGCCTGATCAAGGCCGTCGAAAAGTTCGACTACACAAAGGGCTACAAGTTCTCCACCTACGCCACGTGGTGGATCCGGCAGGCCATCACCCGCGCCATCGCCGACCAGGCGCGCACCATCCGCATCCCCGTGCACATGGTCGAGACGATCAACAAGGTCATCCGCGTCTCCCGTCAGCTCCTGCAGGAGCTCGGCCACGACCCCTCTCCCGAAGAGATCGCCGCCGAGATGGACATGCCCGTCGACAAGGTGCGCGAGATCCTGAAGATCGCGCAGGAGCCCGTCTCCCTCGAAACGCCGATCGGCGAAGAGGAAGACAGCCACCTTGGCGACTTCATCCCCGACGAGGGTGCGAGCGAGCCGAGCGAGGCCGCGTCGTTCACGCTGCTGCAGGAGCAGCTCGTCGACGTGCTCTCCACCCTCACCCCGCGTGAGGAGAAAGTCTTGAAGCTGCGCTTCGGCATCGAGGACGGCCGTCCCCGCACGCTCGAAGAGGTCGGCAAGGAGTTCAACGTCACGCGCGAGCGCATCCGCCAGATCGAGGCCAAGGCGCTGCGCAAGCTCCGCCACCCCAGCCGCAGCAAGAAGCTCAAGGACTTCCTGAACTGAAAAATCGAGAAACGAAACAGGAGACCGATACGAAAGTATCGGTCTCCTGTTTTCATTCGCTCATGCTCACGGCTCCTTGCGGCAACAGTGCGCGATGGCCGCGACCACCTTGTTGATCTGTAAGGGCTTATCGTGACTCATGCGGTGCAGGAAGTTTGTCTTAGCCTCGTTGGCGCGGTGCGCTTCCGCCGCGGCCTCCTCGAGATTTTTCTGGTATTCGAGCTCTTTCGTCTTCTGCTTGTCGATGTTGCGGGCGGAGACGAGAAGATGCGTTACATTAGCACTGTATCGAATGCCTCGACTGCCTGCATCGCCTTGAGCCGCGCACCGAAACGGCCGAAATGGAGCAGACACTTGAAGCACTGAACGCTGAAAAGGCCGAATCGTGACAATTTACAATTGATATTGCAATAGGAAAGACCCGCCTCAGTAAGGCGGGTCTTTTTGATTGAGCTCTGTCAAAAACCGTCCCAGTGCGGGGTTCTGGTTGCCGCTCTGCCAGGCGGCGATGATCTCTTCCTCCTCCCCTTCGCCCACGAGCGGGACGAAGACGAGGTTGTCGGCATTGTAAAGGCGGTCGGTGCAGTAGTCGGGCAGGAGCGAGATCCCCTCCTCCGCCGCGACCATCATCAGGATGCTTTCGGTGTCCGCCGAGCGGAAGAGAATGTTCGGCTTGTAGCCCGCCTCGGCGTAGCGCTGCATGAAAAAGGCGTCGCCGTAGGAATCGGGCGCGGCGTCGGGCGACATATATAAGATGTTCTCCCCGCACAGCTCCTGCCGCGTGAGCTGGCGGCGCTGCGTGAGCGGATGGCCCGCATAGAGCGCGACAACGAGCCGAGCCTTTTCGACCGTCTGAAACGTGACGCCCTCCTGTGTGCGCAGGTTTGTCGAGTCCCAAGTGAAGACGATGTCATACTCCTGATGTAAAAGCCCCGCGGCCAACACATCCGTCGAGCAGCGGTAGAACGAGATGAGCACGTTTCCGTTTTTCTGGTGGAAGTGGCGCATCAGGACCGAGAGGTCGCTGCGCTCGTAGCCGCGCACGTAGCCGACGCGCAGTGTGCCGGTCAGGCCCGTCGCCGCGTCATGCACGCGTTCCTGTGCGCGGCTCATGCGCTCTAAGATCGCTTTTGCGTCCAAAAGGAACGACTTTCCCGCGCTCGTCAGGCTCACGGGGCGTGTGCTGCGGTCGAAGAGCTCGCAGCCGAGCGTCTGCTCAAGCTGCTGGATCTGCTGCGTCACCGCGGTCTGCGAGATGTAATACTGCTCCGCCGCCTTTGTGAAGCTCCGGTGCTCCGCGGCGGAGACAAAATAGCGTAGCTGATTGCGATTCATGTACTCATTTCCTCATAACATAAGTTTTGCTTATTATATCATCCGATAATCGGTCTTGTAAAGCCCATCTTCCTGCGGTAAGATAAGCACATCGTTCATAAATCTTTTACAAATGAGGTCGATCAACATGAAACGCGAATCGTTCCGCTCCCGTCTGGGCTTCCTGCTCGTCAGCGCGGGCTGCGCCATCGGCATCGGCAATGTCTGGCGCTTCCCCTATGTGACGGGCAAAAACGGCGGCGGCTATTTTGTTCTCTTTTACATTCTGTGCCTGCTCATCATGGGCGTTCCCGTGCTGACGATGGAGCTGGCCGTCGGCCGCGCGAGCCGCAAGAGCGCGATCCTCGCCTACAAGACGCTCGAAAAGCCCAAGTCCAAGTGGCACATCCACGGCTGGTTCTGCCTGATCGGCTGCTACCTCTTGATGATGTACTACACGACTGTTTCCGGCTGGATGGTGAGCTACTTTGGCAGGTTCCTGACCGGCAAGTTCTACTCCGGCATGCCCGCGGAGGACGCGTCCGCCGTGTTCGGCCAGCTGCTGTCCGATCCAGTCGAAATGGGTATTTTAGCAGTCGCTATCGTCATCGTCGGCTTTGTCGTCTGTTCGTTTGGTCTGCAAAAGGGCCTTGAGCGCGTGTCCAAGGTCATGATGCTCGCGCTGCTGCTCCTGATCCTCGTGCTCGCCGTTCACAGCCTGACACTTTCCGGCGCGGCGGAGGGCATGAAGTTCTATCTGCTCCCCTCGCTCGATTCCATCCGCGAAAACGGCCTGCGCAGCCTCATCACCGACGCGATGAACCAAGCATTCTTCACGCTCTCTCTCGGCATTGCCTCGATGGAGATCTTCGGCAGCTACATGTCCGATGATCACGCCCTCGCCGGTGAGTCCATCCGCATCTGCGCGCTCGATACGTTCGTCGCGCTCATGGCCGGCACCATCATCTTTCCCGCATGCTTCTCCTACGGCGTTGCGCCCGAGCAGGGCCCGTCCCTCCTCTTTGTCACGCTGCCGCAGGTGTTCGTCAATATGTCCGGCGGCCGCTTCTGGGGCACGCTATTCTTCCTCTTCATGATGTTCGCGAGCATGTCCACGGTGCTGGCGGTGTTTGAAAACATTCTCGCCGTCTGCATGGATACCTTCGGCTGGAGCCGCAAGAAGGCCGTTTTCATCAACGGCCTTATGCTGATGCTCCTGAGTCTTCCCTGCGTGTTCGGCTACAACATCTGGAGCGACTTCCACCCCATTCTCGGCAAGGACGTGCTCGACAGCGAGGACTTCCTCGTGAGCAACCTCCTGCTGCCCATCGGCTCGCTCGTGTATCTGCTGTTCTGCGTCACGAAGTGGGGCTGGGGCTTTGACAAGTACCTTGCTGAGGTCAACAAGGGCACGGGCATCAAGCT
>OLXZ01000704.1_pt1 | contig 16673 bp, 19 predicted proteins | sample 1673901 | NCBI WGS metagenome assembly OLXZ01 (sample SAMEA103958131, study PRJEB25191) | human gut metagenome | reverse complement strand
TGGGAGTACGATCCTCCGTGGCTTGGATCGTTTGGGATGCTCAACACTTCGGAGTGCCCCAAAGACGCCGTCGAGTGTTCCTTGTGGCAGATTTTGCAGGCTACAGCGCCATCCCGATACTCGCTATCCCAGACAGCGTGCCTGGGTATCCTGCGCCGCGCAAAGTGCCGCGGCAAATCGCTGCCACCCTTATTGGAAGCAGCTTTGCGTATGCAGGCAGGGCTTGACCCGCCTGCGCCCATATCCGGCGAAGCGAAAGCTTATCATATCAACCAACGCAGTGAAGGAATTGACTTAGACGGTGTGTCCGGCGCATTGATGGCGACGCAGAACCTCCAAATGCAGACCTTTATCACAAATCCCGGCAGCAGTCAGAGTGGTCCGCAAAAGCGGATCGCATTCGCCGCCAACCAGCGGGACGAGGTGCGTGACCTGCATGATGTAGCAGGCGCGCTGCAGGCTCAGCCGGGGATAAAGCAACAAACCTTTGTCGCTGGATTTTCTGCTGGAGCTGGCGCGAGCGCCGGAACCATTGGATATCAGGAAGGCGTATCACCTACCCTGAAAGGCAGCCCCAGCGGAAACTGTATGCCCAGCATCCTCTGTATCAACGATCAGGGCGGGCAGATCATGGAGTGCAGCGAAAATATCACCGGCACCCTCCGGGCACAAGAGCATGGACATCAGCCTTTAGTGCTGCGTCCGGGAAAGCCTTTACTGTATGAAAACTATGGAATAGACAGCCGCTATACAGGCCCCCATAAGGTAGCACCAACGCTTTCAGCCAGAATGGGTACGGGCGGTTTGAACACCTCACTTGTTCAACAGGTGCCGGAGGAGGTCATCTGCATTGCAGGCAACGCCATTGACCGGCAGCCGCAAAACGGCGGCAACGGCTTCGGCTGGCAGCGGGACATTTCCTATACCCTGACCACCTCGGATCGCCACAGCGTCTATGCCCGCCAGCGGGTAGATCAGTTCAGGGATGACGAGATCGCCTCCACGGAGAGCGCACGGCAGCATAAGGACGCTACAGACCTTGTCTGCCAGCCGCCCTCTACCTGGGATACGGACTGCCGGAATCTCATTCGCCGCCTCACACCGATGGAGTGCGAACGGCTCCAGGGGTACCCGGACGGTTGGACCGATGTTCCCGGCGCTTCGGACTCCGCACGCTACAAAGCTTTGGGCAACAGCGTTGCCATCCCCTGCGTGGAATACCTCATGCAGCGGGTGGCTATGGTCATTACGCTTGATTTGGAATGGGATTTTTAGTTGGCTTTGGTAATAGCTTTCACACTTGCTTTCGGGTATCTTAGCTTTACCATTAAAAAGATCGGAGGAACTGCTATGGCAGAAAAAACGCGCAACCTCTGCGCTGAGATCCCCTTGGAGCTGCATACCAAAGTACGGCAGCGACAGGCGGAATCCGGCGAGACACTGAGCCGGTACATGACCGCGCTCATCACAAAATATTATGAAATGGAGGAAAATGCGAAGATGGACAAGGACAATGTGAGGACGGTGGCGTTTCAGGTGCCCACCGAGCTGTTTGAGCAGCTCAAGGCATACCTCAAGCGGAACGGCATCAAGCAGAACGCCTTCTTCCTGGACTGTATCCGGCAGGCGCTGGCGGAGGACACCGGCACTGCCGAAGAATAAGAAATACATCGTGCGAACCGCTGCTGAGATCTTCGGCAGCGGTTTCGCTTTGGAGGAACAAAATGTTTATTTACCCCGAAAACCTGAAAGCCAAGCCCATGCTGTGGCTCTGGCTGCTGCGGGACATCGCCGTGATCGGCATCGGCGCTTTGCTCTCTGTGCTGGCGCTGACCCAGGGCCTCGGCATGGGACTGCTGGTGGTCACGGTGCTCTACGCCTTCCTCACCATTCAGGTGGATGGCAGCAGTATCTTAGATTTCCTGCGCCGTGCCGCCTGTTTTCTCTTTCTGCGGCAGCAATACTATGAATGGAGGCTGGACCCATGAATCGAAAACAGAAAAAAGAACTGCGCCAGCGGCAATCCACTCGGCAGCTCATGGGCATCGTCCGCGTGACGCCCCACGGCATCGTGACAGACTCCGGAGAGCGGGTCTTCTTCCTGATCCAGCCGGACAACCTCTCTGTCCTGTCCCCGGAGGTCATCCGGGGTCGCGTCCGCTCCCTGACCATGCTTCTCAGCACACAGCCCTCACTGGAGATTTTGGCATTGGATTCCCGCGAATCTTTCCAGCGGAACAAGGAGTATTACCTGCGGCGCTTGGAGGAGGAAATGGAGCCTGCCGTGCGGGAGCTGTTAGAGCGGGACATGGCCCATCTGGACGCCATCCAGTTCTCCTCCGCCTCCTCCCGCAAATTTGTGCTGGTGCTCCCACTGGATGAAAAAGCCGGTGCGGATGAAGGTGCGCTGCGGCAGTTGGAGAAATCCATCTGCGACCACGGGCTCCGCGTGCGTCTGACGGAGGAGCAGGATGTGAAGCGCCTGCTGGCGATCTACTACCGGCAGGATCTCACTACGGAGGTATTCCGTGATTTCGATGGAGAGGAGTATGTACATGGCTAAAAAGAAACAGAAGAAGAAAAAGAAGATGCCGGAACAGGTCCAGCGCCCGAAAGACTTTCTGGACATGATTGCGCCGGCGGCGGTGAAGTTCAACACAGATCACTTCATCCTCGGCAGCCGCTATCACACGGCAATGGCACTGAAAAGCTACCCGCCCATGACGGATGAGCTGGCGCTGCTGCGGGGCCTTGGCGATATGGGCGGCGTTGACCTGCGCCTGACGGCGCGGCAGGTCACCCCTGCCGAGGAGGACGCCATCCTCCACGCCGCCACCAACAAAAGCCGCATGGAGCGGAGCAACACCAACGACTACAAGCAGAGCGTCACGGCGGAGGCCAACCTGCGGGATATGGCGGAGCTGCTGGCGAAGCAGCGGCAGGAAAAGGAGCCGCTCATCCACTGCGGCGTGTATCTGGACATCGCCGCCGCGGATACGGAAAAGCTGCGCGCGGCGCGGGACACGGTATCCGCACAGTTGGTCCGCTCCCGCATGGGCGCCGATCCGCTGCTTCTGCGCCAGCGGGAGGGCTTTCTTTCCGCCAACCCCGCAGGCGGCAGCCAGCTGGCGAACTTTGCGGAGCGTGTCCTGCCTGCCAGGAGCGTTGCCAATCTGTACCCCATGAACTATTCCGGCAAAACAGATCCCAAGGGCTTCTTCATTGGTCGGGACCGCTTCGGCTCCAATATCATCGTGGACTTCGACCGCCGTGCTTCTGACAAGACCAACGCCAGCGCCCTCATCCTCGGCAACACCGGACAGGGCAAAAGTTATCTTCTGAAGCTCCTGCTCTGCAATGTGCGGGAGGCGGGCAAAAGCGTGATCTCTCTGGACTCCGAGCATGAGATGGAGGACGAGTGCCGCGCCCTGGGCGGCTGCTTTTTGGACTACTTGAGCGGGCAGTACCGCATCAACCTGCTGGAGCCCCGCTGCTGGGACGATGGCAGTGGGCCGGAAGACCCGGACGCGCCGGACGCTTTCCGGGGGACGCTGCTCTCCCAGCACATCTCCTTCCTGCGGGATGTGTTCCGCGTCTACAAGGGCTTTGACACGCCCCACATCGACACGCTGGAGCTGATGGTGGAGAGCCTGTATAAAAAGTGGAACATCACCGACCGCACGGACTTTACGTCGATGCGACCGGAGGACTATCCCATCCTCTCCGACCTCTATGACGCCATTCAGGAAAGCCATGACCATTACGAGGCCGCAGACAGCCTCTACCCGCGAGAGATGCTGCGAGATCTGCTGCTGGGGCTCCATTCCATGTGCCGCGGCGCGGACGCCCGGTTCTTTAATGGGCACACCAATATTAACCGTTCCAAATTCCTTGTTTTCTGCGTCAAGGGACTGGATAACATGGCGGAGAATTTACGGAACACCCTACTGTTCAGCTTGCTGTCCTATATGTCGGATCAGCTTCTGACGCTGGGCAATTCCGTGGCAGCCATTGACGAGCTGTACCTGTGGCTGTCCGATCCCACCGTCATCACCTACATCCGCAACGCGCTTAAAAGAGTACGAAAAAAGGAATCCGCCCTGTTCCTTGCCAGCCAGAATCTGGAGGACTTCACCCAACCGGGGATACGGGAGCTGACACGCCCCCTCTTTTCCATCCCCGTCCATCAATTTATCTTTAACGGCGGCAACGTGGATAAGAAGTTCTTCATGGATAACCTCCAGCTGGAGGAGTCCGAATATGCCCTGATTCGGGACCCGCAGCGCGGCTCCTGCCTCTACAAATGCGGCAGCGAGCGGTATCTCTTGCAGGTGCAGGCCCCGGAGTATAAGCAGGCCCTCTTCGGAACGGCAGGTGGACGGTAATGGCGGTACCCGTCGCTGCACTGGCGAAGCTCGCCGCTGCAGCGCTCTCGGATGAGGATACCCGGCGAAAGTTGGGCTGGATCGTAGCGGCGATCTGTTCACCGTTGATCCTGACGCTGGCGCTGATCTGCTCGCTGCTCTCCGGCAGTGCGGAGCATAACAATTCCGCCGTTCTGCTGTGCTTCAACGGCGGCAACATTCCGGGCAAAACGCCTGCGGAATATGTTGCTTACATCGAAGATATGCGCCGCAGCTTTACGCTGCTGGACGACGCCATCGCCGCTGTCAATGACATGACGGAGGATAGCGACAGCCTTGACGGTATCCGCGTCAAGGCTGTTTTCTATGCTCTGTATTTTGGGGAGGACACCCCCAGCCGCCGAGCGCACCGACAGTTCGTGGACTGCTTTGTGACCTACGAGGAACGCACCCACACCGTCACCGCCGAGGATGGGACGGAAACCGAGGAGAGCTACACCGTGGCGATTCCCGTTGCAGACATAGCCACCGTGTATGGCAATCTTGAAAACCTGTTTCACTTGGAAATATCTGCGGAGCAGAAGTCAAACGCCGACAGTGTATACAATCTAGCGCGCTATGTCGTTGCCGGAGGTTCAGAGGGCTGGATACCAGGCGTGGATGTGCCGTACATTGGCGCGGATGGTTTCTGCTCGCCAATCGGCTCGGGCTGGGAAAGCCGCGTCACCTCTGAATTCGGCAACCGCATCGATCCCATCACCGGGAAGCGCAAGGGGCACACCGGCATGGACCTGGCTGTTCCCACCGGCACGCCCATCCGCGCCGCGCTGCCGGGGACGGTGACGGTCTCCAAGTACAACGCCGGAGGCTACGGCTACTACGTGTGCATCGACCATGGCAATGGCCTTGCCACGTTGTACGGTCACTGCTCCAAGCTGCTGGCAAAAGTGGGCCAGACGGTGCAAGCGGGAGACATCATCGCCCTCTCCGGCAGCACCGGGCGTTCCACCGGTCCGCATCTCCATTTCGAGGTGCGCGTCAACGGGGAACGGACGAATCCGAGGGCATATCTGCCGAAAGGCTGAAAGGTAAACTAATTATGAATACTGCAATAAAACCGATCACGCCGGAGCGTGAGCAGGAGCTGGTTGCGAAGCTCGTGGATTTTCTCAGCAGCCGCTATGACGCAGGGAATCTCTATGACATTCTGCGTCACGGACTCGGCATGGATCACAGTGACATGGAGGCGCTGGGCTTCCAGCTCCGCGACTACTACGAGGAGGTTGAATAATATGGCATACCAAAAAGTATCCAGACCGTCCACGGTCTATCATTTGACGCAAAAAGGCAATCTCGACAGCATTCTGGATGACGGCGTGATTCGCCGCTTCAACGATACGGAATGTTGGTTCTGCGAGAGCCTCGACAAAATGAAAGCGTACATGGAGCAGACGGTTCTCTGCGAGGGCAAGCCCTACTACGACGTGACAGGTCAGCTCTGCCGCTACCCCAAATTTGTGCCGGAGGACTATGTCCTCCTCAAGCTCATACCCTGCCGACAGGAGGACAACTGGTATCGCTGGGAGCAAGAGATACCTGAGGGAAGCCCTGCGGCGCTGGTCAGGGCGGCGCATGAATTCTCCGTGCTGAAGATAGGTTACCGCGGCGACCTCGCATTTCACAACGCGGAGGCCATCGACGTGCCGCGGTTTCTTGCGGAAGGGGTCACACAGGGTGAGCCGGTGCAGACCAGCACAGAGTTGTGGAAAGCCCTCTCCCAGCGCATCGAAGACGAGATGGCCGATTATATGCGCCGTCTGGATCTGCGTACCCGCGACGAGCTGATACAAACGGCAGACGAGATCGACGCCGTGATGACCTGCGACTGTGAGCTGCGACTGCTGGGAGAATGTCTCCCACGCGAGGAGTTGGTCTTCCTGCTGGAGCAGGACAAGCCGCTGGAGCAGATGAGCAGGGCATGGATGGCGCATCGGAATGTGGATGTAGGTGAGACATTCCAGAGTCTGCTCACCGGCCTGTATGCAGAACAGCAGCACGATATGGACATGAAAATGTAAGGAGGGACGGCATGGGAGAAACCAATATCACCATCAATTTTGACGCGGCCAAGCTGGACGCATTGGAGTTTGTCCTCCGCAAGCAGCGGTCATCCGTGCAGCGGCGCATGGTGGAAATGCTCCAGCAGCTCTACGAGTCGGAAGTCCCGGAAGCGGTGCGGGAGTATGTGGACAGCAAGGCGACACCTGTCGCAAGGCCCAAGCGACCGGCAAAATCGGTCACACCCAAGGTGCAGGTTGGAGAGGAAAAACGGTCAGAGATGAAGGAGGACAACTGATATGGGAATACAGGACGATGCGGTTGCTACCTGTGCTGCGTACCGTGTAACAGAAAACGGACAGACGTGGTACTTCACGACCTGGCTCGGTGAGGAGCTGATGGATGCTGCACAGACTCTCCGCAGGTACTGCACGAGTACAGAACACAGCACCGGCAAATTCATCTCTCTGTATTCGCAGGCGCAGCCCATCACGCCGGAGGAGTATCAGCGGATGATACTCCTCCGCATGGAGAACACCGGAAAAGTCACCGGCGTGTTTGATTTGGATTTTGACAAGCGGGAGTTTTCGGCTGTTCACATCATGGACGGTTGGACAACGTGGGCGATGCAGGATGTGATCCCATCTATCTATCAGGCCACAAGTTCGCGGTTCGCAACGGCGGATGAGCAGCTCCGTAAACTGCTGGAGCTGCTGGACGGCATGGAGCTCACATCGCCGGGGCATCTTACCGCGCAGAATTTTTCGTTCAGCGATGAGATCCTGATGGAAAACGGAAAGCTGAACTTTTGTGTCCAGGCGGACTTCGATGTGGATGCCGCCTTCGGCACCTTCGTGTGTACAGACGAGAACGATGACTGGCTGAACATCTACGCCAACTACGACATCGCGCAGGACAGACTTTGCGATACATTGGAGCTGAATCTCTGTAAGGGCGATGGCACAGAGGAGAACTGGAGCTATCACCTGAATGCTGCCGAGCAGGAGGTGCTGGCTCGGAAAATGGAGGCGTTCTGCCAGCAGCAAAACGGCATGAGCCTGCACGATTTCGCCCGGCAGCTTCAAGAGGAGCCGGGGCCGTCTCCGCAGATACAAATGTAGCCCCGTGTTTGCCCTTGTGGGCCGGTTTGTGGCCTCCCAGGGACGCGGGAGGGTAAGGATAGCGGCCCCGGAGATTTGGAACGTTTTTGCCCGCTTTTCGGTGCGCCGAAAGCGGAGCAGGAGAAAAGCATTGGCGCTTTTCTGCGCCAATGCCGGTCACGGCAGCCCGCAGTGCGGACTGCCACGAGGGTTTGCGGCATTTTGCGATTGGCGCTGATTATCGAATTCCAAATGTGCTTTGGCGCTATTCTTTGTAAAAATGCCCGTCAGCCCCGTGTTTACAAGGCTTTCGGGACGCGCAGGAAGGAGGTGTGACTCGATGGATAAAAATGGGAAAAGCCGGCACTCTGTTTGGCTGTCAGACGACGTGTGGCAGGAGGTGGATGCGCTCTATAAGCTGGATAATTGCCCCACCCGCAACGAGTTCGTGGAGAAGGCTCTGCGGCAGTATTGCGGTCGCTTACACGCTGAGAGGACGGGCGCATATCTGCCTCGCGCACTGCAAGAGGTGCTGGAGGGTACGCTGGGCGTGTTCGGTGACCGGCTGGGCAGGCTGCTGTTCAAGCTGGTGGTAGAGCACAACATGACCAACCATCTGCTGGGCGGCGATGTGGATATGACACGCGATGAGTACAGCAAGATGCGCGGCAGCAGTGTTCGTGAGGTGGCGTCCACACACGGCAACATCTCCTTCAAGGACGTGCTGCTGTTCCATCAGGAGGAGTAACATATGGCGCGGCTGATACAAAAAAGCGGCTACATCAAGAATGGCAAAGCGTCTGGGTATATGGAGTATGTCGCCACGCGGGACGGTGTGGAGATCATCCAAAGCACCGAGTCTGCGACCAAGAAGCAGAAACAGTTCATCAAAAGACTGCTGAAGGACTTCCCGGACGCAAAGGAGCTATTCGAGTACAGTGACTACCTACAGACGCCCAATCGCGGTACAGCATCCGCATTTATCGCCGTGGCGCTGGATACACAACTGCACGAAGTGGAATCCGAGAGCGGCTATATGACCTATATCGCCCAGCGTCCCCGTGCCGAAAAGCACGGCGGCCATGGCCTGTTCAGCGAGGTGGACACCACCGACCTCAAGGCGGCGAAGGCCGAGCTGGACGCTCACGACGGAAAAGCGTGGACATTTATTTTCTCCCTGCGGCGTGAGGACGCGGAGCAACTTGGGTACAACAAAGCTGCCGCATGGCAGAATCTGCTGAAGCAGGAGAGCGCCGCTATTGCGGAGGCCATGCGTATTCGGACGGATGATTTTCGCTGGTACGCGGCGTACCACGATGAGGGGCACCATCCTCATGTCCACATGATGGTGTGGTCGACTGAACCGGAGAAGGGGTATCTTACACGGGAAGGTATCGCCGCCATGCGTTCCAAGATGACGAACGCGATCTTCCATGAGGAGATGAGAGAACTCTATATCAAGAAGGACGCTGCCTACAAGGAGAGCATCCAGACCGCAAAAGAGTCACTGCTGCTATATATCAGGATGCTGGAGAACAGCGAGTCAGCCGATCCTGTCATAGAACAAAAGCTGTGTGACCTGTCCCACGCATTGGAGCAGGTCGATGGCAAACACGTCTATGGCTATCTGCCCAAGGAGGTCAAGGCGCAGGTGGATGAGATCGTGGAACAACTGGCACAACTCCCGGAGGTGGCGGCTTGCTATGAGCAGTGGTGGAAGCTGAAGGATGAGATCGCCGGTTACTACGGACGGAACACGCCGCCCCATCAGCCGCTGGTACAGCAGAAAGAGTTCCGGGCCATCAAGAATTTCATCATCCGTGAGGCGGAAACGATTTGTGAGCCTACGCCGGTACAGACGAGTACAGATGCAGAAAAGAATGAGCAGCAGAATCCTTTGGATGAAGCACCGGCCACAGTGCAGCAGCCGCGGCCAGAAATGCCGAGAACTGCTCTAACAGCCAATGCGGTCATGCAGCTGTTCCACCACATGAGCCGTATGTTCCGCAGCAATATGCCGGTCATTCCGCCTGTGCTGCGTATCGACTCCAAGCGCCGCAGACGGCTACAGGAGAAACGCATGGCCATGGGGCATAAGCGGGACGACCATGAGGACGAGCAGCTCTACCATGTCAACGACAACACCATGCAATAGGAGGTATGAAGCGTGGGCAAATTTGTATATTTTACGTCCGCAGAGAAACGGCAGGCCAACGAGGTTGACCTGCCGTCTTTTCTGCTGGATCGAGGCGAGAAGCTCATTATGGCCGGACGGGATTACCGGTTGGCCAGCGACCACAGCATCACCGTGCGCGGACCGATGTGGTATGACCATGCCGCACGGAAAGGCGGACGCGCCATCAGCTTCGTGCAGCAATTCTATGATAAGACCTATCCCGAAGCGGTGACCATGCTGCTGGGACGGGACGGTCAGGGCATCATCCCCATCGTCAAGAAAGAGCCGGAGTCGAGAGAGCCGAAGCCCTTCACGCTGCCGGAGGCCTATCTCAATATGCGGCGACTCTACGCCTACCTGACCACCCACCGGCGCATTGACCGCGACGTGGTCACGGAATTCGTGCGGGAGAAACTGCTCTACGAGGACGCTCTGCATCACAACTGTGTGTTTGTGGGCATGGACGAAAACGGCGAGGCCAGGCACTCCCATCTCCGCAGCACCAACAGCCAGGGAAAAGTGTTCCGCATCAATGTGGAAGGCAGCGAGGCAAAACACAGCTTCCACAAGGATGGCACGGACTGTTCCCTCTATGTCTTTGAAGCGCCCATCGACTTGCTGTCCCATATCACGCTCTATCCGGCAGGATGGCTGGAGCACAGCTATGTGGCCTGCTGCGGCACGTCCGTCCAACCGGTGTTGGAGCGCCTGCGGCAGAACCCGAAGCTGAATATGGTGTACCTCTGCCTCGATAACGATGAGGCGGGCGAGGACGCCTGTGAGAGTATGATGGAGGTGCTGGAGAACATGGATGTGGATGTAGAGCGTCTGCGTCCCCAAGGAAAGGACTGGAACGATGACCTGCGGGCGAAGCGAGGTGGCCATGGATAATCTCTGGATGCTCTTTGCAGCGGCAGGTGTCATGGTGGCCGTTATCGGTGGCCTGGCGCTGCTGGGTGACCATTATACGCTGAACAATATCAAGTCCAAGACCGTGGGCGACGGGCAGCACGGCACGGCGCGGTGGGCCACCGATGCGGAGATCCGCAAGACCTATGCCCTCGTCCCCTTCCAAGTGCCGGACTGGCGGGCAGGCAAAAATCTGCCTGACGCGCAGGGACTGGTGCTGGGCAGCATCAGCGGCAAGCACGGTATCACCGCACTGGTAGACAAGGACGATGTGCATTGTCTCATGATCGGTGCATCCGGTGTGGGTAAGACAGCGTACTTTCTGTACCCAAACTTGGAGTATGCCTGCGCCAGCGGTATGAGCTTTCTGGCGCTGGATACCAAGGGTGACCTCGCCCGCAACTACGGAGCAGTGGCGGCGAGGTATTATGGCTATCATGTTTCCGTGGTGGATCTGCGAAATCCCACGCGCTCGGATGGCTATAATCTGCTGACGCTCATCAACCGCTATATGGATACCTCATTTCATGAACATAGCATCGAAGCATATGGCAAAGCGGAGAATTTGGCAAGTATTCTGGCTCACAGTATTATCGCGCCCAAAGGCGATGAAGACCGTGGTCAGAACGATTATTTCTACAAAGCGGCGGAAGGTGTGGTGGCCTCAGTGATTCTGCTGCTGGCGGAATTCCTGCCGCCAGATAGTAAGCACCCAACGGAGCGACGTCACCTCGTATCGGTGTTCATTCTGATTCAACAGCTTTTGGCACCCTCTGGTGTGCGAGGGAAAACCTATTTTAAACAACTGATGGATATGCTGCCGCCCCACCACAGAGCGCGAAATCTGGCATCATCCGCCTTGGAATCATCAGATCAGGCAACGGCTTCCGCTATGTCCACAGCACTGGCACAGATGAATACGTTTATGGATATCGCATTGGAGCAGGTGATCTGCTTTGACAGCAATATAGATGCGGAAAAATTTGCAAAAGAAAAGACGGCCATATTCCTGGTTTTGCCAGAGGAAGATAGGACTAAGAATTTTATGGCAGGGCTTATGATACAAAATTTATCCAAAGAACTGTTTGAGTTGGCCGAAAAAGGAAGTGGGCGCTTGCCCAACCGCGTTGTTTTCTTCTGTGATGAGTTTGGCACAATGCCTGCCTTTGACGTGGAGGCACTGTTCAGTGCGGGACGTTCCCGAGGTATCACACTGGTGCCCATTATCCAATCGCTGGCGCAGTTGGAGAAGAACTACGGCAGAGAAGGCGCGGAGATCCTGACCGACAACTGTCAGGATACCATCTTCGGAGGCTTCGCGCCCAACAGTCAGACGGCGGAGCAGCTCTCCAAATCGCTGGGCAGCCGCACCGTATTGTCCGGCTCGGTCAGCCGCGGAAAAAACGATCCCAGTCAGAGCTTGCAGATGATGGAACGCCCGCTGATGACGCCGGACGAGCTGAAATCCATTCCCAAGGGCAGCTTCGTGGTGATGAAAACAGGTACGCATCCCATGCAGACGAAGCTGCGGCTGTTCCTCGATTGGGGCATTACCTTCGGTGAGCCGTATGCCACACCGGAGCACGCGGCGCGGCCTGTGGCCTATGCCAGTCGTCAGGAATTGTTCCTCAGTATTGGCAAGAGATACAGCAGAAATAGTGACCAGCCCGCACAGACACAGCAGGCAGCGACCACGCAGAGGAGAGCGCCCCGCTCGGCCATGGGACTCTACAGCGAGGACGTGAAACCATGAGCTACTTCGGAAGCGTCTATGCAGACCAGGATCTGTCTCACCGCGCCAGGACGGTCTATATGTATCTGAAGGATCGCTCCGACGCGGGGAATACCTGCTGGCCCAGTATCCGCAGAATCGCGGAGGACTTGAAGCTGTCGCGCCGCACCGTACAGCGGGCCTTGACAGACTTGGAGCGACACGGCTTTCTGGAACGCACACACCGCTGCCGTCCCAACGGCAGCCTGACCAGCAACCTGTACCGCGTCAAATGAGCAGAGAAAGAACGCACCTCCCACCAAGGGGGAGGTGCGCTCTCAAGTTGTCATAAGGGTAGCGTTACCATGGCGTACCCGGAAGGACTCACTCTATCGGAGGTACTAAAACAGAAGAAAGAACATGACAAGACTTGTAGAAGCAGAGCAGATGTGCTATACTCTGACTCGTGTGTTTGTCTACGAGGAGGATAGCTATGTTCTATACCGAGGAAGAAGTATCTGTGATCACCGGTCTGCTCAACGCCTATTTGGTGCGGGAACACACCAGTGAAAAGGTCAGGGAATCGTATACGAGGATCAGCGAAGGACTCCAAAGCCACGCACTGACGAGGGACGATTACGTTTGGCTGGAAAATGCGCTGTTGTTCCTCCGTCCATATTGGTGGAGCGACCGCGAGGATGGACGGATGCTGATGGATGCTCTCCTGCATACGCAAACACTGGCAAGACGGGCGCAATGAAATAGATCCGTGACGCGACAAAGCACTGCCGTATGCTGTGGCACCGAGCCGAGGAGGTGTCTGAGATGCCGTTTCAATACCATGTCCGTGAAATGACGGCGGAAACAAGTGCAGAGGATTTCGTGACGCACTTTGTCCATGTGGAGAAATTTCTGCCGTTCTGCCAGCAGTGCGGCAGCTACAATGCCCGCTGGACGTGTCCGCCCTTTGATTTTGATCCCGTGACCGTCTGGCGGAGCTACACGGGATTTCGGCTGTATGCCCGCATCTTGCAGGCGGATATGCCGGAGCAGCCTCTGGACGAGGCAGTGGCGGCGTTGAAGCAGGAAAAGCGTCTGTACCGGCAGAAACTCCAACAGTGGGAGCAGGAAATATCGGGGAGCCAGATGCTGCTGGCGGGCACCTGCGACCAGTGCGAGGTGTGCGAAAAGGTGCAGGGACGTCCCTGCGGCAGACCGGAGCTGCTGCGCTACTCCATTGAGGCGCTGGGCGGCGATGTGGAGGGCTGTTTGCAGCACTATTTCCATCTGCCTATGCTGTGGGGCAGGAACGGCAAAGCGCCGGACTACTTTGCGCTGGTGGGCGGCCTGCTCACCAGGTGACAGCGGAAACATAAAAATGACGGGCGTATCGACCGATACACCCGTCATTTTTCATTGTTCTTTTTCGCGGCGTTGGCAGCGGCGCGGGCTCTGTCGCGGTTCTTGCGCTGGGCGATGAGGTCGGCCTTGGCCTGCCGCTTCGCTTTCCGTTCCTGTATGAGCTGTGCCTCCTGGCGCTGGTACTCCTGCTCGTAGCGGGGATAGTGATGCTCCCGCGGCGGCTTGTACTGCGAGGGCAGCCCCGCGGCTTTTAGTGCCGCAGACCAGTTACCGAAGCGCTGGGCGATGTACGCACCACCCACGACCTCGCAGGGTGCGGGCGTATAGGACACATCGACGCACTGACGTACATAGGCGATGAGGTCGGCGTCGCTGACGGTTTCGTATTCTATCGCAAAAGCCTCGTCCTGCGCTTGCAGGGCTTCAATGGTGCGCTTGACGATCTGCTGGTGCAGCAGGTTATCCCCGTTGACCTGTGGCATTTTTATGTCCCTCCTGGGCATAATAAACTCAGCCAGATGGAGCGACATCCTTCGTAAATCATCATCATTCAGGAAAGCATTTTTCGCCACCGGCTATGGTAAAACCATAGCATTTGCGGCACGGGAAGTCAAGCGCGGCGTCGGTGTTCGGGCGAAAACAGTCGCCGGAGGCCGAAACGGGAGGTATATCCGCCGAGCCTTTCCGCGATGATGGATGATAAGAAGGGTGTTCGCCGTCAAAAATCGCGTCAGGAGGAGTACGAAATGGCACGCAGAGGGGAGAACATTTATAAGCGCGGAGATGGTCGCTGGGAGGGCCGCTATATCCGCGGTCGGACGCCGGAGGGACGGGCGCAGTACGGCTATGTCTATGCCGCCACTTACAGCGCTTGCAGAGAAAAGCGGCGGCAGTGCTTGCGGGAGCTGCCCCGCGAGATCACGCCCAGCAGTAATATGACGCTGCCGGAAGCCGTGGATCTGTTTTTCGCGAAGCGAGCGCGAAAGCTGAAGGCGTCCACCGTCAGCCGGTATCGGTATGTGGTGCGGCAGTATATCCAGCCGCAGCTGGGCGCTGCGCCGCTGTATGCGCTGACGGAGCAGCGGGTAGCGGATTTTTACCGGAAGCTCCAGGAGCAGGGCCTGTCGGCCAAAAGTACACGGGATGTTGGCGTACTGCTGCGAGCCATTCTGCGGATGGCGGCCAAGCGGGGGTGCTTCTGCACGGGCCTGAACGCAGAGCTGCCGGTATACAAGAAGCGGCAGGTGGAGATATTCACCGAGCCGGAGATCCTGCGGCTGGCGCATCATATCGTAAACGAGCCTGACCTGACCGGCCTTGGTGTTCTGTTGACGCTGAACAGCGGCCTTCGGCTGGGAGAGTTGTGTGCGCTGCGATGGTCGGATATCGACCTCCATGCGGGCTTTCTGCGGGTGGAGCGGGAGGTGCAGCGACTCTATGAAAAAGGCCATACGAGGCTTGTCGTACAGCCGCCCAAGAGCGAATCGTCGCTGCGGAGAATACCGCTGCCAACTGATATCCTGTCCCTGCTGGCAGCGCACAGACCCGAGAACGCGGGCAGTTTCTGCCTGCTGACAAGCTCCGGCGATCCGCTGGAACCGCGTACTATGCAGAACCGATATAGGTCGCTGTTGAAACGAGCGGGCGTCCCGTATCGAAATTTCCATGCCCTGCGGCACACCTACGCCACACGCTGCATCGAGCAGAATGTGGATGTCAAAAGCGTCAGCGAGATGCTGGGCCACAGCGACGTGCGGATCACGCTGCAAACCTATGTCCATGTTTCTCTTCGCCACAAGCAGCAGGCGGTACAGAGCATCTGCTTCCTGCCCCTCTGCGGAAACGTAGACCTTGCGCCGTCAGAAATCCCGTCAGGCAAAGAAAAAGCCGCTGTGCGGCAAGGCGCGGCGGCACAGGTTTCTTAAATGATGATGATTTACGAAAAAAGCTGTGCCGTCCGTGCAATAGAATATCCAAAAAACGGCAGGTGTGCAATCCGCGCACCTGCCGCTTTTCAATCGCGTGACAAATTTCATGCGATATGCTATACTATCCCTATCACCACCGAGGAGGACGTATCACCATGCGTATCAACTGGTTCAAGGACGAAAATCACCTGGTCTATATCAACGGCGCGACGCAGCTGGAGGAGCTGGAGCGGACGCTGCACTTCCCCGGTCTGGAGGAAGCCGCCAACGAGCTGCGGCAGCACCCCACGGCGGAGGGCTTTACCATCAAAGGCACCAAGCGCACCAGCGGGCGGCTGTTCGTGCCCGATCTGACTTTCGGCGAGCATGTCGAGATGGGCGAAAACATCTTCTTCTATATGGGTGAGATGCAGGAGTGCTACGTCATCTACTGGCCGGACGCGCCGGTGGCAAAGTGAGGCGGCATCGCACATGACTTTCCTGCAAAAGCATCACGGGCAGATGTCCGACTCCATGCTGACGGCCTTTTTTATCATCCTGTCCGGCGGCCTGCAGGACGCCTACACCTACTGCTGCCGCGGCAAGGTGTTTGCCAATGCCCAGACCGGCAACATCGTCCTGTTGAGTACCCACCTGTTCGAGGGCGACTGGGGACAGGCTCTGCGGTACTTAGTCCCCGTGCTGGCGTTCCTGCTGGGTATCTACATCGCGGAGTGCGTTCACCGGCACTTCAAGCGGATGGAGAAGGTACACTGGCGGCAGCTCATCATTCTGGCGGAGATCGTACTGCTGGCGATGGTGGGCTTCCTGCCGGAAACGCTGAACACCACTGCCAACGCCGTGGTGTCCTTCGTGTGCGCCATGCAGGTGCAGACCTTCCGCAAGGTGCGGGGCCACGCCTACGCCAGCACCATGTGCATCGGCAATATGCGCAGCGGCACGGAAGCCCTGTGCGTCTATTTCCACACCCATGACCGGGAGGTGCTCTGCAAGGCGCTGACCTATTTCGGCGTCATCGGCCTGTTTGCCATAGGCGCGGGATTGGGGGCGCTGTTGTCGGCGCAC
>OLXZ01000694.1_pt1 | contig 16828 bp, 16 predicted proteins | sample 1673901 | NCBI WGS metagenome assembly OLXZ01 (sample SAMEA103958131, study PRJEB25191) | human gut metagenome | reverse complement strand
GGCGAGGTCGATGTTCTCGGTGCCGAGGCCCTCGAGGCCCTGGCGCGTCATGCCCGCGTCGAGGTGGCACATGCCGCCGGTGTGCAGCTGGATAACCTTCGCACCGCTGGTGGAGATGGTCGCGGCGTCGACGTCGGAGTCGATATCGGCCTCCATGACGCCGATGCGCAGATCGTCCTTCAGGGCGTTGATGGTCGCCATGAGGGTCGTGGTCTTGCCGCTGCCGGGCGAGGACATGAGGTTGAGCAGGAAGGTGTGATTGCGCTTGAGTTCTTCGCGCAGCAGATCTGCCTGCCGGTCGTTGTTTTCAAAAACGCTCTTTTTGATTTCGAGCACGCGGAATGCATCCATGATCTTACCTCCAGAATGTTCACGGGGTTTTGTATGCCAAAATTATAGCAGTCTCGCCACGGTTTTGCAACCTTTTTGCGCGGGGATTGCCAATGTTGGACAGTTCGGGTATAATGGTTTAATATCGTGCGAAACCCAAGGAGGCGATGGTATGCCCCACCATTCCGGCGCCGAGCTGCCGGGCGCGCAGGCGCTGCGGCAGATGGCCGCGCAGAGCGACAGCCGCGGCCTGTTTTCCGACCGCGCGCCCGACCCGGCCTATGCCGGCCTGTTTTTGAACCGCGAGCTGAGCTGGCTGCAATTCAACCGCCGCGTGCTGGCCGAGGCGGCCGACGAGACGCTGCCGGGCTATGAGCGGCTGAAGTTTCTGTCCATCTACTGCTCGAATCTCGATGAATTTTATATGGTGCGCGTCGGCGGGCTGCTCGACCGGGCGCTGCTGCAGCCGTGGCACACGGAGACCATCACGGGCCTGACGCCGCGCGAGCAGCTGCGCGCGATCTATGACGAGACGGCGCGGCAGCAAAAAGATTTTGAAGCGCTCTGGCGCAAAGTGACGGCGGCGCTGGCAAAGCAGCACGTGGAGATCCTGGACTTTGACCGGCTCGACGAGGCGGACGAGGTGCTGCTGCGGCGGCGGTTCGACGCGCTGCGCCCGCTGCTGAGCCCGCAGGTGCTCGACGCCGAGCACCCGCTGCCGTTTCTGCGCAACCGCGAGCAGTATGTGCTCGTGCGCTTTGCGGGCAAGCGCGGCGGCGCGGGGCTCGTGCCGACGACGCAGCTGCCGAAGTTTTTTAAGCTCACGGTCGACGGCGTGCAGAAGCTCGCGCTCACGGCGCCGCTGGTGGCGCACTTTGCGCCCCTGCTCTTCGGCGAGCGGCGCGTGCGCGAGACGGCCATCGTGCGCGTGACGCGCAGCGCCGACATTTCCGTGCGTGACATCATGGACGGGTGCGACGCGGATCTGCGCGCCGTGATGGAGCGGCTGCTGCGGCGCCGCCGCCGGCTCGAGCCGGTGCGCGCGCAGGTGCAGGGCCGCGTCTCGGACGAGATGCGCGCGCTCGCGCGCGAGCTGCTCGGGCTGCCGAAGCGGCAGCTGTTCGTGACGAGCGCGCCGGCGGATCTGTCGTTCGTGCTCACGATGCCGGGGGAGTTTGACCTCGCGGGGCTGACGTGTCCCGAGATCCCGCCGGCCAAAAACGTGGCGCTGCAAAAGGGTGACTACTTTGCCTATCTCGCGCAGCACGACCTGCTGCTCGCGCTGCCGTACCAGAGCATCAACCCATTCGTCGACCTGCTGTACGAGGCGGCGGACGACCCGGACGTCGTGTCGATCAAGATCACGCTCTACCGGCTCGCCGGCAGCAGCCGCATCGCGGCGGCGCTGGCCTACGCGGCCGAGCACGGCAAGCAGGTGCAGTGCCTGCTCGAGCTGCGCGCCCGCTTTGACGAGCAGAGCAACATCGACTACTCGCGCATGCTCGAGGACGCGGGGTGCGACATCCTCTACGGCCTGACGAAATACAAGGTGCACACGAAGCTGTGCCTCATCACGCGGCGGTGTCCCGGCGGCATCTGCTACTACACGCAGGTCGGCACCGGCAACTACAACGAAAAGACCGCCGAACAGTACACCGACCTCATGCTGCTGACGAGCGACCCGGCCATCGGGCGCGACGCGGCGAAAACGTTCGACCGGCTCGCGCGCGGCGAGACCGTCGGCGAGACGGAGGCGCTCTGGCTCGCACCGGAGGGCTACAAGCCGCAGCTGATGGCGCACATCGAGGCGCAGACGCGCCTCGGCCCGGCGGGATACATTGGCATCAAGGTCAACTCCATGAACGACGCGGACGTCATGGCGCGGCTCGTGCGCGCGAGCGAGGCGGGCACGGAGGTGGAGCTGTTCGTGCGCGGCATCTGCTGCCTGCGGCCGGGCGTGCCCGGGCGGACGGAACACATCTCGGTGCGCAGCATCATCGGGCGGTATCTGGAGCACGAGCGTATTTTCGTCTTTGGCCGCGGGGAGGCACAGGAGGTGTTCATCGGCTCGGGCGACCTGCTTGAGCGCAACACCATGCGCCGGATCGAGGCCTTCACCGCCGTGACCGACCCCAGCGCGCGCACGGAGGTGCTCGAGGTGCTCAGCGCCATGCGGCGCGACAACCGGCAGGCGTGGATCATGCAGCCAGACGGCAGCTACCTCCGTCCCGAGGGCGCGGGCGAGCCGTTTGTCAGTCAGGCGTATCTGCACACGTACTTTGCCGGGCGCACCGTCGAAAAGCCCGCGCCCCCTGCCCCGCCTCAGCCACGAAAAAAGCTCCCGTGGTGGCGGCGGCTGTGGATCTGGCTGAAAAATAATTGACGAAATTCGGAATTTTGGACTTGACAAGCGCGCAAAAGCGCGTATAATGTGCTTTACAATTTCACAGCCTTATCAAGAGTGGCGGAGGGACCGGCCCTGTGAAGCCCGACAACCTGCAGAGACCTGCAAGGTGCCAAATCCGGCGGTGCAAATCGAGAGATGAGGATCTTCGCCTTTTCCAAGCGCTCCGTCGGCTGTCGGGGCGCTTGTTTCTTTGCCCGGCACAACAGAAAGCGAGGAATACCAATGGCTCATCATCTCTTTACATCCGAATCCGTCACGGAGGGACATCCCGACAAGATCTGCGACCAGATCTCCGACGCGATCCTCGACGCCATTCTGGCGCAGGACCCGAACGGCCGCGTCGCCTGCGAATGCACGGTCACGACCGGCGTCGTGAACGTCATGGGCGAGATCACGACCGACTGCTACGTCGACATCCCGAAGGTCGTGCGCCAGACCGTGCGCGAGATCGGCTACGACCGCGCAAAATACGGCTTTGACTGCGAGACCTGCGCCGTCATCACGAACATCGACGAGCAGAGCGCGGACATTGCCCTCGGCGTCGACCAGTCGCTCGAGAGCAAGGAGACCGGCGACAGCGCGCTCGACAACGGCGCGGGCGATCAGGGCATGATGTTCGGCTTCGCCTGCGACGAGACGCCGGAGCTCATGCCGCTGCCCATTTCGCTGGCCCACAAGCTGGCCAAGCGCCTGACCGCCGTGCGCAAGCAGGGTCTGGTCGACTATCTGCGGCCCGACGGCAAGACGCAGGTCACGGTCGAGTACGACGAGCAGAACCGCCCCGTGCGCGTGCACACCGTCGTGCTCAGCACGCAGCACGCCCCGGAGGTGGACATGGAGCAGCTGCGCAAGGACATGATCGAGCTCGTCATCCGCCCGACCATCCCGGCCGAGCTGCTCGATGACGACACCCGCTACCTCATCAACCCCACCAGCCGCTTCGTCGTCGGCGGCCCGCAGGCGGACTCCGGCCTGACCGGCCGCAAGATCATCGTCGATACCTACGGCGGCAGCGCCCCGCACGGCGGCGGTGGCCAAGAACATCGTGGCGGCCGGGCTTGCCCGCCGCTGCCTCGTGCAGCTGGCGTATGCCATCGGCGTGGCAGAGCCCGTGAGCGTGCTCGTCGACACGCAGGGCACGGGCACTGTGCCGGATGCACAGATCGCCGCTGCCGTGCAGCAGGTGTTTGACCTGCGGCCGACGGCCATCATCCGCGACCTCGACCTGCGCCGCCCGATCTACCGCCAGCTCGCCGCCTACGGCCACATGGGCCGCGAGGAGCTCGGCGTCCGCTGGGAGGACACCGACCGCACCGACGCCCTGCGCGCCGCCGTCGCCAAGACGAACGTGTGATTCAAACCGCATGAAAAACCTCCGCAGCTTCGGCTGCGGAGGTTTTTTCATATTCATTCGTGAACCGGCGAGGCGGTTCTCTATGGAGCATATGCTCAATAGTACGAATGCCCCCAGGTGGCGTTTTCGTAATTTGCGAGGAAGTCGGCGTTCGCGCGCTCGGTCGGCGAGAGCGAATTGTTATCGAACGACGCGCCGGGCACCGTGCCGTGATACCAGCTCTGGGCCTCGAAATAGGCCGCGATCTGCGGCGTCTGGAAGATGCGGCCGTGGCGCGCAAAGATCTCGTTGCGGGCAAGGCAGCACTGCTCCCAGGTGAGGTTCGCCACGTCCGCCTGCGTGAGCCGGCGCGCGGCGCTGTCCGGCAGGATGTAGCTGCCGGCGGAAGGCGTCGGCGTGGGGCTCGGCGTCGGGGTCGGGGTGGGCGTCGGTGTCGGCGCGGCGGACGGCTCTACCGTCGCCGTCACGGCCGGGGTCGCGGCCACGACCGGGTCTTTTGGCTTGGGCTTGACGTTGAGCGCAATGAGCAGCACGATCAGTGCAACGCCGAGCGCGGCAAAGATGGCGATGAGCAGCGCCTTGCTGCGCGGCGCGTCCCGGTCCTCCGGCGCGGGCTCATACGGCGCATCGTCCTCCCAGCCGGGCACGGGCGGGTCGTCTGCCCAGGGATCGTCCTGCGGCTCGGCTTCATCGTCCCAGTCGTCGGCGGGGGCGCTGTCCTGCCAGCCGGAAGGGAAATGCTCCCCGTTTCCATCATCCGGCGGCGCGGATGCATCCTGCTGATCCTCCGGCGGGAGGATTTCATTCTGTAAATCATCTTCCGGCGGCGTCTGCTCGCCCCCGCAGTAGGGGCACCAGCGCGCATCATCCGGGATGTCTCGTCCACAGTAGGGACACTGCATTGGCTTCACCTGCCCTTTCACACACACAAATCGTTTTCCTCAATGTACCATATTCCCGGCCATACCACAAGATAAAAAAATGTCCCCCGGTGGTTCGCCGGGGGACAAAGAAAAGCCTGTTAACCCGCGATGCGCTTGGCGCCCACGTAATTCCTCAGGTAGTAGCTCGAGCTCAGGTCGCTGATGACGACGCAGCCTGCGCCGGAGCTGCTGTGGATGAACTGGCCGTTGCCGATATAGATACCGACGTGGCCGATGCTGGAGCTGTTGCTCGCAAAGAACACCAGGTCGCCGAGCTGGAGGTTGGCCTTCTCGACATAGGTGCCGTTGTTGTTGTAGATGCTGCTGGCCACACGGCTCATGGAATAGCCGCAGAGCTTGTACACGTAGTTGACAAAGCCGGAGCAGTCAAAGCCCGAGGGGCTCATGCCGCCGTAGACATACGGCGCGCCCATGTACTGCTTGGCCGTGGCGACGATGGTCTCACCGATGGAGCCGCTGGGCTTGCTGCCGCCGTCCGACTTCGTGGTGGTGACGTAGGTGCTGTTGACATAGCCCTTGACGCCGTTGATGGTGACAGCCGTCCAGTTGCCGCTCGTGCCGGTGATCGTCAGCGGCGTGCCGTTGTTATACGTGCCGAGGATGGAATAATTCGTGCCGGCACCGGAACGCAGACGCACGTCGTTGCCCTTGATATAGCCGGTCTGGCTCGTGGAGCCGCCGCCGTTATCAGGCTTGGTCGTGGTCATGTAGTCCTTGCTGACATAACCGTCCCTGCCGCTGTAGCTGACTTTGTACCAGTTGCCGCTCTCGCCGGTGATGGTCATCTTCGTGCCGGTGTTATACACGCCGAGGATGGAGCTGGTCGTGCTCGCACCCGAGCGCATACGCACGCCGGTGCCCTTGATGTAGCCGGCCTTGCTGTCGGCCCCGCCGCCGGAGACATAGTCCGAGCGGATGTAGCCGCTCACGCCGCCGATGGTGACCTTCGTCCAGCCGTTTTCCGTGCCGGTGATGGTCAGGGGCGTGCCGTTCTGGTAGGTACCGAGGATGGAGTAGTTCGTGCTCGGGCCGGAGCGCATGCGCACATCGCTGCCCTTGACCGAACCGTTGGAGCTGCCCGTGCTGCTGCCGCCGTTCGTCACGCCCGAGAGCGAGACATAGTCCGAGTGGACATAGCCGGTGGTGCCGTTGTAGCTGACCTTGTACCAGGCGCCGTTGACGCCGGTGATCGTCATGGTCGTGCCGGAGTTGTAGGTGCCGAGGATGGAGCTGCTCGTGCTCGCACCCGAGCGCATACGCACGTAGCTGCCGTTGATCGTGCCGGTACCGAAGCTGGCATCCATTTCATTGGCGCGTTTGAGGTAATCGGAAGATATGTAGCCGACGGTGCCGTTGTAGACCACCGTGGCCCAGCCGCCGCTCGAGCGCGTGGACACCACGACGTGGGTGCCTGCCGGGAGCGTGGAGATAATGCCGTAATTCGTTCCGGCGCCCGTTCGGAAGTTGACGGCCGTCGTCGTCGTCGCACCGCCGGCGCTCGCCGCGGAAGCCGAAACGGCCAGCGTGAGCGCGAAGAGCGCGGAAACAACGGCTGTTTTCAGAAATCGTTTCGCCATAGAATCATCCTTTGCTTAGTTATTCGCAAGCGCGCGGTCCAGCCACACAGCCGCCACATCCATGGCGTTGTACAGGCCGTCCTTTTCTGTCTTTTTGACCACACGGTCGCGGGATTTCAGATCCGGGTCGGTGAGCTGAAGCTGCACGGAAACCCGCGTCGCCACGTCGAGGTCCTTGATCTTTTTCGTGTCGAGGATCTGCATCATAATGATGTACTTGTCAGCCATGCTGCCGTAATAGAGCAGGTTGTCTTTCCGGCGCAGCGGATGGCCTTTGTAGCACAGTTCGGTCGATTTTGCTGCCAATGAGATACACCTCCGATACCACTGTTTTCGAATTGTAACACATTTCAATCTTTTTGTCAACACCGCATGCCCCGCGCTGTCGTTTTGGCGCGGGGACACGCGATGGGGCAGACATTTGCGCGGCTCAGCCGGCGTCGTCGGCATCGCCGCCGGTGTCCTGCGACTGGCCGGAGAAATTGCCGAAGATGCCGGTCGGCGAGCCGATGGTCGGCGTCGGGAAGCTCTTGGTCGGCAGATCCTTGTGGATCGGGTCCATGACGAGCTTCCAGATCTGGGCGGCGGGGTTGCCGGAGAAGTTCATATACTCGGGCATATCGTAGCCGGTCCAGACGGCGGCCACATAGTACGGCGTGAAGCCGACGAACCAGCGGTCGCAGTTATTGGTGGTCGTACCGGTCTTGCCGCCGACGGGCATGCCGGTCAGGCGGGCCTCGGTGCCGGTGCCGCTGTTGACGGCGTTGCAGAGCATATCGGCCATGTTCCACGCGGTGTTGGCCTTGAAGGCCACGATCGTGCGCGCGGGATTTTCGAGCACGACCTCGCCGCTGGGATCCTTGACATACGAATACGTGCGGCCGTAGGTGAACACGCCGTCGTTGACGAAGGCGGAGTACGCCTGCGTCATCTCGCGGACGGTGATGCCGTTCGTGAGCTGGCCGAGGGCGAGCGGCGCGTAGTCGCAGTCGGACTCGGCAAGGCTCGTGACGCCGAGCTTGTCCTTCAAAAATTCATACGACGCGCGCGGGGTGAGCTTGTCGAGGATCTGCGCGGACACGGTGTTGAGCGAGCGCTGCAGCGCCTCGCGGATGGTGATGACGCCGTAGTTGCCGCCGCCGGAGTTTTTCGGATACCAGCTCGTGCCGGAGAGCTTGATGTCCGGCGCATCGTTGACCTGCGTATACTGCGTGATGAGGCCGAGCTCCATGGCCGGGCCGTAGGTCGCGATCGGCTTGATGGACGATCCGGGCGGGCGCTTGGACTGCGTGGCCCGGTTCGTGCCGAAGTTGATGGTCTTTTTGTCCGTGCCGCCGGACAGGCCCTTGATCTCACCGGTGTAGGGGTCCATGATGACGATGGCGGACTCGAACTGCTGGCCGGAGGCCGACGGGCGCTGCGGCATCTTGTCGAGGTCGGTATAGACGTCGTCGATCGCCTGCTGGATGCTGGGATCGTAGCAGGAATAGACCTGATAGCCACCGGAATAGAGCAGCGTGCGCGCCGTGTCGCGGCTGACGCCCTTCTGCTCGACGAGGTCGTTGAGCACGTCGTTGATGACGGCCTCGGCGTAGTAGCTGTAGATGGTCTGGGTGGCATCGTCGGACTCGCTGCGCACGAACACGAGCTCCTGCGCCACGGCCTCATCGTACTGCTCCTTGTTGATGTAGCCCTGTTCGTACATCTGCTTGAGGATGGTCTCCTGCCGGGTCTTATTGTTCTCGCGGCTGATGAAGGGGTCGTATTTTGAGGGGTTATTCGTAATGCCGATGATGCTCGCGCACTCGGCGAGCGTGAGATCCTTCGGTTCTTTGCCGAAGTAGGTCTCGGCGGCGGTATAGACGCCATTGCACCCCTCGCCGAAGTAGACGATGTTCAGATACCACTCCATGATCTCTTCCTTATCATAGGACTTCTCAAATTCGAGCGCCTGGAAGATCTCGAGCAGCTTGCGCTGCACGGTGATATCGTCCTGCTTGGTGAGGTTTTTGATCAGCTGCTGCGTGATGGTCGAGCCGCCGAAGTCGTTTTTCATCGACAGGAACATGTTGATGAACGCGCCGGTCGTACGGTACCAGTCCACGCCCTTGTGCTTGTAAAAGCGCTTGTCCTCGATGGCGACGGCCGCGTGCTCCATGTCCTTGGGGATGTCGGCATAGTCGATCCAGACGCGGTTTTCCGTGCTCGAGAGGTTCGTGAGGTTCTGCCAGTTGCCGTCGGAATCCTCATACAAAATCGAGCTTGAGAGCGAGACCGTGAAGTCCGAGAGCTGCACGTCGAGATCCGTGGACAGGCAGTTTTTCACATAGTACGCGAAGATGCACAAAAACAGCAGCCCCGTGACGAGCACGATCAGCAGGATCGTGCCGAGCACGCGCAGCACAGTGCCCGCGACGCTCACGGTCGCATCTGCGGCCTGGGCCGCGCGCGGGGCGGATGATGATGGTTTCGGTCGTTTTGCCATAGGCAGTGACGCACCTCCCTGATAATACACATTATCGGGTCAAAAACCCGGTCGATATTCAGCGCATAAAAACGGTTAAATGATATTATAGCACACTCTGTCAACCGGGGATAGTCTTTCGCGCGTTTTTGTCCGGCGGGTATGAAATGCGCGCGCGTTGGACAAACTTTCCGGTGAAAGGAGCGAGGCATATGAAACGAACGCTGGCACTGACGGTCGTGACGGCGCTGTGCGCCGTGTCGCCGTTCGTCGCGGGGGCGGCGATGTCCTCCCTGCAGCAGCCGGGCGCGGACGCGCCGGCCACGTCCTACGACGGCGCGCAGGCGGAATATATCCTGCGGGATTACGAGGGCTATGTGAGCGTGTTCGCCTCCGACGCCGACCGCAGGCCGCTGCAGGTGACCGGCATCGAGGTCGCCGGACTGCGCCGCGCCGACCAGGAGCTGCTGCGCGGCGGCATCACCGTCGGCAGTCAGGAGCAGCTTTTGCTGCTGCTGGAGGATCTGGGGTCGTAAAAGGGCTTGATTTTACACGCCAGATGGGGTACACTGAAACCAGAAAACGATCACAACTGGAGGACACCCCGATGAGTGAAGCATTCGGCAGCGATTATCTGACGATCGAGGACGAGGACGGCAACGAGTTCGAGCTGGAAGTGCTCAACGAGTTTGAGCTCGACGGTCAGGACTATCTCGCGGCGCTCCCCGCCGATATGGACGAGGACGACCCCGATTTCGGCATCATCCTGCTCAAGATCATGGAGGAAAACGGCGAGGAGCTCTTCGGCTCCATCGACGATGACGACGAGCTGGACAAGGTGTACAATTACTATATGGAAGAGATCTTCGCCGACGAGGACGAAGGATCTGACGGCGGCGCGGAGGAATAAGTTCCCGCGCGGCGCATAGCATGGGAATAAGTCCTGCTGTGTGCGTGGAGCACGACTGAGTGCTCAGAGCTCATTTAAACCCACATCTCTTATAAGGGATGCCAGAACTTCCGCTGCGGATTGCAGGCCTCCCGGCCGGCTGAAAGATGCCGGTTGGACGTTGGAAGCAGAGAAACAGCAGAGAGGCGACCCACCTGCCTTCTTGTGCAGGTTGTAACTGGGCTCACACGGCATTGGCGGGCTGGCCGGCAGCGAAAGCTGCCGGCTTTTTTCTTGTCTCCGACAAGAAAAAGCCAGATTGCATCCGTCGCGGCGTGGCCACCGGAAAAGCCGCGCCGCATTGACAAGCCCCCGCCGCCGGGGCTATGATAAGCCTCAGCGGCACGCGCAGTGTGCCGAATCCTGTCCAAACGAAAGGTGATCCGCCATGCTCCGCTTTCAGAACGATTACTCCGAGGGTGCGCACCCGAACGTGCTGCGCGCCCTGTGCGACACCAACCTCTGCTCCACGCCGGGCTACGGGCTCGACGACGACTGCCGCCGCGCGGCCGACGCCATCCGCGCCTGCTTCGCCTGCCCGGACGCCGACGTGCACTTCCTCGTCGGCGGCACGCAGACGAACCAGCTCGCCGCGGCCGCCTTCCTGCGCCCGTGGGAGGCCATGGTCGCGGCCGACACCGGCCACATCAATGTGCACGAGACCGGCGCGATCGAGGCCACCGGCCACAAGGTGATCGCCGTGCCCGGCGCGGACGGCAAGCTCACCCCCGCCGCCATCGCCGACGCCGCCGCGCAGCACTGCGCTGCGCCGGGCGTGTATGACGAGCACATGGTGCTGCCGCGCATGGTGTACGTGTCCGACGCGACGGAACTCGGCACTGTCTATACCATGGCGGAGCTGACCGCCCTGCGCGCGGCGTGCGACGCGCACGGGATGTACCTGTATCTCGACGGCGCGCGGCTGGCGCAGGCGCTCACGGCCGCGGGCAGCGACCTGCAGCCGGAGGATCTGCCGCGGCTGTGCGATGCGTTTTACATCGGCGGCACGAAAAACGGCCTGCTGTTCGGCGAGGCCCTTGTCATCACAAACGACAGTCTCAAACCGCACTTCCGCAACATGATCAAGCAGCGCGGCGGCATGTTCGCCAAGGGCTTTTTGTTCGGGACGCAGTTTAAGGCGTATTTTAAAGACGATCTCTGGCTGTCCATGGCGCGCCACGCCGTCTCGCAGGCACAGCGAATTCAGGCAGCAGCCATCGAAAAGGGATATTCCCTCTATGCCGTCTCACCCACGAATCAGGTCTTCCTTGTCCTTTCCCATGCACAGATCGAGCGGCTGAAGCAGGACTTCGCATTTGAACTGAACGGACATGTGGATAAAGACCACGAGGCTGCGCGCTTCGTCTGCTCGTGGGCAACGAAGGAAGAAGCGGTCGACGCGCTCATCGCGGCCCTGTGATGGAGCGGATCGACCACCCGATCCCGCCGCTGTACGACGGAAGCTCCCGGATTTTGATCCTGGGCTCGTTTCCGTCGGTCAAGTCGCGGGAGGCGATGTTTTTCTATGGGCACCCGCAGAACCGGTTCTGGCCGGTGCTGGCGGCAGTGCTGGGCTGCGAACGCCCGACGACGATCGAGGAAAAGAAGCGGCTGGCGCTGACGCACCACATCGCGCTCTGGGACACGATCGCCAGCTGCGAGATCGAGGGCTCGAGCGACAGCTCCATCCGCGGCGTGGTGCCGAACGATCTGACGCCCATTCTCCGCGGCGCGGATATCCGGCAGATCTACTGCAACGGCGGCACGTCGAACCAGTATTTCCGCCGCTATCAGCAGCAACTGACCGGCCGCGAGGCCGTCAAGCTCCCCTCGACCAGCCCGGCCAACGCCGCCTGGAGCGCCGAGCGCCTGACCGCCGCCTGGCGCGTGATCCTGGAGGCGCTGAAATAGACAGAAAAGGACCCCGCCCAGCCATATGCGGCTGCGGCGGGGTCTTTCAGTCTGCAAGGAGGCCGGCCATGTCTTCCGCGGAGATGCGATAGACCGCGCCGTCGATGCCGTGCGCGCGCAGCGCCTCCAGCACCGCGCCGCGCTCATAGCAGCAGCCGGTCAGGGCCGCGCCGATGGTCTCGGCGTCCACAGTGGAGAAAAAGTCGCCGTTGACGGCGGCGCTGCGGATAACGCCCTTCTGAATGTCCATCCGGAACTGCATCTTGCCTCCGGCAAAGCGGCCGGTGCGGTCGATGTTGAACTTGGGATTGGCGCCGTAGATGCAGTCCCAGTTGGCGAAGCGCTCCTGCGCAAGCTGGCGGATGCGCGCGTCGTCCTCCGGAGTGATGGCATAGGTCTCCGTGCTGCCGTTCAGGATATGGCACACGACCTGCTGCTTGAAAGCCTCCGCGTCCATGGGGGCGGGCAGATGCTCCGAGATGTTCGTGACGCGGTCGCGGACGGATTTGATGCTCTTGGAGATGATCTTGTAGCTGTCCACAGTCGTGGAGGCGACCATCTGCTCGATGTCGGTATCAAACAGCAGCGAGCCGTGGTGAACGATGCTGTCGCCAAGGCGGTACTGTGCGTTGCCGGAGAATTTTTTTCCGTCGATCGTCAGATCGTTCCGGCCGTTGAACGCGGCGTTAACGCCAAGCTCCCGCAGGGCAGAGATGACCGGCGCGATATATTGGTGAAATTCGATCTCCTGCGCGTCCGCGTGCTGGATGAAGGTGAACTGCCAGCCGCCGAGGTCGGTGTAGATCGTGCCGCCGCCGGACATGCGGCGGACAAGGCGGATGCCGTGCGCGTCGGCATAGGGCTTGTTGATCTCCTCAAGGATGTTCTGGTATTTGCCGACCATCAGCGTCGGCGTGGTGCGCCAGAAGAGAAAGACCGTATCCGGGAGCCGCTTTTCGACGGCAAAATAGTTTTCCAGACCGAAGTTGTAATAAACGTCGGTCGAGCCGGTCTCAATATAGATCATGCACATCCTCCAGCGCTTCCCATGCCTTGTAGGAGCTGCGGGCCAGCGGCGCGGACGCGACGTGGCGGAAGCCCTTCTGGAGCGCCATTTCCTTGTAGCGCGCGAAATCCTCCGGCGTGGCGTAGCGGTCGAGCTTCCAGTGCTCGGGAGAGGGCTGGAGATACTGGCCGATGGTCAGAATGTCGCAGCCGACGGCCAGAATGTCGTCCATCAGGCGGGAGATCTGCTCCTCCGTCTCGCCGAGGCCGACCATGAAGCCGGTCTTGGTCAGAATGGTGGGGTCGGTCTGCTTGATGTAGCGGAGCACGTCCAGCGTCCGTTCGTAGCCGGCCGAGGGACGGATGGCCTTTTGCAGCTCCTTGACGGTCTCAATGTTGACGTTGAACACGTCGGGATGGACGGCAATGACGGTGTCAAACGCGGCGTGATCGCCGCGCATATCGCTGGTGAGCGTTTCGACCGTCGTGCCGGGGCACTGCGCACGGATGGCGCGGACCGTTTTCGCAAAATGCTCCGCGCCGCCATCCGGAAGATCGTCGCGCGTGGAGCAGGTCAGCACCACATGCCGCAGGCCGAGCTTTTTCGCCGCCTGCGCAACGTTTTCCGGCTCCTCCGGATCGGGCGGCAGCGGCTTTCCGTGCGTCACGTTGCAGAAGCGGCAGTTGCGCGTGCAGATGCTGCCGAGGATCATGAAGGTCGCCGTATGCTTGCGGTAGCACTCGCCGAGATTCGGGCAGTTGGCCTCCTTGCAGACGGTGTTCAGCTTCAGATCCCGCATCAGTGCCGCCACCTCGTTGACGGCGTCCTGGTTATAGCGTACCTTCAGCCATTCCGGTTTCTTTTCCATGTCTTACTCCGCTTCCACCACCGCCACGGCGGTGTCCACACAGACGGTGTCGCCCTCCTCCGCCAGCTGCTTTTTCAGCACGCCGGAGACGGTGGCCTCCACCTGATTGACAACCTTGTTTGTCTCGATCTCAAAGAGCGGCTCGCCTGCGGCGACGGTGTCGCCCTCCTCCTTCAGCCACGCGCACAGCACGCCGCTCTCCATTTCCGGAGCCAGCTTGGGCATATTGATCTTCTTTTCCATCGTGTTGTTCCTTTCTGCCGTACCCGGCGATACGATTATCAAAAGTGATTTAATCGCTGCTTTACATGAGATAGTCCATCAATTCCTCCGCCCTGTCGCCCGCCAGATGGCGGCAGATGGCGGCAAACCCCTCCGGGTCTAAGCGAGCGCCGTTCAGCAGCTGCGCCGCCAGCGCGCCGTCGATAGCATCGCAGTCGATGACCGCGCTTGAAACGATACCGCGCTTGGCTTGGTAGGCGACGCGGATAGGCGCGCCGTGGAATTGCCCGGACTTCTCGTAGGTGAAGGCGGGCGTCTTGCCCCACGTCCACTCCCAGCTTCGGTACTTCTCGTCCCGCAAACGGCAGACCTCCGCCTCCTGCTCCGCCGTCAGCGTCAGACGGGGGCTCCCGGGCGGCACCATCTGCTCCAGCAGCCGATTTTGAAATTCCTCGATGGTCATGGGGCTCGCCAGATGCTCCCGAATATTGGTGACGGTGCAGATGGCGGACTGTGTCCCCCGGCTCTGGAAGCAGTCGTTTTTCCGGTGGGTGGTGATCTGATCCAGCACGCCGAGATCGGAGGAAAACAGCAGCGTCCCGTGGTGCAGCAGCCGCCCCTTTGTCATCCGCTGGGCGCTGCCGGAGATCTTCAAATCGCCGATGGCGATGTCACAGGTTCGGTTCTTCCGTGCGGGAACGCCGATGGCGTTCAGCGCCGCGATCACCGGGGAAAGCACAGCGTCGTAGTCCAAAGCGCCGGCACGGACGATATACGTATAATTCACATTCCCCAGATCGTGATAGACCGTCCCGCCGCCGCTGATCCGGCGCACCACGGGGATCCCCCGCTGCCGCAGCGCCTCCACGTGCACCTCCCGGCAGATATTCTGATAGCTGCCCACCACCACCGCCGGAGCGTTCTGCCACAGCAGGAAAATATCATCGTCCAGATACGTCTGGTAGATATATTCTTCAAAGGCCTGATTGTAAAACGGATCGTGGGAAACGTTCCGCACCGTAAGCATACGCAGACACCGCCTTTCTCCTGCGCGGAAAGCTCTACTTAATTTATAAGTCATATTTAATTTCGCACATCATATTACAGGAAGCGCAACAGAGATGTCAATAGAAAACCGTGTTGTACCAAAGCCTGTCAAGCGGCGCAGAGCTTTGGCGGCGCTATGCCTCATCCTCCGCCAGCATACGGTACAAGCTGCTGGCCAATGTAGCCATCAACGGCATGAGCGCCCTGCTGGAGACGAAAAACGGCTTTGTAGACGCCAATCCCTACGCCCACGAGGCGGCCCGTATGCTGGTGGAGGAGGCCATCGTGGTGGCCAACGCCTGCGGCTGCACGCTGGAGCATGACGCAGAGCCGGCTCACGCCTTCGAGGTCGCCAGAATGACCGACAAGACCATCAGCTCCATGGTGCAGGATGTGACCCACCACAAGGAAACGGAGATCCGCATCATCACCGGCGCCGTGTGCCGCCTGGGATGGGCGCATCACGTCCCCACCCCCTGCAATGATCTGCTTCTGCAGTTGGTTTTGGCCAAGCAGTCCATCTATCTGGGCCGCTGAGCAGTTTTCATGTACCGTATGGAAGTTCTTTCTTGACGCAGAGCGGCTTTTGTACTATGTTATACATAAAAATGTATAAGTAAAGGAGTAAGCTGCCACGAGTGAAACCCCGGCTTATGTAAAGAAGAGGAGGCCCTCCCCATCTGACGGCGCAGCCGTGCGCCTCCTTGTGACCGTGTGTTTTCTTTCATCCACAGCGACCTCATATTTTGTTTTGTAAGGAGGAATCCCCATGTCCGCATTGAGATCCCGCGTGCGCCTTGGCAGCAAGGCGCCCCTGAGCCAGCAGGAGCTCCGGCAGCTTGACGCCTATTGGCGTGCTGCCAACTATCTGACCGCCTGCCAGCTCTATCTGCTGGATAACCCCCTGCTGGAGCGGCCTTTGACCGCCGCGGATCTGAAGCAGACCATCGTGGGCCACTGGGGTACCTGCCCGGGCCAGAACTTCATCTATACGCATTTGGACCGGGTCATCAAGCGGGATGATCTGGATATGATCTACCTTTCCGGCCCCGGTCACGGCGGCAACGCTATGGTGGCGCAGGACTGGCTGGACGGCAGCTATACCGAGGTCTATCCCAATATCACCCGGGACAAGGAGGGTATGCAGAAGCTCTTTAAGCGCTTCTCCTTCCCCGGCGGCATTCCCAGCCACGTAGCGCCGGAGACTCCCGGCTCTATCCACGAGGGCGGCGAGCTGGGCTACTCCTTAGCCCACGCCTTCGGCGCCGTGGCGGATAACCCCGCGCTGATCGCCGCCTGCGTGGTGGGCGACGGCGAGGCGGAAACCGGCCCGCTGGCCACCTCATGGCACGGCAACAAGTTCGTCAACCCCATTACCGACGGCGCGGTGCTGCCCATTCTGCACCTCAACGGCTTCAAGATCGCCAATCCCACCATCTTCTCCCGCATGAGCCACGAGGAGGTGGAGTGCTTCTTCCTCGGCTGCGGCTGGAAGCCCTACTTTGTGGAGGGCAGCGACCCCATGACCATGCACCAGCAGATGGCAGCCGTTCTCGACGCGGCGATCCGTGAGATCAAGCGCATCCAGCGGGAGGCGCGAAAGAGCGGTGAGGCCAAGCGTCGCCGCTGGCCCATGATCGTGCTGCGCACCCCCAAGGGCTGGACAGGCCCCAAGGAGGTGGACGGACTGCCGGTGGAGGATTGCTGGCGCGCCCATCAGGTGCCCATCTCCATGGGCGCGGACACGGA
>OLXZ01000691.1_pt1 | contig 16938 bp, 16 predicted proteins | sample 1673901 | NCBI WGS metagenome assembly OLXZ01 (sample SAMEA103958131, study PRJEB25191) | human gut metagenome | reverse complement strand
GCAGCGATTACTTCGGAATAACTATTTTCTCGGCATAATCCTGGCACGGGCTGCCCCCGCAGATGATGTCTACAGGCGGCAGATATGCACCGTTCAGTTTTGTGATGTCTCCCATTTGCTCCATGCGTGGGAAACGTATTTTTGATACCAGTATAGGGAACGGTTCTATCTCGCTGGCCCAGATCGGCTCGATACCGCACCTCACCGAAGCCAGAGGAAAGCCGGAGATGCCATCGAAAAGGCTCCCCATCGTAAGTTTCCGTGTTGGCTGAGTCATTTTATATACACCTCTTTACTTGATTGCCGCGGCGATGGTTCTCGTCACATTCACCGCGGACTGTGCCGTATAAACGGCGCTCGTAATATTGGCTTTTGTCGTGGTGTCCAGACCGAAGCTGCCGGCGATGCGGGGAACTTCGCCTGCGGAGAGCATGAGTCCAACGCCCATCAGCGCGTGGTCTTTGAACACCATAAGTCCCGCAATGAGGATGGTGGACTGGAGGAAGGCCGTCAGGCACAAGCCGATGACCTGCCGCATCCAGCCCATGAATCCATCCAGATAGCCACGCGGAACGCTGAACATATAGAGGCTGCCCACCGCAATCTGGATGAGCAGGATGCCCCCGCGTTTCAGGTTGGCAAAAAACACCTTCAGCACCGCATAGCCCATAAGGATCACGCAAAAGAGAAGCATAATGGGGCTGGTGATGATGCCGAGACCAAAGTGGGAACTGTTCACTACATCGGCAAGGGTCTGGATCTCGTTGAGCTCCGTAATGATGTCCTGCCCCACCTCACCGATGCTCCGTCCGTAGCCGGTGAGTCCCGCGGAAAAGTTTCCCTGCAGCGATACGGATAAGGCGTAGAGGCGGACGGGGACAACGGTGAACAGGCTCACCGCCAGAAAGCCCTTGATGATGTTCATCCCGCACTGCTGGAGATTGCCCCTGCCGGTGGAGTATTCAATGCCGCACTCAAAGGCGCAGACTACCACGCTGACGGCAAACAACGCCCACGCAAGGCGCGAGAAAAAGAGAATGATGGCGCTGACCCATTCCAGTTCAAAAAGTTCCACGCCCATATTGCCCATGAGGGCAAAGAAATTGCCGAGAAAGCCCACGATCTGCCCGTAGATCCAGTCCACCAGCTGATCCAAAACTGTCGCGGCAACAAAGTTCCAAATAAATATCTTCGCTCACCTCCTCGAAATGCAGAAAGCCGCCGCCCATATGGGCGACGGCCTTTCATATAGAGTATTTTGTTTTGCATCTGACTGCAGCGCTTACTTGAGCAGCCGCGGATAATCTGTTGTGCCATTGACGATCGCATAAACGTAGACGGTGTCCCCAATCAATTTATAGATGGCAACATAAGTCTTCGTCAGCACAAGTTTACGGTAACCGCTTGCCGCAAGGATCGGGTCCGGATGCGTTTGCCCCATCAGCGGGAAATCCCGCAGACGGTTTATGGTCGTTTTCATCGTACTGTAGATTTTCCACGCGTAGGGAGTTCCTGCCTCGGTAATGTGATACTTTACGATCTCCTCGAAGTCGTGTTGAGCAGGTGGAAGATAGACCAGTTTACTTTTCGTAGGCACGGAACAGCTCCTCCATTCTTTCGTCAAGCTCCTCCGGCGTGCAGACGGGCTCCCCACTCAATCTGCTGAGTTCCGCAGCATAAATTTTGTCGCGGTGTCGGAACATTTTTTCCCGCTCCTCGTATGCTGCCATGCTCATATAAACACCGTCATCTTCACCCTTATTCGTAATGAAGATCGGTTCACCGGATGCCTTTGCCAGCTCAGAGATCTGCGTGTACTCATTCCGCAGAGCAGAGGATGGTCTGATTTGCATAGAAAGCCCTCCTTATCAATTTCTTGATAGTATTATATCAAGATAACACTTTTTATGCAAGCTTTTTATGAGGCTCCTTGCTAAATACGGGGTGACACCATCTGCCTACTTCCTAATCCAGGACTGTCGCGGCAACAAAGTCCCCAATAAATATCTTCACTCACCTCCGGAAATGCAGAAAACCGCCGCCCAGGCGGGGCGACGGCTTTCCTTATAGAATATTTTGCTTTAGACCATTATAATGTAGATCAATCGAACATGACCGCATCCGCTAAGTCCTGATTGGTATTGAATATTTCCGTGTCCACGATTGACACGGGAGCATTATGCTTCACAATTTCCGCTCCTGTGAAATTCCATCCACCACCAGAAGCAGCCTCGTTTGTATTCACCATGACCTCCATACCGTTATACATGAATCTTAACCAACCTGCTGCAGTCGTATCTTCTCCTAAATACTCATAATCGTCAACACCAATCAAGGAGAAGAAATCTTCAAAGGACATTTCATCTTCCATGTCCGGAAAGAGTATGCATGCGGTGGTGACAAAACCGGAACATTCTAGCTGGTCTTCATATTCGTTCATAGCCTTTTCAGCATCGCCACTCTGTGCGCCGAAAAAGCAGTAAAGATATTCCGACTCTGAGGCTCCAAAGCATATAGCAGCACTGTCTGGAAATCCATCCGGCCTTACAATCACGTTGCCTTCCGGATGCTCGTTTTTCAATTCATCAAGCGTTTTCCCGAGGTCATTGAAAAACTCAGGCGTGCTTGTATTATCATAGCCTGAACAGCCCGTTGATGCACCATTCTCCGTAATATTGGAATCCTTTGATGTTTGGTCATCAGGAGTTACAGATGCACAAGCGGAAAACGTAAATAATACAAGCAAAAGCATCGTTGTAATGACGGCATTATGCTTCATAGTATTCTTGGTAGACACAGAACAATTCCTCCATTCTCATTAAGATTCTCTGGTACCTATCTCTCAAATGGTATTTATAGCAGAATTGTGCTTTTAACGCAAGGGTATCTTTGTGAAGCAACCATGTCTGCCTACTTCATCCACATACACTATCCATGCAACCATTGCCTCATCGGTTATATCCGGCAGGAGGGTCCTGATCCGGCTTTTAATTGTTCTCTCTTCTTGGCTCAGATCCCAATGATGTTCCAGATGTATTTCGGCGCAATCAAGCTGAAAATCAGGCAGGCAAAGAGGATGGCGGGGCCGGTCCATTCAAACTGACCCCTCTGGCGATAATCAAAGTACGCTCCGCCAAGTTTCACAAAGAATGCGATGGCGAGGATCATATCCAGCGCCGGGAACACCACCTTCTCCACCACGCTCTTGATCTGTTTGGCCGCCTCCGTCCACGTCTGCTCCACCGCTCCCGCAACATCCCCGCCCGCAGCGAGCGCCGAGGTGCAGCAGAGAGAGGTCAGAAGCAGAAGCGTCAACGCCAAAATCATGATTTTTTTGTGTTTCAAGATATTAACCTCCTTGATATGGGGATGCCGCCCCTTGCGGAGCGGCATCCGTTGTTAGTCCTTAATAGCCGGTGCGAGGCAGGGGCTTGCTGGGGGCATAGACACGGGTGACCCAGCGGGAGGTCGCCATGATCCACTGCCCGTTGTAGACGCCGCCCGCGTCCGCCTGATTAACGAACTGCGTACCGCCGGTGAGCTTGGCAAGGGCCTTGCAGTCCACGCGGGGTGCCTCCACCTGACGGAAGTTTGGAGGTACGATGCCGAACGCCGCCATGAACTCCGTCACATACTCATTGGAAGCAAGTCCCAGCGCCGCGGGCGAAGCATCCAACACATAGTTTTTGGATGTACTCAGATTATCCGCCAGCGTGCACCAGGTATCCCCGCTGAGATTCGTGCGGTAGACGATCTTATAGTTGCCGGGGGAATTCCACGTGCCGGTGTAGATCTTTTCAAGGCGCACCGCCTTGACGGGCAGAGTGTCTCTCCAGTAGAACGACTCCAGCGCCGTGGTGGAATTGTTGGCAATACCGGTGAAGTTGTAGCGGACAAGCTGCCCCGGCATGACCTCCACGTAGCCGGTTTTCTTGATCGACACATTCGTGTACAGGCTCTTATTGGTCATGGCCGCCTTAACGATCTGACCGGCGTGTTCGATCTCCACCTCAATGGGTGTCTTATCTAGCCCGTAAAACTCCGCTGCCTTGGATTCCACGATTTTATATCGCGCCAAGGGCAAGGGCTTGCTGACCGCGAGCCCGTTTTTATCCGTCTTGATGGTATCCACCAGACAGTTGGTGCGGGCATTGTAAACTTCAAAGACGGTGTTGGGGATGGGCGTTCCGGCGGGCCAGCCATTCATGGAATTATAGTCCGCCGAGGTCTTGACGATCTGGATCTGACCGGTGATGGGGGTATTCTTCCACTCGACTTCCGTGGTTTCGCCGGACTTTACATACACGGTCTTTTTCTGCGTGTCGGGAATATATCCCTCATTTTCCAATTCACGCAGATAGTAGCGTCCAGCTGTCAGATTTTCAAAACGGACATAACCGCGGTCATCGCTGGTTTCCTGCGCAATGGGATTGTTGCCGCTGTCGTAGAGAATGAAGGAAACGCCGTAGATGCCCTCGCCGGTGGTCGAATCGACCTTGTGGATCAGGATACCGGAGATAGCTTTGTTGGTCACCGTTTTGGTTGTGGTTTTACCATCCTCCACGGCAAAATAGATGGGGGTATTGTCCAGCTGGAAGCCCTTGCCTGCCTCCGTTTCCACGGCATAGTAGCTGCCGCTTTCCAGCGGCACATACACGCGGCCATCCGTTCCGGTGGTGACGGTGTCCACCAGTCCGCCATCGCTGACACGGCGGATCTCGAAGGTGGTGTTGGGGATACGCTGGGTTTTGTCCGCCGCATTCACTTTCACCAGCTCCAGCCCGCCGATGGGAGCATTATAAAAATAGAGGGACTGCGTGTCATTGGGGTTGACCACCACGGTCTGCGTGCGCGTATTCTCGTCGATGGTGTAACCGGAGATGGATTTTTCCTCCGTTACCACCAGTGTGCCGGTGACGCCCTTGAGAATGATCTGACCGTTTTCGTCGGTATAGTACAGACCGTTGGAGCTGATTTTTCCGTTTTCGTCGGGGATAAACTCGCCGGTAGCCGTAGTGATTTTGAAGGTAACGCCCTCCAGCGGCGTCTTGCGGTCCAGAGAGGACAGCTTGTTGATGATGAGCGCGCCCTGTCGCTCATTCCAGAAGGTCATGCGCTGGGGAGACTGGCTCTGGTCGATCTTAATGCTCTGCGGTGTCCCATCCAACACGAATCCATCCACAGATTTGACCTCTTTTGCGGTAACAGTCATGCCGTCGGTCAGACCCTCAATGGCGATCTGGCCTGCAGCGTCGGTGGTATAGTAGCCGTTGTTGGGGCCGACTACCGCGCCGGAGGAGTCCGTCACAAGGAACTGTACCCCGGCAAGCGGTTCATTTTTCGTGCCGGAAATGTATTTCTGGAGAATCAATGTTGTAGTGGGTTTGTTGTAAAAGGTCAGCGTCTGCATGTCGTTGGGGTTGACCACCACTGTCTGCGTGCGGGTCGCTTCGTCGATGGTGAACCCCGGAATCGTCTTGGTTTCCGTTGCTACCACGGTGCCGACGACGCCGGAAATGCGGATTTCACCAGATTTATTGGTGTAATAAATGCCGTTGCTGGACAGCTCGTCGTTGGCGTCGGGAACAAAGCTGCCATCCGCGTAGGTGATCTTAAACTCTACGCCCTCCAGCGGCTCCTTGTTGGGACCGGAGCTGACCTTGCGGATGATGAGATTTCCGGCAGGCTGGTTCAGAAACTGCAAATGCGCCGTTTCGCCGCTCTTGATGAGCGCGTGCTGGGGGCTGTCATCCAACAGATAGCCCGTTTTTGCTCTGACTTCACGGGCAATGACCGTCATGCCGGGTTCCAGACCATCCACCAGAATTTCGCCTGCGGCATTGGTGGTGAAGCGGCCGTTGTCGTTGCCGAGATAATGGCCGCTGCTGTCGGTCAACAGGAACTCTACGCCGGAGAGCGGTTCGTGCTTGCTGTCATCGCTCAGCTTTGTAATGAGCAAACTTCCCAGCGGGGCATTGCCGAAGCGGAGCGTCACCACATCCTGATCCTCGCCGGAGATCCACACGGTCTGGGGTTCGCGGTCGATGATGTGATTTCCGTCACTTTCGAGTTCCTGACAGATGTAAGTGCCGCGTTTGAGGTTTGTCACGGTGAACGCCCCGTTGGGGCCGGTCAAATAGGTCCCGATGACTGTACCGCCAGTACCGGAAGTACCGCCGCCTAAATATCTCAGTTCAAATCGGCAGCCCTCCAGTCCCTTTCCGGTTTTGGCGTCATATTTGTACACAACGAGGGCACTGTGAGGAACATTGTCCACGGTCACGGTCTTAGAGGTATTGGCTTCCAGATAGAACTCGGTGACCCCGCTGCCCTGAATGCCGAAGCCCTTGGGAGCGGACTCCTCCACCAGCTTGTACCAGCCACGGTTTACATCGGTGAGCGTGATTTTACCATCGGAGGCCGTTGTGAATACACCGAGGTCGTTGATCTCGCCGGTGGTGGTATTGTCCGAGCCGTAATAGATATGGAATTTGGCATTGGAGAGAGGATCACCGGTGACGCTGTTTCGCTTTAGGATCGTCAGGGAGGGTTTGACCGCGTTGAAGAAGGTCACCGTTCTGGTGCAGCCTGCTTCCAGATAGACCTCCTGGGGGATCTCAGAGAGAATGACATGGGAAGGCACATTTTTCTCCGTGATGCGATAGCTGCCCACGGGGATGGAATCGAGGAAGATACGCCCCGCGCTGTCCGTCGTGGCGCTAGTGGAGTAGCTGCCGTCGATCTGCTCAATGAGATAGGTGACGCCCTCGATAGGCTCCCCGGTGGCAATGTTTTTCTTCAAAATTTCCAGACCGGGCTTCTGGTAATCCTGAAAGCGCACCTCAGAGGTTTTGCCTGGTCGGAGCGCTACGGTCTGCTCGGTGTGAGACAACACATAAGGCTCCGGCACGGATTCCTCCCGCACCACATAGACGCCTGCGGGAAGTGCCGAAAGCGTTGCCGAACCGTCCGAGCCGGTGGTGACGGAGGTGGAATAGCTGCCGGTAACGGACTTAATGGACAGCACCGTGCCGGCAATCGGTTTGCCGCTCATGGCGTCGCGCTTGGTGATCTTCATATCGGGCTTTTCGTAGTTGACCGCCGCAACGGTGTATTCGCGGTCACCTTCGGAAACATCTACATAAACGCTTTTGGGCGTAGGATCAACACAGAAGCCGTCCGGTGCGGAGGTCTCGACAAAGCTCCAAAGGCCGGTCGCGGCATCCTCAACATAGATCTCGCCCTGCGCATTGGTAATGTCGCTGCCGACGATCTGACCGTTAAAGTAGATGCTAAAACGTGCACCGGCGAGACCGGTTGTGGTCCCACCGGCAGTTTTCTTCAGCACGATTTTGCCCGTGCCGCCCGTTGGCTGCTCCGGCTGGTCAGGCGCAGGCTCGCCCGTTACGAGCTTGCGCGGTCCATAGTAGTTAAAGAATGACTGATTTTTGCGGTTGCTGGAGATCGCATACACCGCCCATCTTGCACTCTCATCCTCCACGATGGTTGCAGCAATACCCTGCGCAGCGTACTCCTCGATCTGACGCTGGAACTCGGCATCCTCAGCTGCTTTCTTTGCAAGGAGGGAGTCGATGAGGCTCAGATACAGCTCGTAGGTGTCGGCGTTGGCGTAGCCGCCCGCGTCGCCGTCTCCACCGGGTTCGCCTTTATAGGACTGGTTCTCCCAAACGTAGGTCTGTACCGCCATAAAGAGTTGGCCGACGTTGGATTCCTTGCAGTCGTTGAGGTAGGTCATCATCCACTTGACATTCTCAACGGTCGCGGCATCCATCTCGCTGAGACCGCTGTTCGTGAGCGCCAACTGCAATACGGCATCTGCATCTGCACCGGTGCCGGACGTCCATGTAAAGGAATTCAGGTATGAAGGCGTTGCGTAATGATAGCCGAGGCCGCTATCCATGCAGTACACGAGCTTGCCGTCTGCCAGCGGCGGGCGGTAGCTGTACGGGGTTCCGTTGGCAAGCAGGCGCGTGCTCCAATATGCCTGGTTAGTGGTAATTTTGAGGCCAGAACCCGTGTTCGACGCAGCGAAAGCCGCAGTCGGCAGCAGGCTCAAGATCGTCACCAGTGTCAAAAGCAGAGACAGTAGGCGTTTTTTCATAGGTTTCATAGGGTTCTCCTTTCTAAAAATGCGTAATAAAAAGAGCAGACCTTGCCGATCTGCTCTTGCGTGAGAGTTGATGATTTACTTGCTTGCGGGAGTATCCACCCAGGTGACTTCACAGCCGTCCAGCAGGAAGACCTGCACGCAGTACCAGCAGTCAAGACCGCTTTGGTTAACGCCCCGCGCCAGTCCGACACCAATCTCGCCGTAGCGGGAGCTTGTCATGTTGTCCGTGTGAGCCTTGGAATTGGACCACAGATTGACCACTGCCTCGGAGAGCGTTTTGTGCTGTTGTTCGAGGTACAGCTCCGATATACTGTGAATATTTTCTCCAGTGTATCTGCTGTCGGTGACGGTGTTGCTTTTGCGTCCATCCGGACGGGTGTGAGAATAGATGCCGCTCGCAGCCATCTCATCCGCGCGAACCTGTGCCGCCTGCATGAGCCTGTCGTTGACGCACAGCGCGGCAACGCCATTTTCTTTGCGCAAGGCGTTGGTGCGGTCAACGATGTCCTGCTTTGCAGCGGCGACATCTGTCTGCGCGGGCTGCTCCACGGGCTTTGCCTCCGCAGACGTTACCGGCGCTTCGCCGGTGTAGGGCTTGCCCGATTCGACCTGTACACATTTGGCATCGCTGTTCCAATAGACATTGAAGCCGACCGCTCTGCCGATGTCGCGCAGCATAACATAGTTATTGCCGTTGATGTTGTACGCCGTCAGGCGGACTTCCTGCCCGTCTACAAGGACGCGGTTTGTGGAAAGCGTTGCTTTCAGCGATTCCACCGCCTGCGCCGCGGGAGCACTCAGCGAAAGCCCCAGCACGAGACCGCAGAGGACGAGCCCGGTATTCTTCAATCTGTTCATCGTTCTGCCTCCATTCTGAATGTGTATGTGGAAATCTTTGCAGCACGAACATATCACAGGCAAGGCTGAGAAGTCGAACAGAACCGATCCGGCAAAACGGAGAAAAAATCAAGTTTCCACTGCGGTGACGCACCAGCGCTGGTCCCGCTGGTTGCGGACGCAGGTGTAAAGCGTGAGCATATTCTCGCCGGAGTCCGCAAGACCGCTGCGGTCTGTCTCGCTGACCTTGCTGACATCCGTCACCTTGTAGGTGCGGGTACCCAGCTTGGTCGTCAGGGTGATCTTGTCCCCGATGTTCAGCGTGTGGATCTGACCGAAGTAGCTGTTGGCGCCGCGGTTGTGGGCGGCGAGGCAGACATTGCCCTCCCAGATGGAGGTATCTTCAAAATGCCCAACGCTTTTGGCAAGCGTCTTGCTGTCCGTTCCCTGATAGATCCTCACGCTCAGGCCCAGCGTGGGGATCTCGATCTTGCCGAGGGAACCGTTTTTGTAGTAGAGCTCGCTCGTTACATCCGTGAACAGCACAGAGGGCTGATAACCGTTGCCGCTGCTTACCGTACTCCCTGGGGTAACCACATCACCGCTGCCGCTGATCACGGCGCCAGCCGTGGGAAGGGTGCGCGGCGCAAGATTCGGCGTCAGGTATTCGCCGGTATGGAGCGCATTCATGCTCTCCGAGCCAAAGGCAGGCGGAATGAGGGCGGCGTTCTTGCTGACGTCGGTATTTTTCATAGCGCCGCCATCTGCCGTGTGAATCACTTCAATAGAGGTGTCCTTGCCGAAGTCGTAATCATTCGGCGCGTCGATACTGTATTCCAGCGCATACGCCGGAGCCGCCAGAGCTGCTGTCAGGCAAAGGCTCAGGCAAAGGGTAATGATCTTTTTCATTCTGCCGTTTCCTCCTCATCTGCATTTTCTCTTCTGCGTTTTACCAGCAGCGCGCCGCCGACGCCCGCGCCTGCCGCGGCCACGACTCCGACGGGGATGAGCACATAGGACCAGCGGAGCGAGGATATTGCGCCGGCAGTTTTTGCAGGCTCTGCGAACTGAATAGGCACGCCTTCGAAAATGGCAACGTAGCGAACGCGATTTAATGCGATGCGGCTCACCGTGCCGGTATAATCCGCCGTGACGGTGTAGCCTTTCACATAGCTGCTGGTGGCGCTGCCAGTGTAGGTGGCAACGGCTGTAAAGCGGTCACCCACAGCGTATCCATCCATGTTTGCGGTATTGTCGGTCTGCCACTGAATGTCGGAGAGCGTCAGGGTCCTGCCGCCATCCTCAATGCTCTTGGGGATGTACTGTGTATCCTGCTCGGCAAGATTGGGATAGCTGCGCTTGACGGAAAGCTGCTTTGTAGAACTGCCATAGCCGGACGGCTCGACCTGCACGGTGTCGAGCTTCAACATGAGCGTGCCCATAAGCCCGTCGTCCGTGATGAACTCACGCTCCTGCGGCAGCAGCGCCAGCACGGATTCCATATCCTTTTTAGCGCTCTCGATAGAAACATGCTCTGTGTGCTGGCGGCTCTCGTTCTCCGGCAGTTCCTGACGCAGCAGATCGACGAGCGTATAATGATAGCCGTCTTTTTCAAAGTCTGAGCGGGGAATGCCCGCAGGATCGTCTTCCGGACTCAGATCATAGATTTTCTTCAGTTCTGTGCCATCGTCGTTTCGGACGATGGAAGTGGGATAGCAGACCTTGGCGTCCGGCACCGCGGGTTCAAAGTCCGCCGCCAGCGCAGTGGGCGTCAGTGCCAAAGTCAGGCACAGCGCCGCAGCGCAGAGGGATAGCATTCGTTTCATTTTGTGTTCCTCTTTTCTTTATTTTTATAGTGATTTTTCGTCTGCTCCAGCAGAAGGTCATATTCCCAAGGCTCCAGCTCTAAGGAGAGGTAGGCACCGTCTTTCGTCATACCGTCCACCCGGTAGCTCAGCACAAGTGGAAGATGCCGCTGCTTTTTCACGTCCTGGGGTGAGATCCAACCAACGCCGCCCACAAAAACGGAACGGATGGCGGAATCGTAGTTTTCTTCATAACCCTGCCAGAGAAGCGCCTCCCGCAAATCTCCCCGCAGCTTCCCGCTTTGGGGAACGGGAACCAGACGCTCCGGCTCCAACAAAAAGCGCGGATGCAGGGTTTCTAAGCAACCGTCCAGCGCAACTTTCAGGGCGGCATCTTTTTTCGTCAAGCCGCTGCGCCGGTAATCTGCCGCCAGAACGTCCTCACCCTGGGCGTCGCCGGGGAAAAGGCGCACACAGCGGATGAGTTCATAGGCGTGGGCATCATCCATCATACCAAGGACACGGGTCCCATCCATGGGGAGCGTCCGGTAATGGTCGATGGCCTCCGCCAATGCGGAAAACTGTCTCACATCCCATCCGGGTCTTCCGGGGCGGAGATCGTCCACGGTGTAATAGGTCATGCACATTCAGATGTCCTCCTCACTTCATATTCATGCCGCCAAGGGCCTCGGTCTGTTCCTGCGCGTTCAACTCCGCCAGCTTCGGCTTTGCCCATTCTGGAAGGAACTTGTCATCCAGTACGCCAATGAACTCGTTGCGGTTCCAGCGTGTCATCTCCCCGTCGCTAAGGCAGGTGCAGCGCACCGAGCGGCCAATGGCGTGAGGCGAACAGCCAAAGCCGTCATGGGCATACCAGAGCTGGTTTTCCTGACTCCAGCAGGATTCTTTCAGCGTGTCGGGGCTGAGTACCAGCACCTTGCCGGTATAGTCCTGCTCGGCGCGGTCACCGACACAATGCTCCGCGCCAAAGAGATTTAACGCCTGCACCGCCTTGCGGTAGAAACTGACGAAGCCATCCAGCACGGCCGGATGGCTTCGGACAACAAAATCGCTGTTGTGGTTGAGATCCGTGGGAATATATATCTTCTCTGCCCAATGCTTGTTGGCGTAGCTAAAACGCCCATCCCACTTGAGTTCGTGCAGCGTATTGGCGAGCACCCATGCGGTGCGCTTGTAGCCGTATTCGTCCAGCACCGGCGTGATACAGTTCTTGTCCAGATGCATCCCATCGAAATTCTGGCGAATGGCTTCCTCGATAGCGTTTCGGCAGGCAATGTTTGCCTTGTGGCTCTCCCGCCAAAGGGAAAGCTCATTCCGCTCGCGGGCTTCAGCAGCGGAATACGGGTAGGGATAAGTATTGTTCATCCCGAGATCTCCTCCTTTTCCAACAGACGGCATACGCCCTCCAGCTGCACACCGGAATCCTCCAGCATGGTGCGAACATCATCGTCCAGCTCGTCGATGAGCACATCTGCGGCGGTTTTCTCCGCTGCCTGCACGATGACTTTGCCATCCTCCACGAAAGACTCCAGCGCGGCGTTGGGCGAGATCCCTGCCTCCGCCAGCTGGCAGGGCGGAATTTCAAGACCGGAGCAGTGGGGTTCGTGTTCACAGGCACCGCATGCCGTTTCCGTCATTCCGGCCTCCATTGCCATCTGGCTTCTCTCCGCCAGACGGGAGATCAGCTGCGGTGCAACGGCGGAGATAAGAGAAATGGTTTTCAGCAGTTCCGCTACGGTAGGATCTCCCGGCAGCAGCAGAATACAGCCGCTGTCGGTATGGAGGATCAGGTCGCTGACGCCTGCAAGTCCGGAGAGCTGCAAAGCGGCGCGGGGGATGGCAAGAGTTTTATTGTTAGGATCATGGTTCAAATTGAATTTCATGCTGTTTTCCTCCTTGGTGGATATTTTGGGATATGGACCAGCTTCAGCTCCCATTCGCCCAACGGCTCGTCGAAGAGGTTCATCTGGCTGGTCATGTAGGGGCGGGGATCGTAGTTGGTGATGATGAGTTCGCCAAAGGACGAGCCCTTTTTCTGAGAGAGCGGATTGCTGCGCTGGAAAGATGAAATGTACCAATCCTGATAGAGCTTACGGATAAAGGGACAGTCGTTGTAGGACAGTACCACATAACTGTCACGGCCAGTTAGTACCTGCCAGAGCCGGACATGGAATCTGCGGAAACGTCCCAGCTTCCCAGCGACACGGTAGAGCCGCTCCGTTTTGACATAGGGCGGATCGGCATAGATAAGACTGCCTTTTTTATCTCGTTCCCGAATGAGCTGCAAGGCGTTTTTGTTCTCCAGCGGCACATCTTTTAACCGTGCGGACACCGGTGGAAACAGCTTTAGGAAGCGTTCGACATCCAATCCTTTGACACCGAAAGAGTTGATCGTCCCGCTGAAGCTGCCGCGGATGGCAAGGTAATACGCCGCTGCCCGCTTTACATCGTAAAGCGCCAGCCGCTCCTGAAAGATGGGGAGCAGTTCTCCGGCCTGCTCCTCCGTAAAGCAGGAGCGATCTCCGAGGCATTCGATCTCCGCCTGCACATTTTGAAAGTAGACCTCCTTGTGGGCGACAAAGTCCCGGTAATACTCGAAGAGCTTGCGGCCGTGGATGGGCAGGAATTTCAGTTCCCGCAGCAGAACATTGGAGCATTCTTTGATGCAAGAGAACAGGTTCACCAGCTCGGCATCCAAGTCGTTATAAATGTCCAATCGGTTTGGATCCGGCGGCAAAGCCAGCAGCACCGCGCCGCTGCCGCCGAATGGTTCCACATACTGCGTCAGCTTGGGCGGGAAAAGCTGCAGGATGTACGGTGCGATCTTCTCCTTGCTGCCGATCCAGGGAAAGGGCGGCTTAGCCATGTCCGGCCTCCTCGTCCTCACGGAACCGATCCATAGACCGTTCCAGACCGTTGATAGCCGCTTCCAGTCCTGCCGCCATCCGTTTCAGCTGGCGGATGGTGTCGTAGACCTCACCGGCAGTTGTGGCGTAAAAGTAGCCACTGCGGTCGCTGGCGATGGGATGGGTCTTGCGCCGTAGCTGATTCACCAGCTTTCGCAGGTCGGTCCCGCTGACATGGAGTGTTTGCTCCAGTTCCGTCCCACCGACGCGGTTTTTCCTGCCGGAGCAGGAGCCTTTGAGGTATGCCAACAGTTGTTCATCGCGCATGTTTTCTCCTTTCCGGGGTGATTTCCCGAAAAAGGGCATAAAAAAAGAAGGGGCCGATCCCCTTTCGGAAAATCGGCCCCTAAGTTGATTATTTCTCATCCGCCGGATAGGCGGAATAAGGCAAAATATTTTTGAATACTACCCAAGTAATGATATAGTCTTCTACAGCTCCTACAGGATGTGCTACCATAAATGGAAGTACACGTTTCCCCATCACATCTTCATCTTCATCTCCATCCCCTGTGACATCTGCGGGAACTGCACGTAGTCGTTCCCGATGAAAGCGCCGGGGTATTCCTCCTGATAGTGCTTCCCCAGCGCTTCCAGATCAAGGTATTCGCAAAGCTCCCGCGGCACGTTGGTCTCCTGCGCAACGCAGTATTCTCCCAGAGCTTTATAGTTGCCGACACCTGCAAGCACCTCACAGTTTTTCATATCATCCATGAGCTCCAGCACTCGCTCCGCCGTGCGGGGATCGTGCTGCTCGATCATGGCTGACAGGATCGTCTCATCCTGCTCCGTCATCTCGGCCATGCGGTCGCTCAGGAGATTTACTTCTGCCTGTGATGTACACGGAAGCGTCCCGAGGAAGCGTCGGAGCGTTTTGTCTTTTAGCTCTCTGCGCTGTGTCGGTACCGTGTTCTCCTTTGCCCGCTGCTCGATACGTTCCAGCTTCTCCTGAAACCTTTGCGAGAGCTTCGGCATGATCCGCGGCAGGTCCTCATATTGCCAGCCGTCTGCGATATCACCGCGCTGTGGGATATCTTCTTTCAAGCTGCGCAGAACGTCGTCCGGCAGCTCCCGCCGCTCCATTTCGTCATACAGATCGTATTTCCCCAGCATCGCCGACTGCACAAAAAAGTCCGTTGACTTTTGAGGCATGACTTTCTCTCCTGCGGCAGGATCGTTCTGCTTCTGCTGCTCATTGGTCGCCGCCCACTTGATATAGCTTGCAAGGATATCTCCCACGGACATCTCTTCGTAAGCGCGCCGCTCGGCATAGGCTTTGCATGGGACGTAGGCATAGTCCTCAAAATTGAGCTCCTGTCCGTCCGTGTTGACCGATACCAGCGACTCAGGGGCTTTGAGCGCGGACATGTACACATCGCGCCCCTGCGAGATCAACCAGGAGCGAAAGTCCATAAATCCGTCATCGGAGCTATGTGCGCCCATGGCGGCACTCGCCGCCCACAGGTCGTTTCTCCTTGCGGCGTCCTGATAAAAACTGAAAATCTGCTTCCACTCCAGTATCTCCTCTGACGGTAGATTTCTGAGTCGGTCCCGAAGCGCCGTGAGCACTTCCTTCTGATTTCTCGGGTCAGTCGACGAGTGGACCTCGTTTACAATATTCCAAAACTGTTCTTTGTTCATCGCATCGTCATCTCCATCTTTTCCTGCACCGGCGTCAGCATGGGCTGATAGTCCGCACGGTGCAGCAGGCCGTAAGGTGTAAGGGTTGCATTATCCTCCTTGATGAGGTCGCAGCCATAGGCGTAGAGGTTTACATGGGAAATCAGCAATTCCACCGAGTGGTCATCCGTCATGAAGTGAAGCTGGTCGATGGCCGTTTCCTGGGGCGAGCTGATCTCCGGTGTGAGGACGTAGTCATCCAGATGCTCTGTCAAGCCCATGGCGGTTTCGATGTCCTGCACCTCAAACTGCTTCAGCAGAGCCTTCAGCTTTGGAAGCTGCTTTTCAGGAAAAGGAATATCCTGCACTGCTTTGGCGAACTCGTTGAACGCCTCCAGTTCAGTGGGGAGGTCTGCGAAAAAGGCAGCGTTGGGAAGAATACCGTCATAGTTGAGGACAACGGTGTTTTCCCAATTCAGGGTGCCGAGCTGCTCCTGCGCCGCAGCCAGCGCTTCTTCTGACGCCGGAAGATCCAGCTCCGTCGTGCGGTTACCTCCAATGTCGGGATGCAGTCCAAGCGTGAGCCGGAAGAGGTATCCCGGCTTTTCCGGCAGCGTCTTTTGGACGGGCGGCGCGGTTGTCAGCTCGCCATCCCGCAGCACATACAGGCTGCCCACAAATACGCCGTTTTCACTGCATCGCATCATTCTTCCGATGCCGGCGAAGTCCAGCATCTCGAATACCTCGTCGGATATACCGTCCAGCTCGGGGACGAACTCGTTTTCCGCATAGAAGCGGCCAAGCTGGGCGTCATCCGCGGCATCCACCACATGATAACAGTCGGTTTTTGCGCTGACCGCCAGATCCCGCAGATCCTGCAGCGTGATGATACCGCCGTTGGTATTCACTTTTTTCTGCGCCTCCATGGAGAACAGTCCCTCAAAGGCGATCCCCTGTACCTCATCCAACGTCGCAAGCCTTGCGGCAAGGTCGTTGAGCTCGTTGAGGCTGATATCTAATCCATCCAAGTGGGGCGAGAGATACTCAAAGGCAAAGTAGTCTTCGATCTCCATGTACAGGATATCGTCTGTCTGAAGCCGCACCTTTTCCATGGCGTCCCAAACCTCCCACGGGGAGGCGGGCAGCTCCAGCTTTGCATAGGCTGCGCTATACGGCGTATCGTTTTTAGCGAGATACACACGCAGTATTTTCTTACCCAAGAGTCATCCCTCCCATCTCCGGCTGCTGTTCATAGCAGGCAGGGTCTGCGCCGGGGACGCCCCAGCCGAACATGGAACCCGTTTTCATGGCTTTTTCCTGTGCGGGGGTAACGCCCAGCCGCTCGTTGTTATAGTCCGCTATCTCACGGTTATGCGCGGGATCGTTCGTGTTCCAATCACTGGGGTAGTAGCCGCTTTCACCGCGCTTGATGCAGATGAGCTCACCGGTGCCGGGGAGGGTGGAGAAGCACAGCTCCGGCAGTCCATCCGCCAGCTTGGGAGCGAATAATTCCTGCTCCGTCTGGATGCTCCACTCGTCCGAGTTCCAAAGGTGGACATACAATTTACCGCCGTCATCCACGGAAATCTCCCGCTGCTCAAAGCCCTCGCCCCAGCCGTCC
>OLXZ01000681.1_pt1 | contig 17035 bp, 13 predicted proteins | sample 1673901 | NCBI WGS metagenome assembly OLXZ01 (sample SAMEA103958131, study PRJEB25191) | human gut metagenome | reverse complement strand
CTGGAAACATCTACTGGAACCCCTGCATGAATGCCGGTTCTTCTCCGCTGTGCCTCGTCCGCATCGACCCGCAGGAATGGGATCCCGACAAGCTCGAAGCGACGATCGTGAAGATCGGCAACGTCTCCACGAAGTCTGGCGTTGAGTCCACCGCAATGTTCACCATTCCGGAGAATGAGCCGGAGACGAAGCACATCCCCGTTGAGGGCATCGAGATTACGAACGGCGACAGTGTCACCGGCCTTGTCGGCGGCACGCTGCAGCTCGATACCGTCACGACCCCGGTCCGCCCGACTGTCCGTACTCGCACCTGGACCAGCAGCAACCCTGCCGCCGCCACGGTAGACTCCTTTGGGCTGGTAACGGCGGTGGGGGACGGAGAGGCCCTGATCACCGCCACCACCCCGGACGGCCACAGCGCCTGCTGCAGCGTCTATGCTGGGGCACAGGTGGCGATTCAGGAACAGATCGAGGCCGATGAGGCAAAGATCGCCCTCGGCGTCCTTGGAGGCTTTGCAGTGCTGGTCACCGTGCTGGCGCTGGCAGTCTCCGGCAGCTGAAAAACAGAGCAGAAGAAAAGCAGGCACGTACCCGGAAAAACCGGAAATGCGTGCCTGCTTTGTTATGCTCTTACAGCTGCGCTACTGTGGTAAAACATCTTGCGATGTTCCAAATATTTGATGTAATATCGTCTTAAATTGGAACTCCGCAAGGTTTGCGGTGTTCGGGTCATTTGCGGTGTTCCAACTCCGCACGAAAGTCGAACTCCGCAAAGCGTGCGATGTTCGATTCTGGACGTAATATCGAGCAAAAAGTGGAACTCCGCAAGATAACCTGCGGGTCTCAGAGGCTTACACGCCCGAAGCGCCGTAGTTTGCCAGCACGCGGGCAGAGGGGTCGTTGACGTTGCAGCCCGGCCATGCCTTGTTGGGCATCCAGAAGTCCACGATGGTGCGGCTCTGGTCGTGGTAGTATTTCTCGAAAATTTCGCGGTAGAACAGGCTCTCCTTGGTAAAGGGCATGCAGTGTGCCGAATAGTTTGCCCGGCGCATCTGGAACTCCTCGTCGGTGTACAGGCTCTCGGCGTACTCCTTGATGTCGTCCACCATGCTGTGGCCCACGGCGTCCGAGAAGGCGGCCTTTTCGCGCCACAGGATCTCCGGCGGCAGCCAGTCGCCCTCAAAGGCCTTGCGCAGCAGGTACTTGCCCTTGCCGTAGCGGTTCAGCTTCTTTTCCGGGTCGATGGCCATGACGTAGCGCACAAAGTCCAAGTCGCCAAAGGGCACGCGGGCTTCGATGCTGTTGGAGGAGATGCAGCGGTCTGCCCGCAGCACATCGTACATGTACAGCTCTCGGATGCGCTTCTGGCTCTCTTGCTGGAAAGCATCGGCGGTGGGGGCGTAGTCGGTGTATTTGTAGCCGAACAGCTCGTCCGAGATCTCGCCGGTCAGTAGCACACGCACATCGGTCTGCTCGTGGATGGCCTTGCACAGCAGGTACATGCCCATGCTGGCGCGGATGGTGGTGATATCCCATGTGCCCAGAAGCCGGATGACCTCTTCCAAGCTGCTGAGCACCATCTCGCGGTTGATGATGATCTCGTGGTGCTCGCTGCCAAGATAGTCCGCAGTCTGCCGGGCGTATTTCAGGTCGATGGCATCGGTGTCCATGCCGATGGCAAAGGTGCGGATGGGTTTGCCCAGCTTTTTGGCGGCAATGGAGCACACCAAGGAAGAGTCCAACCCGCCGGAAAGCAGGAAGCCCACGGGTGCATCGGCGTCCAGCCGCTTTTCCACACCGGCGATGAGCTTCTCGCGGATGTTCTGCAGGATGGTGGGCATATCGTCCTGCATGGGGGCGGGCACATCGGCAATGTCCTCGTAGCGCACAAAGCGGCCGTCGCAGTAGTAGCTGCCAATGGGGAAGGGACGGATATCATCGCACCAGCCGATGAGGTTGCGCATCTCGGAGGAGAAGGCGATCTTGTGGCTGGACTTGGAGTAGCCGTAGAACAGCGGACGGATGCCGATGGGGTCGCGGGCGGCGATGAGCCGATCCTTGCGGGAATCGTACAGGATCAGCGCAAACTCCGCGTCCATGTGGCGGAACATATCCAGCCCGTACTCGTAGTACAGCGGCAGCAGGATCTCGCAGTCGCAGTCAGAGCAGAACTTGTAGCCACGGCGCTTTAAGATCTCTTTTTCGAACCGGAAGCCGTACAGCTCGCCGTTGCACACCACGCAGTCAGCGCCCCGGTAAAAGGGCTGCATCCCCTCCGGGGTCAGTCCCATGATGGCAAGCCGCCCAAAGCCCATCAGGCCGTAGGGACCCTCCACCACTCGCTGGTCGTCCGGCCCGCGGTCCACGGTGCGCAGCAGATACTCTTTGAATTTTTCGGCACTCAGGTCGTGCCCCGTATAACCCATAACACAACACATACTTCTTACCCCTCTTAAAATAAAAAAATACGGCAGCACATTCATCCCATAGTCCTAGGACGAATATGCTGCCGTATCCGTGGTGCCACCTAAATTACCGGCATACGCAATACGCCGGTCACTTTTGTGCGCTCTCCCCGTTGAAAGCACTGCCGCGATAACGAGCGGCGCACGTCTGCCCCTACTTGCTGCACACGCAGGTTCAGGGAGCGGCTCACGGGTGTTCTTCAGGCTTCGTTTTCTGCGCGGCTTCCACCGTCCCGCACTCTCTGTAAGAAAAACCTGAGGCCTTACTTTTCCCGGTCAACGCTTTTATTGTCTGCATTGTATCACGGGTTTTTGTCCGTGTCAACACAGCAGGCGCATTTTTTTGCAGGCTGTTCTTCCGTTGCGGACGGTGCCGCGTTCTGCGCGCAATGACGGCACAGCCCGTACAGCACACTGCCCTCGCATTGCAGGGTAAAGCCGTGCTCCGCCATCAGGTGGGCGCGCACCTCATCCATAAAATGGCAGTCCAAGTGATAGATGCGCCCGCACTGCACGCACTTGAGGTGCAGGTGCTCCCGGCAATGGCGCCCCTCGTCCACATACTGGAACACCGCCCGCTCGCCTTTATCGGCTACATATTTCATAATGCGCTGCTCGCCGGCAAGCTTGTCCAGATAACGGTATACAGTGGTGGGGTTGGGGCTTGCGCCCTGTGCCTCCAGATGCTCCAGAATGTTGGAGGCGCTTACCGCGTGCTGGCAGTTGTTGATGAGGTAATCTAAGATGAGTTGCCGGGTGCGGGTGTTGTAGCCATCGCTTCGTGCCATGAGAGTTTCGGTCCTTTCCGGTGTAGATGTGTTGTTTTTTACCCCTATTGTAGCACAGTTTGCGCTTGGATGCAAAAGAAGCGGGCGGAAAGTCGGCCTGTTTGGCGACAAGCACAAAAAACATTGTAAAAAGTAGCAAAATCGAGGCGTAATCTTTGTATAAAACGGAAAACACTCCAAAGTTAAGCAAAAAGTCTTGTAAAAAATGCCCTGATGTGAAATAATGTATTAGATAAAGTGGTTGGATTGCAGCCGGGATACAAGCTGGCTGAACATGAAGAAGAAACCGGCAGCGGTGGGTTTGCGCTGCCGGTTCGGACGTTTTGGAACGTTTTTTGGAGAAGAAGAATAGGAGAGTGTGCTTATGAAAGAGCAGGACGCACAGGCAAAGCTCAGCCTGAAGCTGCAGGCGTACCAGTACCTCAAGACCAAGATTTTGAACTGCGAGTACCGCCCCAACGAGTTTCTGAACGAGCAGAAACTCTGCGCCGAGATGGGCAACATCAGCCGCACCCCCATGCGGGATGCGCTGGGGCGTCTGGAGCAGGAGGGGCTGATCACCATTCTGCCCAAAAAGGGTCTGATGGTCTCCGGCATCACCGAAGAGGACGTGCACAGCATGTTTGAGATGCGTCTTTTGGTGGAACCCTACGCCCTGCGTACTTACGGCAATGCCATCCCCCGGGAGCAGCTGGAGGCCTACGCCGAGCTGATGCACCACAGCGAGCGCATCGAGGACTTCTGCGAGTCGGACGATGACTTCCATGAGCTGCTGATGAGCACCCTGCCCAACAAGTATCTGCGCTCTGCCTACGACCGCATCACCGGTCTGAACACCCGTTTCCGCATCATGACCGGCAAGGTGAGCATGATCAATCAGGAGCAGACCTGTGAGGAGCACCTGCAGATCCTGGATGCTGCGCTGGCAGGGGACTGGGACGGCGCTGCCATGGCGCTGCAGCACCATCTGGAGCTGGCCCGCGATAAGGCCGAGGGCGTCATCAAGGTCATCCGCCTGTGGTAAAGGAATAAAAGTTAAAAAGGTCTGCTGCATCGTGCCGGTGCAGCAGACCTTTTTCGCTTTTACGAGAAGGAACACAGCATAGAAGGAAGTCTCCCTCAGATAAGGTGGTTTTCAAGGCAGTAATGATAGACCCCGTCCTCTTCCACAGAGCGGCAGAGGACGGCAGCTCTGGCCTTGACCTCCTCGAGCGCGTTTCCCATGGCGACACCTGTGCCGACCGCTTCCAGCATTTCAATGTCGTTCCGTCCGTCCCCAAAGGCAATGGCTTCGGACTTTGAAAATCCATAATGCGCCAAGACCGCCCTTACAGCGTTTCCCTTACCGCAGGAGAGCGGAATGATATCAACTGCCTTGTCCCACCATGCGGTGATCTGTGTGGCGTGCGTCCCCTGTAAGATCTGTGCGTATTCGGTGCTGTTGCAGGAGCACATGATCTGATAGATCTCCTCCTCGCACAGCGCATCAAAATGCTCGGAGATCACCAGCTTTTCGCTGCCAAAGGAAAAGTATTGTGCCAGATCGGGGTCTGTCCCGTTTGTTACGATAAAGTGTTCGTTGCTGATAGCAGCTGCCCGGTGCATCTGCTTCAGATTTTGCAGAATTCTGTGTTTGTCGTCAGCGTCCAGCGGATTTTTGAAGAGCACGGTATCCTTACTGCGGACATAGGAGCCGTTGAAGGTCAGCCAGATATCAAAATCGACACCTTCAAAATGCGGGATGGAGAGACAGCCTCTGCCGGTCGCCATGCACAACAAGACCCCGTTTGCCTGCAGCTGCTGTAAAGCCTGCACAGTTTTGGGGGATGGCTCTTTGCTGCCCAGCTTGAGCAAGGTTCCATCTACATCAAAAAACGCAATTTTTATCATACGACACCTCTGGTAAAAATTTTTTATTTCTCCACCTTGCTCAGCAGGATGCGGTCATTATCCAGATTTTTGCCCGCGTTCTCGCGGAACTTTTCCAGCAAATCGTCCACGGTCATCTTGCTGCGCTCTGCGCCCTTTACGTCAAACACGATGCGCCCGGCGTCCATCATCAGGGTGCGGTTGCCCAGCTCCAGCGCCTGATGCATATTGTGGGTCACCATCAGGCAGGTGATTTTTTTCTCGGCCACGATGCTCTTGGTCAGCGCCAGCACCTTTTCGGCGGTGGCGGGGTCCAGCGCGGCGGTGTGCTCGTCCAGCAGCAGCAGCTTGGGGGTGACAAGGGTAGCCATGAGCAGGGTAAGCGCCTGCCGCTGCCCGCCGGAGAGCAGCCCCACCGGCTGCTTCATGCGGTCCTCAAGACCCATGTCCAGCAGGGCCAGCTTTTCGCGGAAGAGCGCCTTATCCTTGCGGGAGATGCGGGAGAAGATGGCGTTGGGCGCGGTGCCTGCCCGCAGGTAGGCCAGCGCCAGATTTTCCTCAATGGTCATGTTGGGCGCGGTGCCCTTGAGCGGGTCCTGGAACAGATGTCCGATGACCTTGCTGCGCTGGTGCTCCGGCGCAAAGGTGATGTCCTGTCCGCCCAGCAGAATGCTGCCCTCGTCGGCAATAAAGCCGCCGGTGATGGCGTTGAACAGGGTGGATTTGCCCGCACCGTTGGAGCCTACGATGGTGGCAAAATCTCCGGCCTCCATTTGCAGGCTTACGCCATTCAGCGCTACCTTTTCGTTGACGGTGCCGGGGTTAAAAGTCTTGTGCAGGTCGTTCAGCTGCAGCATTTCCATGTTACTGTCCCTCCCTGTTGGTCACGGTGCGGCGGGCACGGGCAGCGTGCCGCCGCTTTTCAAAGGCGAAGTGCTCCCGGATGGCGGGCATGGAGATGGCCACTGCCACAATGATGGCAGAAACCAGCTTCATGGCGGCGGCGGGCACGTTGAACCGCAGCGCCACCGCCACGATAAAGCGGTACAGGCAGCTGCCGAACACCACGCCAAGGATGCGGCGCAGCATGGTGCGCTTGCCCACCAGCGTCTCGCCGATGATGAGGGAAGCCAGTGCAATGGTCACCATGCCGGTGCCTACGTTGATATCGCAGCTTTTCTGGTACTGTGCCAGCAGCCCGCCGGACAGTGCACACAACGCACCGGACACGCACAGACCCACCGTGATGGTAAAGGCGGGGTTGATGCTGGAAGCCCGCACCATGGCGGCGTTATCGCCGGTGGCGCGGATGGAAAGCCCCAGCCGCGTGCCCAGAAAGCCCAGCATCGCCGCGCAGGCGATGGCAATGACAACTGCCGCCAGCGCCAGCTTGTACCAGCTGCCCAGAAAGCTCAGCGAAGTTTTTGCCATGGAGAAGATGGTAGGGGTCTTGACCAGCGACATGGTGGAGGAGAAGCCCATCACCGCCAGATTGATGGTGTACAGGCCGGTGTTGACGATGATACCGGCCATAATGCTTTCCACCCCGAGCCTTGTCTGCAAAAAAGCGGTGACAAAGCCGGAGCACACCCCCGCAGCCATAGCAGCCGCCAGCGCAAGGATGGGGTGGCCGGTCAGTGCTACCTGACAGGCCACGGCGCAGCCCAGCGTAAAGCAGCCGTCGGTGGAAAGGTCGGCAATATTCAGGATGGAGTAGCTCAGAAACAGTGCCAACGCCACCAGTCCGTAGATGCAGCCCAGCTCCAGCGCTGTCTGCAAAACGTTGAGGGAAAAGATACTCGCCAGCATGGTGTATGCTCCTTTTATGTTATTTTGAATGCGCACCGCATTGCTCTGCGGAGTGCGACAAACGCATTTTCACGGGAGAGGGGAACCACTTTCCCCAGAACCGCCAAAAGCTCTCCCTTGCGGGAGAGCCGGAAAAACCGTCAGGTTTTGACGGAGCGGGGCGCTCAGGAGAAGTTCTCGGCGGTGGTCACCTTGGTAATTTCGGTGCAGTAGGGCTTGAAGGCTTCCTTCAGGGCAGCCAGATCCAAGCCCAGCGCCTCGGCGGTCTCGGTGTTGATGGTGACGATGCCGTTATCAAAGGTCTGGTAGGGCAGGTCTGCGGGGGTCTTGCCGTCGCACAGCAGCTGGCTGACCATATCGGCGGTGGCTTCGCCCAGCTGGACGTAGTCCACGCCGTAGCCCACCAGTGCACCGTTCAGCGCAAAGCTGTCGGCACCGGTGTAGTGCTGCACACCGGCCTCGATGAAGCTCTCATAGATGGACAGCTCGGCGGTCATGATGGTGTTATCGGTGGGGGTGAACACGGCCTTGACTCCGGCGGCTACCAGTGCCTCGGCAGCCATCTGCACCTCGGCGGTGGTGGTGCCGTTCTTTTCCACCACCTTGATGCCGTTCTTCTCGCAGAAGGCCTTGGCGTCCGCAATGGCCTGGGTGGAGGCATCCTGACTCAGGTCATACAGCAGACCGATGGTATCGATGCCGGGGTTTGCCGCCACGATCAGGTTCATGATGGCGTCGGTGTTCAGGGCATCGGAGGTGCCGGTGATATTCTCCTCACCGTCAAAGCCTGCGGCAGCGGGATCGGTCACAGCGGAGTAGACCACCGGGATGTCGGTGTCCTCCACGGCAGCCAGCATGGTAGCGGCGGTGGGGGTGGCCACGGCTACGATCACGTCCACGCCGTCAGCCACAAGGTCTGCGCCGATCTGGTTCAGGTTGGACTGGTCGGCCTGTGCGTTGGCGTAATAATCGGCGTAGTCAAAGGTGACGCCTTTCTCCTTACCGATGGCGTCCAGACGGCTCTCCACAGATTCCACGATCTGGTTGAGGGAGGCGTGGTCCACATAGTTGACGATGCCCACCTTGAAAGTCTCGCCAGCGGCGGCGCTGCCGGAAGCCGCTGCGGAGGAGGAGACTGCTGCACTGGAGGCGGTGCTGGAAGCAGCGCCGCCGCAGCCGGTCAGTGCCATAGCAGAAACAGCGGAAGCGGCCAGAGCGGCCTTCAGGAAGCTGCGGCGGGAGATCATGTTCAGGTTTTTCATAGTGGTAACTCCTTTCCCGGAGCGGGCGGCAAATCAAAAGACCCGCTCCCTTTGCGGGACGGGTCTTAAAACAAAACGACCCTGTCCCTGTGTGTTATCCACAAGGACAGGATCGGTAAATACGATTCTGCGGTGCCACCTTGCTTGCTCTGCATCCAATACAGCAGAGCCACTCACGGAGAGCCAACACTCCCCTGTCCTGTAACGGAGACTTCCGTCCAAAGCTACTGGGGTTTGTGCCCGTTTGCCCGGCCCTCGGCGGCCCACGAAACTCTGCCCCGCTTTCGCCCGTTTGCACTGTCCGGGCTCACTGCAGATGCGCTGTGCAGGTTCTCTTCCGCCTCATCGGTTTGATTGCATTATACACTTTATCTTCGTAAAGTCAAGAGGGATTTTTAAATTTTTATTTTTTGGCCCGGTCAAAGTCATTCTTCTGCCGGGGCACCGGTGCTGCGGCGCTTGCGGCGCACAAAGTAGGCAACGTACACCACCCACACCGGGATGGCCACGGCGGTGACCACCCGGCTGGCAGAAAGCCCGGCGGCCTGATACACAAAGTCGATGCTGCTTGCGCCCGCCGGGCAGAGCACCGCCATCAGTCCCTCGTCCACACGCAGGATGTCGGTCTTTTCGCCGTTGACATAGGCGGTAAAGCCGTCATCGTAGGGCACAGAGAAAAAGACGAGGTTTTGTTTTTCCAACGTGATCTCGGCATGGAAGCCCGCATTGTTCATCTGGAACACCGAGCAGCTGTGGGCACGGCGGTCGGCGCAGTCCTGCGTGTAGCTGTCGTAGTGCAGGTCGTCCAGCATCGCGTCCGGCAGCTCGGTCAGGTACTGACCGTATGCCTTTACGTCTTCGTCCTCCAGCACCAGCGCCCGCAGCAGCAGGTTGGAGCGCAGGGTCTTGACCGAGGCCTCATAGGTAGCCTTGGTCACATAGTAGTCGTAGGTAAAGCCCATGGGAACGTAGTTATCGTTGTGGTACAGCGTGTAGCCGTCCACGTCGGCAAGATAGGTCCAGCCCGCGTCTGCCTCGTCCTCAAAGCTTTCGCGCTTTTCCGGGGTGGTAATGAGGTACTCCACGCTCAAAAGGCCGCGCAGGGCGTAGTTTGCGATCTCCGGCTCGCTGCGCACATCCCGCTTGACCCCCAGCCCCGGGTAGAAGCTGAGGATGCTGGGAGCCGCCGTGCTGCCGAAGTATTGCAGGCAGCTCTTATCCAGCCACATCCCGATGTTGTCGTGGATCTTGTAGGTGTCGATTCGGTAGTCGCCCTCCGGCAGGTCGTTTTTCAGCTGCAGGGCATTGGTATCCTGTTCCACAAGGTCGCTGTCGGTGTGCCACTGGCCGAACTTGCCAATGCCGATGTGCACCATGCTGAACACGCAGGCAAACACCAGCACCGCCGCCGTCATGCGCTGGGCAAAGCGGCTGTTCTGCCGCCATATGCCGCAGAGGTAGCGGTACAGTGCAAGCCCCAGCAGACCAAAGCCCAGCACGACAAAGAACTGTTCCGGGTTCTTCAGCACGCCGAAGGACCATGTCCCGGTGGTATCGTCCCGCACGGGCACCACCGCAAACACCAGCGTAGCCAGCATGATCCAGCCGATGCCCCGGGCGGGGGCGTCCAGATCAACATCCGGGTCCTCCAGCGCGTTCACGGTCATGGCGGCAAGGATGAGGGTGGGCATATAGTACCAGCGTGCGTAGTAGCTGGAGTTGAGGGCATAGAAGGCGCTGTTCAGCACCGGCACCAGCGCGCACACGGCGCACACTGCCACGATGCGCTTTTTGCTGTCGGCCTTGCGGCTGCGCCAGTAGGCCATGGCACCGGCCAGACTGCACAGGGGCAGGTAGGCCGTCATGCTCGTCCACTTGATCACGCCCTCCGACCAGACCGAGGTAAGGTAAGGAGAGTCTGGCGGCAGGATCCAGCTGAGCAGGATAGCCAGATACTGCTGCACCTTGGCGTAGGTCAGAAAGCCCCAGCCGGAAGAAAGGTCAATGGTGCGCGGGTTCTGCAGCAGACTGAGCACTGCCGGGAACAGCAGCAGACAACCCATGGCAACGCCCAGCACGCTCTCCCACAAAAGATGCCCGAACTTGCGCCCGGTCAGCCGGAAGTCCTTGGCAGTCAGTTTGCACACAAAGTAGATACACAGGAAAATGACCTGTCCCACAAAGAAGAAGTAGTTGTTGAGCAGATTCACCGCCACCCAGAAGGCGAACAGGCCGTGACGGTTTTCATAAATGGCCTCGTCCAGCGCCCAGAGCAGATAGGGGAACAGCGCCACCACATCCACAAAGTGGTTAAAGAACACGTTGTACACCGCAAAGCCGGAAAGCGCGTACAGGCAGGCACCCAGCACCGCGTAGTTCTCGTTTTTGACGTAGCGGCGCAGATACAGGAACGCGCCGCCGCCCGCCACGCCGAACTTGAGCACCAGCAGCGGCACCATCATATAGGGCAGCCAGCTCTGCGGCAGCAGCACCGACAGCCAGAAGAACGGCGAGCCGTACAGGTAGAAGGAGTAGGCGTTCATCACCCCGCTGCCAAGGTCGGTCGCCCACGAAAAGGTATTGCGCGGCGCACCGGCAAAGGCACTGTCCGGGTAACCTGCGCCCTTGACGAAGCCGTTCATATACCGGTAAAAGGTGATCTGCTGGCTGTTAAAATCGCCTGCATAGTGGAAAAAGCCGCCGTCAAGGATGTAGAACGGCAAAAAGAAGATGGCCGCCGTCAGGGCGCACAGCCCCACCGCCTGCCAGAATTTTTTATGGCTCTGCCCCCTTGGGGTGAGCAGCCGTGGTTTTTTGAACTTTTCCATAGCGTTCCTCTTTCTCCGCGCACCGGCGCGGAAGTGGATTTGATGTCACCTTGTAGTATAGCACGGCGGCGCGCAAGAAAAAAGGGCTTGACAAGCGCACGCGGGGCGGGTATGGTGAAGAAAAGGAGGCGTATTGCCATGCTGTATCCCTTCAGCGCCCTGCTGGCGCGCATGAAGTATATTACCCGGTGGAGCCTGATGCACTCCACCCGGGCGGAATCCCTCAGCGAGCACACCTGTGACACCGCACTGCTGGCGCACCTGCTGTGTCTCATCGCCAAGCACTACACCGGCACGCCCTGCCGCCCCGAGGTGGTGGCAGTGGCGGCGCTGTACCACGACGCGCCGGAGATTATCACCGGGGATATGCCCACGCCGGTCAAGTACCATTCCCCGGCGCTGCGGGACGCCTACAAGGCGCTGGAGACCGAGAGCGTGCATTCCATGGCGGCTCTGCTGCCCGCAGAGCTGGCTGCAGAGCTGACCCCCTGCATGGACGGCAGCGTCCTGACGGCAGAGGAGCATCGTCTGCTCAAGGCTGCCGACCGGCTGAGCGCGCTGATCAAATGCACCGAGGAGCAGCGCAGCGGCAACCACGAATTTGACGCCGCACTCACGCAGCAGCGCGCCGCGCTGCAAGCTATGCACTGCCCGGAGGCCGACTGGTTTTTGGAGCACTGCCTGCCCTGCTACACCCAGAATCTGGACGAGCTGACGAAGCCGTAAAAAAATACAATGCCGGACAGCCCACAGGCCGTCCGGCATTGCTCTGCTTCGGTTCAAATTACGGAAACGGTATTTCCCGCACATCGTCAGGGTCCAGCCCGGCTTTGCGCTGCTCTTCAAACACGGCGGCGATCAGCTCGTCCAAGTCCTCTAAATGGGTCAGGGTGCAGCAGTAGCGGCGCAGGGCGGCAGCGCCCTTCAGCCCCTTCATGTAGTGCATAGTCTGGGCGCGCGCCTGCGGCATAGCCACAAACTCGCCCTTCTGCTCTACCATCTCCTCCACCTGACGGCGCAGCGCGTTCATCCGCGCCTGCAGGTTCGGCTCCTTGGGAGCGGGCAGACCCTCCAGTGCAGCGTTCACCCGCTCAAACAGCCACGGGTCGCCCAGTGCGCCCCGGGCGATCATCACGCCGTCGCAGTGTGTCTGGCGCACCATGCGCAGCGCGTCCTCGGCGCAGTGGATATCGCCGTTGCCCAGCACCGGCACCTTCACCGCGTCCTTTACCCGTGCGATGATCTCCGGGTCGATGCCCGGGGTGTACATCTGCTCCCGGGTGCGGGCGTGCACCGCTACCAGTGCCGCGCCCGCCTGCTCGCAGGCCTTGGCGCACTCCACGGCGGTGATGTGGTCGGCGTCCCAGCCCTTGCGCATCTTTACGGTAACAGGGCGCTTGGTGTGCGCCACCACCTGCTCCACGATACGCCCGCAGCGGTCGGGGTCCAGCATCAGCTTGCTGCCCGCCCCGCCGGAAACGATCTTGGGGGCAGGGCAGCCCATGTTGATGTCCACAAAGTCAAATTCGTACTGCTCAATGGCGGCGGTGGCCTCGCCCATGATCTCCGGCACCTCGCCAAAGATCTGCACCCCATAGGGTGCGCCATTGGGCGCTGCCTTCAGCAGGCTGACGGTTTTATGGTCGCCGTACACCAGCGCCCGGCTGGACACCATCTCGCTGACGGTAAAGCCCGCACCGTGCTGCGCCATCAGGCGGCGGCAGGGGGCATCCGTAAAGCCCGCCATAGGGCCGAACACCGCCCGGTGGGGCAGGGTGATATTGCCGATCTTCAAAGGTTCCATGGGTTCTCCTTGTATCTGTTTTGGGGGTAGACGATTTGGAATGCGCTCCGCGTTGCTCTGCGCATATTCAGAGGAAAGATTATTTTTATTTCGCAATTCTGGAAAATCTGCGGATTTTCCAGAATTGCCTTTTCACGGGAGGGGATTTCTCGATAGCAGCTGCTTGTCTGCACCCTCATCCGTCTGCTCACTGCGTTCGCATCCACCTTCCCCCGACTGGGGGAAGGCTTTTGCTCCGGCAAGCTTTCTCTCCATACACCGTAAAAAGGGGCTGTTGCGCCAAATGCTGTGCAACAGCCCCTGTGGTTTTATGTTACATCTTCTCGGGCACGTTGATCTTGAACATGGTGAGCACGTTGAAGATGGCGTTCTTCACGCCGATGCACAGGGCAAGGCGTGCCTGCTGCACGGCGGGGTCTGCGCCCTGAATGCGGCAGTTGCCGTAGAAGCGGTGGAAGGCGCTGGCCAGATCGATGACAAAGCGGTTGATGCGGCTGGGGTCGTACTTCTCTGCAGCCATCACGATCTCCTGCGGGAAGGCAGCCAGCATACGGATCAGATCCATCTCGGAGGGCTCGGTGAGCAGGGTGGCGTCGATGTGCTCCGCACCGGCAAACTGCACACCCTCGCTCTCCATCTTCTTCAGGATGGAGCAGATGCGGGCATGGGCGTACTGCACATAGTACACCGGGTTGTCGTTGTCGGTCTTGACGGCCTGATCCAGATCAAAGTCGATGCCGCTGCCGGCGTCGTGCATATTGAACAGGAAGCGTGCGCTGTCGATGGGCACTTCCTCCAGCAGGTCGGTCAGGGTGATGGCGTTGCCGGTGCGCTTGGACATACGAACAGGCTGACCGTCCCGCATCAGGTTGACCATCTGCATCAGCACAACATCCAGATCTTCGCCATTCAGGCCGATGGCATCCATGGCACCCTTCATGCGGGCCACATGGCCGTGGTGGTCTGCGCCCCACACGTCGATGGCCTTGGCAAAGCCGCGGGTAGCCAGCTTGTTGTAGTGGTAGGCGATATCGGCGGCAAAGTAGGTGGGGATGCCGTTGGCGCGGACGAGTACCTCGTCCTTGGCCTCTTCCTCGGTGCCGTCCTCGGTCTTTTTCTTGTTCACGGTGCCGTACTTGGCAGCGTACTGGGCGCTGCGGTACATGATGGCACCGTCCTCAGCCTTGTAGCAGGCACCCAGCTCCAGCAGCTTATCCACCACAGCCAGAACTGCGCCGGACTCGTGCAGGGTGCTCTCGTGGAACCAGACATCGTAGTCGATGCGGTACTTGCCGAGGTCGCGTTTCAGGGCAGCAATGTTCTTGGGCAGGGCATAGGCCACCAGTGCGTCCTTCAGGGCGGCAAAGGCTTCGCTCTCAAACAGAGCTTCCTCGTCCATACCCTTGCAGGCGGCAACGTACTTGTCGCCGTTCAGCTCAGCGAACTCCCCGGCCAGCACCTTGATGTCGCCGCCCTGATAGCACTCCTTGGGCAGGGGATAGGCATCCTCACCGCAGAACTGCTGCAGGTAGCGCACCGCCAGACTTTTGCCGAACTTCTGGATCTGGTTGCCGGCGTCGTTGATATAGAACTCGCGGGTCACATCGTAGCCGGACCAGTCCAGCACAGCGGCCAGACAGTCGCCCAGTGCGCCGCCGCGGGCGTTGCCCATGTGCATGGGGCCGGTGGGGTTGGCAGAAACGAACTCCACATTGTACTTTGCGCCCTTGCCGTGGTCGGTGCGGCCATACTCCTTGTTGGCGCAGGCACCCAGCACAACACCTGCCCAGAAGCTCTGGGACAGGAACAGGTTGATGAAGCCGGGACCGGCAACCTCCACCTTGGAGAAAACGCTGTTCTCAAGGGAGGGCAGATGTGCCAGCAGGGCGTCTGCGATCATCTTGGGAGCCTTGCGCCAAGTGCGTGCACCGGCCATGGCGAGGTTGGAGGCGATATCGCCGTTTTTCACGTCGGCGGGGATCTCCACGATAAAGGCGGGCAGTTCTGCCTCGGGCAGGGTGCCGTCTGCCATGGCAGCCTTGGCGGCTGCGGTCAGCAGAGCGCGTGCCTCGTCCAGTGCAGCCTGCCGGGGGTTGTAGTTCTGGTAGGTCTTTTCAAAATCAGTCATGGGTCGGATTCCTTTCACAGTCTCAGGGAACTTCATCAATTCACATGGGTCACGGTAACTTCCAGCCGGTTGCGGCTCACCAGCTCGGCGCTGTCGGCATCCAGCAGGTAGGCAAACCGGGCGGTGCCGCCCTTTTCGGTCAGCTGACAGTCGATCTCGTCCGCAGTCACGCCCAAGGTCATGGAGCCGAAGCCGGTCTCGTAGTGGCACAGGTTGCGGCGGCCTTTTTCGATCAGCAGCTGGGTACCAGCCCCGCCGCCCTTGCCGAACCGCAGCATCGCCACCCGGCTGCCGTCTGCGGCGATCTTCAGAGTGGTGGTGCAGCCCTCGTAGCCGGTGGTCTCGGTCTCGCGGTAGGTCACATAGTAGCTGCCGCCCTTCAGCACAAGGCTGCCCCGGGTCATCAGCTCCACAAATTCTTCTTTTTCTTCCTCCGCAGCCGGTTCGTCCAGCCGCTGCTCAATGCGGCTTTTAATGCGGATGATATAGTCTTCCTTCAGTGGCTTGCTCACGTTGTTTTTCCTTATCAATATTTATCAATGGCGATCTGCTCCACCGGGCCGCCTTTGTACTCGCCCAGAAACAGGTCTGCCGTCTGCACAAAGCTGTCCGGCACATCGCTGACGTAAAAGTGTGCCTGCCCGCTTTCATGGCTGGCACGCAGCCCGCGCTCGGCGAGCATCCGCTCCAGATGATGGGCGGCGGTCATGGCGGGGTCCACCAGCGTGACGCCCGGGCCCATAAACTCCCCGATCATGCTTTTCAGCAGCGGGTAGTGGGTGCAGCCCAAAATCAGGGTATCTACCCCAGCTTCGCGCACCTCGGTCAGGTACTGGGCAATGACCAACTTTGTGATCTGCTGCTTTCCGGCTTCGCTGTGATCCACATACCCGGCCTCCACCAGCGGTACAAACAGCGGGCAGGCACGGGCAGTGATCTCCACCCCGGGCACCAGCTGCCGCAGCAGCTTTTCGTAGCTGCGGGAGCGGATGGTGGCGGCTGTGCCAATGACGCCGATGCGGCGGTTGCGGGTGACAAAGGCTGCTTCCCGGGCGGCGGCATCCACTACGCCAAGGTAGGGCACCGGCAGCTGGGCTGCTTCCGCAGCCGGGTAGGTGCTGGACACCGTACCGCAGGCGGCCATGATGCATTTGACGTTTTTGGAAAGCAGAAAGGCCACGTCCTGCCGGGCGTACTGCAGAATGGTCTCCGGGCTGCGGCTGCCGTAGGGTACCCGGCCGGTATCGCCGAAGTAGATGATATCCTCATGGGGCAGGCGCTTGCGCAGCTCCCGCACACCGGTCAGGCCGCCCAGACCGCTGTCGAACACACCGATGGGGCGATTATCCATGCTGCTTTTCCGTCCTTTCCACCGCCAGTGCGATCAGGCGGTCGATGAGCTGCGGCACCGGCAGACCCTCGTGCTCCATGAGCTTGGGGTACATGCTGATGGACGTGAAGCCCGGGAAGGTGTTGATCTCGTTGATCAGCACCCGGCCAGTACCCTTTTCCACAAAGAAATCGCAGCGGGCAAGGCCCTCGCAGTTCAGGGCAGTGTAGGCCATGGCGGCGTAGGTCTTCACCTCGTCCAGCTTTTCTTCGGGCAGGTGGGCCGGGATCACGGTCTGGCTCACGCCGTTCTTGTATTTGTCATCGTAGGTGTAGAACTCAGCACCGGCCAGGATCTCGCCCGGACGGGTGGCCACGGCGGGGTCGGAGCCGATGACGGCACATTCCACTTCCTGGCCGTCCACAAAGGCTTCAAACACCACCTTGCGGTCGTTTTCCAGTGCAAGGTCGATGGCCTTTTTCAGCTCGTCACGGCTGGACACCTTGGAGATGCCCACGCTGGAACCGGCGTTGGCAGGCTTGACGAACACGGGCCAGCCCAGCTTCTTTTCCACACCCTCGCACACGCCTTCCAGATCGGACTCGATCTCCCAGCGGTCGGCAGCCAGCCATCTGGTGTGGGGCACACCGTTGGCCTCGAACAGAGCATTGGCCACGGCTTTGTCCATGCACACCGCGCTTGCCAGCACGCCGCAGCCCACATAGGCGATGCCTGCCAGCTCCAGCAGGCCC